>Ga0307417_10000118_pt1 | contig 32965 bp, 24 predicted proteins | sample SalMarWE160210MG_2_FD_202514 | JGI IMG/M metagenome (GOLD analysis project Ga0307417, IMG submission 202514) | Salt marsh sediment microbial communities from the Plum Island Ecosystem LTER, Massachusetts, United States - WE1602-10 | ecosystem: Environmental > Aquatic > Marine > Intertidal zone... | reverse complement strand
GGCAGCTCGGCCACGTGGCTCTGCAGCCGGGCCAGCTGGAAGGCCAGGGACCGGGGGCTGGTCTCGTCCAGCAGCATGAGGTCCAGGGCCGACTGAGCCTGAAGCCGGGATCGGTAGCGGCGGCGATGGGTGATCAGGGTCTCGTTGGCGGTGAGCACGGCCTCCAGCAGCAGCCGCTCCGTCCAGGGGTTCCGCTGGACCACCAGGGTCGCCCGCAACAGTGAGGCAATCTGCATTCCCCGCTCCAGCCGCCGGCCCAGGTCCAACAGTAGCCAGCCCTGTTCCCGGGTCATGCTCTCCATGGTCAGTCCGGTGAACGCCACCAGATCCGTTAGCAGCCCATCGAGCCGACCCTCCAGACGGTCCAGGCCGCGTCTGGGCTTGCGGAGGCGCCAATCCTGGTCGATGTCGTCGATCACGCGCCAGGTGTCCTGGGACCATAGGTCGCGCACCTCGAAGGCGGCCTGCACCAGTCCCTGCAGCGTGGCCGAGAGGCCGCCGCTGCGACTGCGATCCATGGCCAGGCTGAGCAGCTCCGGCTCGGGGTTGGCCAGGCGCTCAGCGGCCCCGTCGCCGACGAAGCCGGGATAGCTCATGGTGAGGTGAGTGAGTGCCCCCAGCAGGGCGTCCAGGCACCCGCGCTCTTCGGTCCCCGCCGTCTCGTCGCTATTCCGCAGGGTCCGCAGCACCGTGCGCAGCAGCCGCACCGCCCCTTCGGCTCGCTCTGCGTTGCGGCCTACCCAGTACAGGTTGTCCGCGACGCGGCTGGACAGGGCGTCGCTGCGGGCCACCAGGGCAGGGCCGGAGAGCGCTAACGGCGGTGCGATCGCGGCCGGCTCGCCTTCGGTCGCCAGCACCCAGGTGTCCTTGCTGATGCCGCCAGCCTGGTTCGTGACGATAAGGCTGTCCCGGTCCGGACTGATGCGGGCGAGGCCGCCGGGCATGACGGTGTACCCGCGCTCGCCCGCCACCACGAAGCCTCGCAGCATGACGTGGCGCGGCGTCAGACGTCCTGCGGCCAGCGCCGGGGCGGTGGAGAAGCCGATCTGCTCTTGCGCGACGTACTGCGCGGGATGGGCGCGGATGCGCGCCCGCCACTTGGCCAGCTCCCGGCCGCTCAGGCGGGAGCCGAACACCGAGCGGAAGTTCTCCCGCCTGTCCACGGGCTTGACCACCAGCTCAGGCAGATGGCTCAGCACGTACTTGAGCTCGGCTGGCTGGCCGCACCACCAGGTCGCCACCGAGGGCAGCAGCAGGTCCTGGTCCAGTAGGCGGCGGGCGGCGCCGGGGAGGAACGGCAGCAGGGCGGGGGTCTCCAGCACTCCGCTGCCCAGCGGGTTGGCGACGGCCACCTGCCCCCGCCGCGCCGCTTCCAGCAGGCCTGCTACCCCGAGTCTGGACTCTTGCATCAGCTCCAACGGGTCGCAGTACGCGTCGTCCAGCCGGCGCAGGATGACGTCCACCTGGCCCAGGCCCTCCAGCGACTTCAGCCAAACCTTGGCATTGCGCACCGCCAAGTCGTCGCCCTGCACGAGCGTGTAGCCCAGGTTGGTGGCCAGGTAGGCGTGCTCGAAGTAGGTCTCGTTGCGGGGGCCAGGAGTGAGCACCACCACCCGCGGATTTTCGCGATGCACGGCAGCAATCCGGGCCAGGCAGCTGCGCAGGGTCTCGAAGAACACACCCAGGCGCCGCACCCGGCAATCGCGGAACACCTGGGGCAGCACGCGACTCACCACGCTGCGGTTCTCCAGGGCATAGCCGGCGCCCGAGGGGGCCTGGGTACGGTCGCCCACCACCCACATGCGGCCGTCCGGACCGCGCGCCAGGTCCGCCGCATACAGAAGGAGCTGGTGGTCACCACGCAGCCGCACTTGGTCGCAGGGGCGCAGGAACCCACTGTGAGCATAAACCAGCTCCAGTGGGAGCAGGCCTTCACTGATGAGCTGCCGTGCGCCGTAGAGGTCCTTCAGCACGAGATCCAGCAGCTCTGTGCGCTGGGCCAAGCCGGCCTCGATGCCCGACCACTCCGCGGCGTCCACGAGCAAAGGCAGCGCGTCCAGCTCCCAGGGCCGGTTGACACCCTGAGGATCCCCATAGACGGTGTAGCTGACGCCGCTCTCCCGCAGCAGCCGGCGCAGGTCCTGGCGCCGAGCCTCCAGCTCCTCGGAGCCGATAGCGTCTAGGGCGCGGGCGAAGCCTTGCCAGTGCGGACGCAACCCGGCCGCGCCAGCGCACATCTCGTCGTTGCCCTCGACCTCCGTGGCATAGTCGGCAGTCAGACCGATGGTTTTGTCGGCGGAAACCATGGACAAAGCTTGCCGTGTCGGCGCCCGGGTGGCAACGGCATGGGAGGGCAATCTACTTGGAGGACGCCTTCTCGAAATCGAATCGCGGCAGCTCGTCGAAGACGCGTTTCAAGCCCTCGGTCCAGTGCTTGCGCAGCGATGCATAGTAGGGCGTATTGAGCTTGAACCTGTAGCGGCGTCCCTGCACCAGGCTGTCCTTGTGGTACAGCAGCAGTTCTACCGGCGGACCCACGGACAGGTTGCTGCGCATGGTCGAGTCGATGGAGACCAAGGCACAGCGCCCCGCGTCTTCCAGCGACAAGCTGGGCTGGATGATGCGATCCAGGATGGGCTTGCCGTATTTGGTCTCCCCTATCTGCAGGAAAGGATGCTCGGGGCTGACGCGGATGTTGTTCCCTTGCGGATAGATGAGAAAGAGCTCCGGCGGCTCCGCCCCGATCTGTCCGCCGAGAATGAAGCTCGCCTCGAAGCTTACCGCCTGCTGGGTCATCCCCTCCTGGCGGCGCTGAATGGCGGCGCTCACTTCACCCACATACTCCGCCGCCTCCGTCATGTGGGCGGCGGTACGCAGGGTGGGCTGCTCGCCTTGCAGCTTGCTGTCCAGCTCCAGCTTCTTGACCACTGCCTGCGTGGTGCCCAGATTGCCCGCGCTCAGCAGCACCAATACCCGCTCGCCCTCCCAAACGAAAGTGTGCATCTTGCTGTAAGTGCTGATGTTGTCCACCCCCGCACTGGTCAGGGAGTCAGAGGCGAACACGAGACCCGCATTCAGGGAGATGGCGAGACAGTAAGTCATTGGCGCACCACCAGGGTGTGTCGGGACGCTCGATCTTACACTACGAGCCTGGCCTAGCAATGGGGCCGCTCGCGCCGGCATGGCTCGCGGCGGCCGGGCCTGGGGCGGCTGCCTTTTGCAATGGGCTCTGGATTGAGATACAACTTCTGCCTCACCTGAGCTCGACCACCCGGATGCAATTTCGCCAATGACGGCCCGTGCCGCATCTCGCCAAAAAGGCAGTCTCATGCGCCCGATCCTAGTCTGCATCGTGCTGCTGCTCTCGCTGGCCGCATGCTCGGGTCCGCCGGAGGGTCAGAGCCAGAGGCAGCCGGGCGGCGCTCGCGACCACGCGGCGGCACCGGGTGCCGTCGCGGCCCGGAGCCGGCCGGTCGGGCCGGACGCCGAGGCCATCGCCGCCAACAACCACGGTGTGGGCCTGATGGGCAAGTTCGACTACCCGGCCGCCTACGATGTGTTCAACCGGCTGGCGCAACGCTACCCGGATTGGCTGGAGGTGCAGGTCAACCGGGCGATTGCGACCCTGAATCGGCAGCAGGAGGGGGACGAGGCCGCTGCCCTCGGCATGGTCGATCAGGTGCTTGCGAAGGAACCCGGGAATCTGCGGGCCAATTACGTGGCCGGTCTACTGCGGCTCTATCTCGCCTCGCCCCAACAGGCGGTGACCCACTTCCAGCGAGTGGCCGAGGCGGATCCCAAGGATGCGTACGCCGCCTACTACCTGGGACAGTGCCTGGCGCAATTGTCCAAATATGGGGAGGCCCTGGCCCAGTATCGGCGGGCCCTCACCTTGGACCCCTACCTACGCAGCGCCTACTACGGCGCGTTCCAGACCCTGCAGCGTCTGCACAAGACCGCGGCGGCGAGGACGCTGATCGGCGACTACCAGCGGCTCGCCAACAATCCCCGGGCTCGCCTGGCGGAGCTCAAGTACACCCGCATGGGACCCAAGGCCGAAGCGCTGGCAGTGGACCTGCCGGCCCCCGTGCCGGTGCCCCGGCCCGGCGGAGAGGTCTTCACGGGGGCGGCGGGCCTCCCCATCGACGGTGGGGCCGCGCTTGGCTGGGCCAAGCACCAGGCGGCGGATCGCAGCGCCAGCGTCACCGCCGTGGATCTGCAGGGGGACGGCTACCTGGATCTATTCGTCGCCGGCGCATTGGCCGGTGCCCCGGGTCCCAATCTGGTGTTGGAGGGCAGTGCGACGGGGACTTTCAAGGTCGTCCAGGGATGGCCATTGAGCGGCGTGGACCACGTAAGCGCGGCCCTGTGGGGTGATTTCGACAACGACGGCTTGGTTGACGTCTACCTCTGCCGCCGGGGCGCCAACCAGCTCTGGCGCCAGGCGTCCAAAGGCAAGTGGGAGGACGTCACCGCCAAAGCCGGGGTCGCCGGCGGCGATCACGAAACCCTGGGCGGCACCGTGCTCGACGCCGACCATGATGGTGATCTGGATATTTATGTGATCAACGCGGATGGTCCCGGCGAGCTGTACAACAACAACCTCGACGGCACCTTCAGACCCTTGGCGGCATCCCAGGGTATCGGCGGCAGCGCCAAGGGGGCGCGTCAGGTCCTGCCGGTGGATCTGGACGGCGACCTGGACCTGGATCTCGTGGTCTTCAATGCCGCTGCGCCTAACGACGTCTATCTCAACGACCGCATGTGGGTCTACCGGGAGGCGTCCGGCTACGACGCGCTACGCAAGGCCAGCGTGCTTGCCGCCGTGGCGGGGGATGCGGATGCCGACGGCATGCCGGAGATCTACACACTCTCCCGCGATGGCACCGTGCGGCGCTGGGGCGCCGGCTTCGGCGGGACTTGGCAGGGGCAGAACCTGCCGGAGCTCGCCGGCCCACTGCCCGAGGACGGCGGCGCACGGCTCGCCCTGCTGGACGTGGATGGCGACGGGACGCCGGAGCTGCTGCGAGCCACGGCCGATGGCTGGCTCGCCGGACGGCTGGGTGCGGGCGACCGGCAGATCCTGTACCGCGCCCAGGCCGATCTAGCCGGCTGGGCGCCGGTGCTGCTGCAGCCGGGCAAGGGCCCAGAGGTGATCGGGCTGCAGGCTGCAGGCGGATTGCAGCACTGGGCCCCGGGGCCGGGTCGCTATCCTTTCCTCGGTCTGACCCTCACGGGCATGGAGGACAGCGGCGCATCCATGCGCTCCAACGCCTCCGGCCTGGGCGCCCGGGTGGCGGTGCGGGTGGACTCCCGCTGGAGCATCGCGAGCAGCCTGCCGCAGAGCTCGGGGCCAGGCCAATCGCTGCAGGGTGTGGCGGTCGGCCTCGGCGGGGCGCCCAAGGCCGACTTCGTTGCCATCGACTGGTCGGACGGAGTCTATCAGAGTGAGCTGGATCTGCAGGCCGGAGAGTCGCATCGCATCTCCGAGACCCAGCGCCAGCTCTCCAGCTGCCCCGTGCTGTTTGCCTGGGACGGCAAGCACTTTGCGTTCGTCAGCGATCTGCTGGGCGTCGGTGGACTGGGCTATGCGCTGGGACCGGGTGAATACGCGCCCTCACGGCCATGGGAGAATTTCCTACTGCCTAGGGACTTGGCGCAGCCTCGTGGGGGCCGCTATGAGCTCAAGATCAGCGAGCCCATGGAGGAGGTGGCCTACCTCGATGCGGCGAGCCTGCGCGTCTACGATCTGCCGCCCGGCTGGGATCTGGTGCTGGACGAGCGCATGGGCACTGGTGACCCGGAGCCGACCGGGGCGCCATGGCTCTACCGCGCTGAGCTGCTGCCACGGTCGGCCCGCAACGAGCGGGGTGAGGACGTGACGGCGGCAGTGCTGCGGGCCGATGGTAGGGCCGCGCCGCCGGGTGCGCTGGATCGACGCTTCATCGGTCGTCTGGCCGGCACGCATGTGCTGACTCTGGAGCTCCCGTCGGCCCTGGACGCCCATGCCGGGAAGCCGGTGCTGGTGATGGACGGCTGGGTGGAATACCCGTACTCGCAGACCATGGTGGCGGCGTGGCAGGCGGGGGCGGCCTACCATTCACCCGCCCTCGAGGCTCGGGGGGCCGACGGCCGCTGGCACACCCTGCTGCGCGAGTTCGGCTACCCGGCAGGGATGCCGCGGCGCATGTCGGTGCCACTGGCTGGGCTGCCGGCCGGCACTCGGGCCTTGCGTCTACGCACCAACATGGAGATCTACTGGGATCGCATCAGCGTGGTCTACGCCGAGCCTGCACCTGAGGTGCGCGTCGCGCGGTTACCCCTCACGGCGGCGCGTCTGGCCAAGACCGGATTTGCGCTGCGCACCACCGGGCCCCAGCGCCGGCCTGACTACGACTATGACCGACGCAGTCCTTTCTGGGACTCCCGCTACCTCAGCGGCTGGTACACCCGGCTGGGATCCGTGCAGGCGCTGGTGGCGAAAGCCGATGATGCGGTGGCCATCGTCGGCCCGGGCGACGAGGTGCAGCTGAGCTACACGGCGCCCGTTGGGCCGCTGCCTCGCGGGTGGACTCGGCGCCTGGTGCTGGAGGCCCGGGGATGGGCCAAGGATCGGGACCTCTATACCAAGGATGGGGGGACCGTCGGGCCGTTGCCGACCAGCGGTCGGGGCGGAGCGCGGCGCGAGGAGCTACATCGGCGGTATAACACCCGTTTCCAGGCGGGGACCTGAGGCGGGCGCCGCCATCCGGGCGCCCGCACGCAGACTCAGCCGTGGTGATTCTTCAGCATGAAATAGAGCTGATCCTTGAGGTGGACGCGGCGCTTCTTGAGATCCTCCGCGTAGAAATCTGACACCGGCTCGACGTTCTGCTCGATCTTGAGTATCTCATCGTCCAGGGCCTCGTACTCCTCATAGAGGCGGGCGAATTCCCCGTCGCTGTCGCGGAGCTGCTGGATCACATCCCGATACTCCGGGAACTCGTGGGGAAGGTCGTGGCGTTCGCCAAACATGTCGGGTTTCCTTCTAGCTCGTATTGACTGGCCCGGCAATGGGCGCGTAGCAATCCGCGGGCAATCTTAACCCCCGCATCGCCGGCGCGCCAGACACCGAGGGGCGTGCCGCCTCAGCAGGCGGCGAGAGTCGAGCTCAGGAAAAGTAAATCATTGCGAAAGTCCTTGCATGGGGTCGAAGCGACCGTCGGCGGGAGGGGGTCCGCCGTCAAGCTTACAGGGACGTACTTGCAGCGTGTCGCGGAGGCCCCATGCAAGAACTTTCCGGACGATTGATAGGTCAGGCGGGAGACGGCGGGCCTGCCGCCGGGCGCCGCGAGCTCATTGTGATACGGGGGCACACCGGTGCGGTCGGAAACACTTCTGCGAGGGGGACCGGGGCGGGCGGCGCGGTGGCACCCGCCCGCGGCCCGGTCGCCTCGCCGCAGTCTTGCTCAATGACGGCGGTGGATGCGGAAGTCCCGGTGGCCATGGCCGCGATGATGGTAATTGTCGTCGTAGCGGCGATGGTGGTGGCGGTGGTGGCGGTGGTGCGGCCGGTAGTCGTCATAGTAGTAGTAGCTACCACGCAGCGGCCACAGCTCGTCCAGGTAGTAATCCCCGCGATAGGAGCGGCTGATGGGATAGACGACAGTGGGATCGCTGAAGAACACACCCGCCTCGGCGCTGCTCGGCAGCGCCATGCCGGCGCCGAGCAGCAGCGCGGTCAAGGGCAGGGCGGCAGTCAGGACTTTCTTGCTCATGATACACCTCCGGTTGATCGGGTTGGTTGGCGGTAATCCGTAGCTTCACTATAGGGCGGGCAAGCTGAACTCAAACTGAATGGGCGTCAAATGTTGCGGGTGGGCATGAGTGCCGGCCATTGCGTGACACAATCCCTTGTTTTGTACCCACATCGGCGGCACTATCCCGGTCTGCGAGCCTCCCGGCCGCGCGCCCGCGTCATGGGCGCATCGTTCCAAATGACCCTATCTACGAAGAGGAAGTCGACGATGAGAACTGCGATGAGACCTTGGACCATGCCGTGTGCCTCCGCCCTGGTCGCCCTCATGATTGGCGCCGGCAGTGCAGGTGCAGCACAGACCCACGACCTTACCATGACGGGCTCCGGGATCGTGACCACCGAGACCACCGCGGACTGCGAGATCTCCGGCGACGGCTGCGTCATGGACATTAGCGGCAGCTTGATCGGACAGAGCGTCGGCAGCAGCAGCTTTGCCGCGACGCTGACGACCTACTGGCTGGGCACCCCGGACAGCTCTCAGTGCGCCCCCGCCACTGGCGTCCTCACGGTCACCGCTGCCAACAACGCCACGGTCTCGGTCGTCCTCAACGGCTTGACCTGCGATATTGACGACGACGTCTCGGCCCAGACCTTCGACGGCAGCTTTTACGTCACCGGCAGCACCGGCAACCTCAGCGGTCTGACGGGCACGGGAAGCCTTACGATCGGCTGGGCGCTCTCCGGTGATGTGAAGCTGCTGCTGCACCTGGTGTACTGAAGTGAAGTCGGCGGCGAGCCCGACATTGCTGGACCGCCTGATCGACATAGGGGCCAATCTCAGCCACGCGGCCTTCGATCCGGACCTGGACGCGGTGGTGGGTCGGGCACTGGCGGCGGCCATAGAATTGGACCCGGCCACCGTGGCCGCTACCACGCAGACCGCGTACCGGTTCCTCGGCCTGCCCTGAGGGCGCGGCGCCTCAGCGCTGTGCCAGCAGCCAGCCCACGGTGGCGCCGATGTCATCCAGCACCACCGCCCCTGGAAGCGCGATGCGCCGCTCGTCCCCAGGCTGATACTTGCCGGTGCGCACTAGGATGCTCTGCATGCCGGCGGCCAGGGCCCCCTGGACGTCCGACAGGGCATCGTCGCCGACCATCACCACCTCCTCCGGCGCCACGCCCATGCTCTGGGCGGCGGCATGGAAGAAGCTCGCCGCCGGCTTGCCCAGCACGGTGGCTTTCACGCCGCTGGCGTACTCCAAGGCGGCGACGAAGGGGCCCGCGTCCAGGCTGAGGCCGTCGGCCTCCTTGAAGTATCGGGTGTCCGCCATGGCGTAAAGGGACGCACCCGCCATGAGCAGTCGGAACGCGGTGTTGAGCCGCCCGTAGGTGAAGGCCTCTCCGGCGTCGCCCACCAGGACGGCGTCCCAGGGACCCGAATCCTCGGCGCCGACCTCCGATTGGAGGTCCGGATGCACGATGAGGTATGGGCGCAAGCCCCGGGCCTGGATGTGGGAAAGGGCCGCCTCGGGCGCGGTGTAGAGTGTCTCGGGGTCGAGCGTCAAGCCCATCTTCACCAGCTTGCTCAAGATGGCGGACCTGGGGCTGCGGGTGGTGTTGGTAATATAGCGCAGCGGGATTCCCGTGGCGCTCAGCTCGGCGACCGCCTCCAGAGCGCCGGGCAGGCGCTGGGTCCCCACATAGAGCACACCGCTAAGGTCGAGCAGCACACCGCGGATCATGCCAGGCTCCCCGAGCTTGCAACGCCTGCCCCTACCGTCTAGCCGACAGCCGCCGGCTCATCGGAACACCTCGGAGAATGGCTGAGCCGCGCCGATGCCGTTGCCCTGGGCGTAGTCCACGCCAATCTCCCGCAGGCGATCCAGGATGGCGTCGTTCTCCACGTACTCGGCGACGGTGCGCTTGCCCATAAAATGTGCGATGTCATTGATGGACGTCACCAGCGCATAGTCGTGATCGTCCGTGGCGATGTCACGCACGAACATGCCGTCGATCTTCAGGTAATCTACCGGCAGATTGCGCAGGTATGAGTAGGAGCTCTGGCCGCTGCCGAAATCGTCCAGTGCAAACCGGCAGCCCAGCTCCCGCACGGTGCGTATGAACTGAATGGCACGGTCGAAATTGACGATGGCCACCGTTTCGGTGATCTCGAAGCACAGCTTGCTCGCCGGCACCTTGGTCGCCATGAGCAGGCCGACCACGAACTGCAGAAACCCGGGGTCGTTGAGGGAGTGCCCCGACAGATTGATCGAGAAGCCGTCCAGCGCCTCCAGGCGCCGGCGGCTGTCCGCCATCCACGCCAGCATTCGGCTGACCACCCAGCGATCCAATGCCCCCATGCGACTGTAGATCTCGGCGGCAGGCAGGAACTGACCGGGCAGTACGAGGCTGTCATTCTCACCCATCATGCCGATCAGCACTTCGTAGTGAGGCAATGCCTCGGTGCCGCGCTGCACTGGGACGATGCGCTGGCAGCGCAGGCGTAGCAGGTTGTGGTCCAGCGCCTTGTTGAGCCGTGTGACCCATTCGAGCTGCTCCCGGCGGCGGGCGATGTCGGCGTCGTCGGCCTCGTAGACCTGTACGCGATCGCGCCCTGCCTCCTTGGCGGCGAAGCAGGCGGCGTCCGCGGCCCGCAGGACATCGGTCACGCTGGTGGAGGCGGCGGAGACGGCCACCATGCCGATGCTGGCGCTCATTGAAAAGTGGCGCTCGTCGCGCAGGAATCGGTGCTCCCGAACCACCGAGCGCTGCCGCTCGGCAAAGCCGAGGGCCTCCTGCGGGTCACAATTCTCGATCAGGCTACAGAACTCATCACCGCCCATCCGGGCGACCGTGCCGCCCGGCCCTGCCTCCGCCTGCAGCAGGTCGCCGATCTGCTGCAGTAGCTCGTCACCGGCCTGATGGCCGCAGGTGTGGTTGATGACCTTGAACTGATCCAGGTCCAGATAGGTCAGGGCCGCCGGCACACCGTGCTCCCGTGCGCGCAGCAGCGCCGCATCCAGCCTCCGCTCCAGCTCCTGCCGGTTATGCAAGCCGGTGAGCTTGTCGTGGCCGGCCTGATACACCAGCTTGTCGTGGAGATTCTGGACCATCAGATACATCGAGCGATCCACCAGGGGCAGGTCCGCTCCATGGAGCAGCGCGGCCCTGCCGCTGGCGTTGCTCGCCGCCAGCTCGCGCCCGCTGACCTCCACCGCCTTTACCCCGCGATGGTCCACGAACACTAAACTCCTCCGGTCTTCGTCCATCCAGATGAGCTGCAGGCGCTGCTGGCCCGCCGGACGCCCTGGGAACAGCATCCAGTCGCCCACCTGAAGCAGCGATACCGGATCCAGCTGGCCGGCCGGTATGGGAGCGCTCTCCGTCGTGGCAGCGCCGGGCGCCTCGGCCGGTGCGCTGGGATGTGCCTCCAGATAGCGCGCAATTCCGGCCGGGTCTCCGCGCAGGCGTCGCTGCAGGGCATCCAGCAAGGCCGTACGACGACCGGGAGCGCTGGATACCGTCGCCAGGCCCTGGTCTATGGCCGACAGCAGCAAGGCATCGTCCTCGTCCCCGACATCCTCCTGCGCCAGGCGAGCGGACAGGCGGTCCAGAACCTCCACATGACCGTTCCAGGACTCACTCGGGGCGCCGTCCCGCAGATAGACCAGCACGAGAAGCTCGGCCCAGCCGGCGCCCAAGAGCGCCTCGATCTCCGGCGGTACCTCTCCGCCCGCAGATTGGTGGCGCACCTCCGCGTCTACCCGGCGACGCGCTCGAATCAATCGGTCTTTGCCCTCGCAGGCACTCACCACGCGCTCGACGTTTCTGGCGAAGGCGGCGTCCTGGACCGCAACCAGGGGATCCAGCAAGCCGGCAAGCTCGCTGAAGACCCCCTCATGGTCGCCCAGGCGGTGCGCGGCCAGCTCGATGGCGTGCAGCAGTTCAACATAGGGCCTGCCGGCAGGACCGCTCGTCTTCAGGCTGAGGCGCCCCAGCCGATCCAGCATCCGCCGTGCGGGATGGTGGTCGTCGCGCAGCGCCGTGGGCTCCACCAGGGTCAGCTTCAACAACGGTAGCGCAAGGGCAGCGAGTGGCTCGCGGTCTTCGGCCTGTAGGTCCGGATTGTCCAAGACCGTGTTAATCAGGGCTTCGGTCACCGCGACCGCAGCAAGCTCGCCTTCACCCAGGGTGGCCGTGCCTGGCTCCGCGTCCGGATTCAACACTCGTTGCAGGGCGCCTTGTAGATCGATGCGCGGGATGGCCGGACTGAGTCCGAGCTCTGCGGCGCTGAGCTGTTGCAATTGTAGGCTGCCGATGGCATCCAGCAGATCTTGCTGGCCAAGCGGCCGCGGGCCGGCCGAGGCCGCAACATCGACTTCGGCGTGAGCGGCGGATGCCGTGGTGCCCTGGCCGACATGTAGACCGAGCAAGCTTGCCGCCAGGGCGTATGCTTCGGCGACGGAATCATAGGAGACACCGTCGCCGGTCGCAGGAGCCACGGGCGGCCGCGTCGCGGGGGGCGGGCGGGGTGCGGCATGGCGGGCTGGGCCCCGGGGACGGCCGGCGGTCGCCTCCGTGGGCAGGGTGGGCAAGACCCCCGCCTTGACCAGCGCCTGGTTGATCTCCTGGTAGACCGCGCCGAGTCCGGCGCTCACCACTTCGTCGAATACCTCGTAGAGAACTCGCCGCACCGCGTGGTCGGCAATAATGGGCTGCGCCGCCTCGCGAAATGCGCCCAGAATGATCTTAGGACCGATCGGATTGTGCTCTTTGTCCAGCGGACCGCCGCCAAGCAGGGCACCGAGTCGATGGGCGAGGCCCTGGAGCTGTCCGCGGTGACGGAGCTCCGCTCGGGCAATGAGCTCGGATACGCTCAGCCAGTCCTCGAAATCATCCTCCTCGACCAGGCTCAAGCTCCCATCCGAGTCGGCCTTTGCCATAGGCGTTTCGGGGGGCGCTTGGAATTCGCTGGTGCGTCGTGACAGAGCCGCTCTGAACGCGGCCTCCAGCGCCGCTCGGCTGCGCCGCAAGGCCGGAATGCCATCGATGTAGCGGCGGTTCTCCCGGTCGCTACGAGCCCGCTCCGCCGCCTCGAACAGGCGCGTTTCGGCGGTCGCGAACAGCTCGCCCAGGCGCGCCCCGATGCGCTCCTGCGCCAGGCGCAGGTAGGGCGCGAGCGCCGCGGATGTCGGCCGGCGAGCGCGCCCCTGCTCGGAGGCAAGCTCCTGCAGCACCTGCAGGGTCTCGGAATTCGGTTTCACGAAGCTGACGCCCAAGCCGCCGGCAAATGCCCGGGCGACCCGCGCTTGGAGCTGCCGGCCGCGGCGGATGCCGGGACGCGGGTCGGTGAAGCGGATCGCGAGCAGTGTCCCTCGGCCCAGACGGGGTCCCGGACCCGCCGCCTCGGGGAGCCCGATGAACATGCCGCCCCGGCAGAAATCGCGCACGCGGCAGCCCGCGATCTGCGCGTGCCCATGAGTCAGGGTCACCTCCAGGGACAAAGGCTGCCGTGGGTAAGCGCGTCGCTCCATCTGCCGTCCTATGTTGCGGGTCCGGGGAACGGACGCCCTGCAGGCGAGCCTGGCAGGGAAGGCACTGTCGCCCCGTCCACCTTGGAGCCCCCGCCCAGCGTCACCCGCGGACGGCAAGGAGCCATGCGGCGAAAGCACGTGCGGTTCTCCGCCGCGGCGCAGGCGCCTGCACTTCGGCGGTCCGGGGCATAACATTCCATGGCGCGTCTCCCTCGGGCACCTCGGATGGATCCTCGCGCGGCGGTCGGTCGCACCGGGGTCGGCGCGGGGGCGTACAGCCGCGCTCCGCCCTTGCATCGTGCAACGAGATCCCGTAGCTTCCCTAGCCCGTCAACCACCGCTGTCCTCTTGCGGGAGTTCTACCCCAGCCCGAGCCCAGAGGCAATGCTATCCCAATTCGCAGCGACCTATGGAGTCCGCTGGCCGAAGATGTCCCTGGGGCGGCTGGTCCGGTGGAGGACGCTGCTCCTGGGAGTCGTGTGTGCCGCCGCGCCGGCGTCGGGCCCCACGGCCGAGTCCGCGCAGCCGGCCCGGCCGAGTCCCGTATTCATCGACGTGGCCAAGGATGCGGGCATCGACTTCATCTACTTCAACGGCATGACGGGGGAATTCTATTTCCCCGAGAGCATGGGCGCCGGCGTGGCATTGCTCGACTATGACAACGATGGCGATCTGGACGTTTATTTGTGCCAGGGTCATCTGCTCGGTAAGGGCAAGACTCTCAAGGACGCCCTCTTTCCGCCGCGTGCGGGTGAGGCCATGGGCGGGCGTCTGTACCGCAATGACCTCACCGTGGACGGCAACGGCAACCCAATCCTGCGTTTTAGCGATGTTACCGCGACCAGCGGCATCGAGGCCAACGGCTATGGCATGGGCGTCGCTGCCGGCGACATCGACAACGATGGCTATGTCGACCTGTACCTGACCAACTTCGGCCATAACCAGCTGTGGCACAACGATGGCGACGGCAGCTTCACCGAAATCACCCGGACGGCGGGGGTGGACGACGAGCGCTGGAGCGTCAGCGCCGCGTTTCTGGACTACGACCGCGACGGCTGGCTCGATCTCTACGTGGGCAACTACGTCAACTTCACCCTGGGCAACCACAAGAAATGCTACGCACCCAGCAGCGCCCGGGACTACTGCTCGCCGCTCGCATATCAGGGGCTGCCCGACCGTCTGTTCCACAACCGGGGCGACGGCACCTTCGAAGATGTCTCGGCACGCTCGCGCGTCGGCACCGAGACGAGAAACGGTCTGGGGGCGGTGGTCGCGGATCTCAACGGCGATGGCTGGCCGGATATTTACGTGGCTGACGACGGCCAGCCCAATCAGCTGTGGATGAGCCAGCAGGATGGAACCTTCCGCAACGACGCGGTGCTGGCGGGTGTGGCCGTTGACATGAACGGCAACGCCCAGGCCAGCATGGGTGTGGACGCCGCCGACTTCGACGGCGACGGCGACGAGGATCTATTCCTGACCCACCTGTTGGGCGAGACGAACACCATTTACGTCAACGACGGCCAAGGTTGGTTCGAGGATCGGTCTCTCGTCACAGGGCTGGCTGCTCCGAGCAAGGGTCTCACGGCTTTCGGCACGGCCTGGATCGACTATGACAACGACGGCCTGCTGGACCTGTTCACCGCCAACGGGGAGGTCAAGAGTATCGCAGCCCGGATCGCGGCCGGATCCAAGTTCCCGCTGGAGCAGCCCAACCAGCTGTTTCGTAACCTGGGCAACGGGCATTTCGCGGACGTGAGCACATCGGCTGGTGAGGTGCTCCAGCGTCTGGAGGTCAGCCGCGGTGCCGCAGTCGGCGACATTGACAACGATGGCGATTGCGACATTCTGATGCTCAACAACAACGGTCCGGCCCGCCTGCTGCTCAATCGTGTCGGCCGGCGCAATCACTGGCTGGGGCTGGATCTGCGCGCCCCCAGTGGGCGGCCGGCCCTCGGCGCGCGAGTGGAGGTGCTGCGAGGCCCTGTCAAGCCCCTGTGGCGCAGGGCACGGGCGGACGGCAGCTACGCCTCCGCCAATGATCCCCGGGTGTTGATTGGACTGGGCGACGGCCATGGCCTGCAGACGGTTCGTGTGCACTGGCCTCTGGGCAAGGTCGAAGAGTGGTCCGATCTGGCGGTGAATCGCTACCACTTGCTGAATGAAGGCGCCGGCCGGGCGGTGGACACGAAATGAGCCGCCCTTCGCCCCACCCGTGGACCTCGGCGCCGCTGCTGGTCTTTGTGTGCGCCGCGCAGATTGCCGCAGCCGCGGTGACGCAGGGCCAGGTCACCCGCCGGCTGCTGCCAATTCCCGATCTTCCCGACGCGCAGCTTTCCCGCTTGGAGCCCGTCATTCAGCGGCACATCCGGCGCACCATGGAGCGCTTGCACAGTGAGGCCCGGGACCCGTCGCTCACGCGCGCCCAGCGGGCAACGGCCTACGGCGAGGCGGGTCGGGTGCTGCAGGCCTATCACCAGCTGGATGCTGCCGAGCCATGCTATCGCAACGCCGCGCTGTTGGCGCCCCAGGATTTTCGCTGGCCGTATTATTTGGGCTACGTCTACCAAATCAAGCCAGCCCTTGAGCAGGCGGTTGCGAGCTACGAGCGGGCCCTGGCGCTGCGTCCCCAGGACCAGGTCACCAAGCTGCGCCTGGCCCAGGCTTATAGGGATCTCAACCAGCTGGATCGGGCTTGGAGCCTGCTCAAGGAGCTCTCCGCTCCGGAGCTGCGAGCCGCGACCCTGCTCGGGCTGGGCCGCATCGCCCTGGCGCGGCGCGATTACCGGGCCGCGGTCGAGGACTTGACGGCAGCCTCCAAGGCCGACCCTGCGGCGGGAATCATTCATTACCCCCTGGCCATGGCCTACCGTGGCCTGGGACAGATGGACAAGGCTCTGGAGCAGGTGGCCAAGCGCGGGGAGGGGGAGCCGGCGATTCCCGATCCTGTGATCGATGGCCTGGAAGCGTTGGTGGTGGGCGTCCGTGTCAACCTGGAGCGGGCCTACGACGCGGTGCAGCTGGACCACTACGACGAAGCCGCCGAGGCCTACGGCAAAGCCGTGGCGCTGGATCCCAGCAGTGCGGCCAATCGGGTGAGCTATGCCCGGGCGTTACACCTGGCCGGCCGCAGACCGGAAGCCACGAGGCAGTTGAAGGAGGCGCTGCGTCTGGATGCGGACAACATGGACGGGAACTTCTTCCTGGGCGTGATCGAGGAGGAGGAGGGCGACGACCAGGCCGCCATGGTCCACTATCGCAAGACCCTCGCGCTGGACCCGGCCCACGCCCAGGCCCAATACTATCTGGCAAACGCTCTCATGCGGGCCGGCCGCTACGCCGAAGCGCTCCCCCATTACCGCGTGGTGCTCAGATACGTGCCACAGAATATGTTCGCCCGCCTGATGGAGGCGCTGGCCATGTGGCGCACCGGCGCACCGGATCGGGAAGTACTGGTCCGTCTGGAAGAAGCCCGGGCGATCAATCCGGACTACGCCGACTTCGCGGTCGCAATCGCCAGGCTGCGCGCGACCAGTGCAGATCCGGCAGTGCGGGATGCCGACAAGGCATTGGCGCTGGGCCAGGAGCTGTATGCTCATTTGCGCACGCCCGACTTTGCCGCCGTAGTTGCAATGGCCTACGCCGCTCTAGGTCGCTTCGAGCAGGCGGTGGCACTCCAGAAGGAAGGTATATTTCTGGCGCTGAAACTTGCCCGGCCCGAGTTGGTCTCCGCGTTGAGCAAAGACCTGGCGCACTACCGCACCCATCAGCCCAGAGAGAAGCCGTGGGACCTCGACGACGCGGTGTTTCGGCCGGTGCGGCTCAAGGGCTCTTAGTGGGGCCTCGCGCCTTGCGCCGCGCGCGGCGGGCACGCCAATCCCGCAGGACGATATAGCGCCAGAGCATGCGAATCAGGAAATTCCCCAGCGCTGCGCTGGCTACGCCGACGATGAAGCATCCCAGCAGCAGCGGCGCCCAGATGTCGCCGAGCTCCGACATCAGCCAATGCACCGATAGCTGGAATTCGAAATGTGTGGCCCTGGCGCCCAACAGCACCGTGCCGAGCTTGTAAGCGGCATAAAACATCGGTGGAATAGTCAGCGGGTTGGTGAGCCACACCAATGCCACGGAGATAGGCAAGTTGACCCGCAGTAGAATGGCTGCAGCGGCCGCATAGACCATCTGAAACGGTAAGGGAACGAAGGCGAAGAACAGGCCGACTGAGAATGCGCCGGCGACGGAGCGTCGATTGAAATGCCATAGGTTGGGGTCATGCAGCAGCTGCCCGAACAGCCGCAGGTGCTGGTGGCTGCGTATCTGCTCGTGGTTCGGCAAAAGACGCCTGATATACCGCCTGGGCATGCCTGCGTGGTCGTTCGCGAGCCGTGTAGGATGTTCATTATCCACGAATCGCGGGTTGCTTACAGATGCGTTTAGGGACGATCGCGTTTCTCCTTGGTGACTTGCTGGTGCAGCGACTCGCGGCCCTGCCCAACTCCCTGCTGCTCCTCCCTCTGCTTGCGCTGGCCGTGCCGGTCTGGCGCCGACCGCGGCTGCGACTCCTGCTGTGGCTGAGCGCGGGTGCGGCCTGGGCGGTGCTGCACGGCTGGCACACCCTGGGCCACGGGCTGGCGCCGGCGCTGGAGGGGGCGGATGTGAGCCTGGTGGGATGCGTCGCTTCCCTGCCGGAGCACCAGCCCAACCGGACACGGTTCCTGCTGGAAGTACGGCAGATGTGGCACGATGAGATGCCCGTCTCCTCCCCTGGCAGGGTGCGCCTGAGCTGGTATGGGGAGCGTCCGCGGCTGGTGGCGGGACAGTGCTGGCGTCTGCAGGCTCGGCTCAAACGTCCCCACGGCTTCATGAATCCGGGCGGCTTCGACTACGAGGCGTGGCTGTTCAGCCAAGGCATACGCGCCACCGGCTACGTGAGGCGCGGGCAGGAAGCCCGCCGGGTCGCGGACGCCGGCCTCCTGCCCCTCGTGGATGCCCTGAGACAACGGCTTGCGGAGCACCTCCGCCGACTCCTGGAGCGCAACGCCCAGGCGGGCCTGGTGGCGGCGTTGACCATCGGCGATCGCCAGGACATTTCCCGCCGCCAGTGGGAGGTACTGCTACGCACTGGCACGAATCACCTGGTCGCCATCTCGGGCCTGCACGTGGGGATGGTCGCTGCGCTGGGCTTTCTGCTCGGGCGCCGACTATGGTCCTGGCTACCCGGGCTATGCCTGCATTGGCCCGCACCCAAGGCGGGCGCCGTCGTGGGACTGGGTGCCGCGGCTGCCTACGCCGCCCTCGCGGGGTTCAGCGTGCCCACCCAGCGCGCCCTGGTGATGGTGGCGGTGTTTGCCGGCAGCGTGCTGTTGCAGCGGGCCGCTAGACCTTCTGCGAGTCTGGCGGTTGCGCTCCTGTTGGTGCTCGTCCTGGACCCCATGGCGGTGGCCGCGGCAGGCTTCTGGCTATCCTTCGCCGCGGTTGCCCTCATCCTCTACGGCATGCACGGACGGATCGGGGCGGAGGGCGACTGGTGGCAGTGGGGACGCGTGCAATGGCTGGTTGCGCTCGGCCTGTTGCCGGTGATCCTGGCTTTGTTCCAGCGCTGCTCCGTGGTGGGGCCGTTGGCCAACTTGATCGCCGTGCCCTGGGTGGGACTGGTCGTGGCTCCGACGGCGCTTGCGGGAGCGCTGCTGCTGCCCTTGGTGCCATCCCTGGGCGATATACTGCTGCTCGCCGCGGCGCAGGGACTCGGTGGGCTGTGGAGCTTGTTGCAATGGCTCTCGGCACAGCCCTACGCCAGTATTTCCCTGCCCATGCCGCCGGGCTGGGCCGTGGCGAGCGGGCTCCTGGGCGTGGCCATGCTGGTCGCGCCACGTGGGCTCCCGGGGCGCTGGCTGGGTGCCGTCTGGATGCTGCCTCTGCTGCTGGCGCGCCCGCCGGCGCCACCCTGGGGCGAGGCGTGGCTCACCGTCCTGGACGTTGGGCAGGGACTCTCGGCCGTGCTGCGCACTTCGGAGCATACGCTGGTCTACGATACGGGACCCAGCTACGGAGGCCGCTTCGACGCCGGTGACGCCGCCCTACTGCCCTTTCTCCGGCAACAGGGTGTGGTCCGAGTGGATACCGTGGTCGTCAGTCATGCGGACTCGGACCACAGCGGAGGTCTGGCCTCGCTGCTGGCGGGACTGCCGGTGAGACGGGTGCTCAGCTCCGCGCCGGATGCGCTGGCCTGGGCCAGGCCGGAGCGCTGCCAGGCCGGCCAGCACTGGCACTGGGACGGCGTGGAGCTGCGCATGCTGCATCCGCCGCGGCGGGCATCGTGCCAGGGCAACCAGTGCTCCTGCGTGCTGGCGGTGCGCACCCGCAGGGGCGGGCGGGTGCTGCTGCCTGGCGACATCGGCGGCGAGGCCGAACGTGACCTGGCACGGACCCAGCCCGCGGCCCTGCGCGCCGAGCTGCTGGTGGCGCCGCACCACGGTAGCGCGACGTCTTCGGGCAGCGAATTCGTCGCCGCGGTGGCACCACGCGTCGTGGCCTACGCGGTGGGCTACAGAAATCGATTCGGCTTTCCCGACCCGGCGGTGGTCGCGCGCTATGCGGCGCTGAGCAGCGAGGCCTATGACACCGCCAGCAGTGGTGCCATTACCTTCAGGATCCGTGGCGTCGACGAGGTCGCACCGCCCCAGCGCTGGCGCCTCGTGCAACGACGCTACTGGCAGTTCCGGCGCGAGTTCTGACCGGAGGAAGGATGGAGTATCATTGGTCCCCTTTGGCAGCGTTGGGCTCACCGTATCGGCGCAGGTCCTGCGCCCGGGCCCTAAACCGGGGATTGGAAGGTGTGGGAGATCGTTAAGTCCGGCGGTTGGCTGATGTTGCCGATCATGCTCTGCTCGGTGGTGGCCTCGGGCATCATCGTCGAGCGGCTATGGTCATTGCAGCGAAGGCGGGTGGCACCCCGCGGCCTGGTCAATCAGGTCTGGCAATGGGCCAGGGCCCGCCAGCTGACCGAGGCACGCGTCAACGAGCTACGCAGGAGCTCACCCCTGGGACGCGTGCTCGCGGCGGGCCTGGTGAACCTGCGTCACAGCCGCGCGGTCATGCAGGAGAGCATTGAGGACACCGGTCGCCACGTGGTGCTGGAGCTGGAGCGCTTCCTCAATACCCTAGGCACCATCGCCGCCATTGCTCCCCTGCTGGGCCTGCTCGGCACCGTGTTCGGCATGATTCAGGTCTTCTATGCCATCAAGGACGTGGGCGTGGGACACTATAATGTGCTGGCCGGTGGCATCGCCCAGGCCCTGATCACGACGGCAGCCGGATTGCTGGTGGCTATTCCCAGCCTCATGTTCTACCGCTATTTCCGTGGGCGGGTCGACGAGCTGGTGGTGGCCATGGAGCAGGAGGCGCGTGCCATGGTGGAAGTACTTCATGGCGAGCGCGAGCGCGAGCGCGACGACAGGACGAGGGGCTAGCCCATGAACCTAAGGCGGCGCCAGCGCGAGGACCCCGAAGTCAATCTCACCTCGTTGATCGACGTGGTGTTTCTGCTGCTCATCTTCTTCATGGTGACGACCACCTTCAACCGCGACAACGCCCTGGAGGTCGATCTGCCTGAGGCCAGTGGAGTCCCCGTGTCTGACCAGAAATCAGTGGAGATCACCATCGATGCTGCGGGTGAGTACTATGTCGATCGGCAGCAGCTCATCAATACCCAGATCGAAACCCTGAAGCGAGCCTTGCGGAAGGTGGCAGGGGACGATTCCGAGACCGGGGTGATCATCAGCGCCGATGGCCGCACCCCGCATCAGGCGGTGGTGACCGCCATGGATGCGGCCGGGCAGCTGGGCTTCGTGCATCTGAGCATCGTGACCCGGGAGCCGCCCAATGACAGTGCAAACTAACCTGGCGCCGTGCCGGCCGGAGCCGCGAGGACTTCGGAGCTGAGCAGGACTGCGGGCGCGATCGTCTATCGACGTCTGTTGGGCTACGTGCGCGCGCATGCGCGCGAGCTGGGCGCCGCGGCGCTGGCCATGGTGGTCTACGCAGCCACGGACACGGGCTTCGCCGCGCTGATGAAGCCGATGCTGGACGGCAGCTTCGTCGCCAAGGACCACGACGTCATCCGGCTCATTCCACTGGCGCTCATCGGCTTGTTCCTGATTCGAGGCATCGCCGGATTTGTCTCGACCTACGGCATGACCTGGGTGGGACGCAGCGTCATCCGGGCCCTGCGCGAGCAGCTCTTCAGTCAAATGCTCCGGCTGCCCATGGGCTTCTTCGAAAGCACCACCTCGGGTCAGCTTATCGCCAAGCTGACCTATGACGTGGAGCAGGTGGCCCAGGCCGCCACGGATGCATTGACCACCATCGTCCGGGACACCCTTACGGTGCTCGGGCTGCTGGCCTGGATGTTCTACCTCAATGGCTGGCTGGCGCTGGTGTTTCTGGTGGTCGGGCCTTTCATCGCGGCGCTGATGCGGCTGGTCGGCCTGCGCTTCCGGCGCCTGAGTGTGGGCATTCAGGACTCCATCGGGGATGTGGCCCATGTGGCCGAAGAGGTCGTGGAAGGCCAGCGGGTCGTCAAGACCTTCGGGGGCGACGCCTACGAGCGGGAGCGCTTCCGCCGCGCCAACGATGCCAACCGGCGGCTGCAGATGAAGCTCAGCGCCACCGCCGCGCTCAGTGTGCCGGTGGTCCAGCTCGTCGCTGCCTGCGCCCTGGCGGGTATCGTGTACCTGGCGACTCTGCAGCCCATGCTGGAGCGCGTCACCGTCGGCACGTTCATGTCTTTCATCGTCGCCATGATGATGCTGCTCGCGCCCATCAAGCGGCTCACCGCCGTGAACAATACGCTGCAGAAGGGCATCGCCGCCGCCCAGAGCGTCTTTGTGGTGCTGGACGAGCGGCCGGAGCCTGACACCGGCAGCCATACCCTGACCCGCGCCCGCGGGGAGATCCGCTTCGAGGACGTCTCGTTCGCCTACAGCCCCGCCGGAGGGTCGGTGCTGCGGCATATCGACCTGGACATCGCGCCGGGTGAGACCGTGGCGCTGGTCGGCCGCTCGGGTAGCGGCAAATCCACACTGGTGAGCCTGCTGCCGCGCTTCTATGAGGTGCAGAGCGGCCGCATCAGGCTGGACGGCACCGAGCTGAAAGAGCTGACCTTGTCCAGCCTGCGAGAGCAGATTGCCTTGGTCGGCCAGCACGTGACCCTGTTTAATGACACCATCGCCTGTAACATCGCCTATGGGCGTCTGGGCGGCAAGGCCGGAGAGGCCGAGATCATCGCCGCCGCCGAGGCGGCCCACGCCATGGAGTTCATTCGGGAGCTTCCGCAGGGCCTGCAGACCCTGGTCGGCGCGAACGGCGTGCGGCTCTCCGGCGGCCAGCGGCAGCGCCTGGCGATCGCCCGCGCGCTGCTCAAGAATGCGCCGGTGCTCATCCTCGACGAGGCCACCTCCGCGTTGGACACCGAGTCGGAGCGCTATATCCAGGCGGCGCTGGAGCCCCTAATGCATGGCCGCACGACGCTGGTGATCGCCCACCGCCTGTCGACCGTGGAGCGTGCGGAGCGCATCGTGGTGCTGGATGCCGGACGCATCGTCGAGAGCGGCACCCACGCCAAGCTGCTCAGCCGCGGCGGCCTCTACGCCAGCCTGCACCGGATGCAGTTTCAGGCGGAAGCCGGCTCCGAGGTGGCGGCAGGTAGCGGCCGAGGGCATACTGAGGCACGCGCTGGTTGATACAATCGCGGGCGAGCCCGCACCTATGGGAATGCAGCGGCTGACGGCATACTGGGGCACTCGCAATTGGGGGTCCAACCTACTGCTGCCCCTGGCGTGGCTGTACTGCAGCCTGGTCCTGCTGCGGCGCGCATGCTACCGGCTGGGCTTGCTGCGTGCCCGGCGGGTCGGGGCGACGGTGGTGGTGGTCGGCAACGTCACTGTGGGGGGCACGGGCAAGACGCCCCTGGTGCTGGCACTGGTTGAGCTGTTGCGGCGCCAGGGCTACCGACCGGGCATCGTGAGTCGTGGCTACGGGGGCCGAGCCGCCAAGGCGGGGCCGACACCCGTAGGCGCCGATTCCTCCGCCGCCGAGGTTGGCGATGAGCCAATCCTGCTCGCGCGCCGCAGCCACTGCCCCGTGATGGTGGGCCACGGCCGCGTCGCCGCGGCGCAGGCGCTGCTGGCGACCGCCCCCTGCGACATCCTCGTCTGCGACGACGGCTTGCAGCATTACGCCTTGGGCCGGGATGTGGAGATCGCGCTGGTGGACGGCGCGCGGCGTTTCGGCAACGGCCGTTGTCTGCCGGCGGGACCACTGCGGGAGCCCCCCTGGCGCTTGCGGCGGGTGGACCTCGTCGTGGTGAGCGGCCAGGGGCGGCCGGGGGAGCTGGGCATGACGCTAGAGGCCGCAGCGCTGGTCAATCTTGCGGACCCGCACATGCGGATGCGCCTGGAGGTCATGGCCGGCAGGGCCGTGCACGCGGTGGCCGCCATCGGCGCTCCCAGGCGCTTCTTCGATGTGCTGAGTGCGGCGGGCATTCGTGCCACGGAGCATCCCTTTCCGGACCATTACGCCTATACCCCGGGCGACGTCGATTTCGGCGATACGCTGCCGATTCTGATGACGGAGAAAGACGCGGTAAAATGCTCGGGCTTCGCCCGCCCGGATTGCTGGTACCTGGAGGTCACGGCAACCCTGGACGAGCGTTTCGTGACCCAATTCCTCTCGCGTCTGAAGGATATCGAGAATGGACAAGAAGCTGCTTGACATCCTGGTTTGTCCACTGTGCAAGGGCCCCCTCGTCTACGACAAGGCACACCGGGAGCTGATCTGCAAGGCTGATCGGCTGGCTTATCCCATCCGGGACGACATCCCGGTGATGCTGGAAGAGGAGGCCCGCCAGCTGGAGTCCACCGAGGAGCTCTGATTGAGCTTTCGCGTCGTCATTCCTGCCCGCTACGCATCCACCCGGCTGCCGGGCAAGCCAATGCTGGAGATCGCCGGCAAGCCCATGATCCAGCATGTCTGCGAGCGGGCGTTGGCGAGTGGCGCCGCCGAAGTCGCGGTCGCAACCGACGATCGGCGTATCGCCGCCGCCGTGGAGCACCTGGGCGTTCGGGCCTGCCTCACCGCGGCCACCCATCAGTCCGGCACGGATCGGCTGGCCGAGGCCGTTCAGACGCTGGGCTACGAGAATGACGAGATAGTCGTAAACGTGCAGGGTGACGAGCCGCTCATTCCGGTGGCTCTGATCGACCAGGTAGCGGCCGATCTGGACGCCCATCCGGCGGCTGGCATGGCCACCCTGTGCCATCACATCGACTCGCCGCGGGATCTGTTCGATCCCCATGTGGTCAAGGTCGTGCGCAGTCAAGACGACTACGCGCTGTATTTCAGCCGGGCGACCGTCCCCTGGGACAGGGACGCATTTTCCTTGTCCACCGAGGTGCTGCCCTCACGGGCGCAGCATTTCCGCCACATCGGGCTGTATGCCTATCGGGTACGCTTCGTCAAGGCCTTCGTCGACTGGCCGCGTGTGCCTTTGGAAGAGATGGAATCCCTGGAGCAGCTGCGCGCTTTGTGGCACGGCGCCCGCATTCACGTGGCCGAAGCGGTTGAGCCGCCCGCGGGCGGAGTAGACACGGAGGAGGATCTCGCGCGGGTGCGCCAGGTGCTGAGTCGGGAGCGATGACGACTGCGCTCAGTCGATGAGCTCCAGGGCCAGAAACGGCGCGCTCAGTGCGTCGCGCTCCCTGGTGAGCACCGGTATCGTGTAGCTCGGCCGGGCGCGGCGGGTCGCTTCACCGAATTGGTTGGGCTGGATCGTGAGCTCACGGTGCAGCGGCAACAGCACCAGCGACGGCCCGTCTTCCAGCACCTCAACCACCTCGCAATCCTCACCGTGGTGGCTCACCCGGGTGCCAATCATGCCCCGTAGCTGTGACAGAGTCATCTCTATGGTCATAACAGGGCCCGTTTGGAATGGAGCGCTCGCTTTCGGACCAGTCTGCGACATCGGAGGCAGACGCTCAAGCCGCTCTCGGGCCATTGCTCAGGAGGAACTACATGTTGAGGGTGCTTTTCGTTTGCATGGGCAACATCTGTCGCTCCCCGACCGCCGAGGGCGTGCTGACCCGCATGGTGGCCGACCGCGGCCTGGCCCATGTCATCGTGGCCGATTCTGCGGGCACACATGCCTACCACGTCGGAGAGCCCCCGGACCCGCGGGCACGCCAGGCGGCCTCGCGACGCGGGGTGGACCTCAGCCCGTTGCGAGCGCGGCAGGTGACCGTGGAGGACTGGCAGCACTTCAACCTGATCTTGGCGATGGACCGAGACAATCTGCGCCAGTTGCAATGTCTTTGGCCGCAGGGAGACCCGACACGCCTGCGCCTGCTGCTAGACTTTGCCCCGCACCTGGGTGAGCAGGACGTGCCGGACCCCTACTACGGCGGCGCGACCGGCTTCGAGCGGGTGCTCGACATGATCGAGGCGGCAGCGGAAGGACTGTTAGAAGAACTGCTGCCGCGCCTGCCGCCCAGGCGCTAGCCCGATCGGCGGCTTGGGCGATTTTGACCACGATGTCGTGCACGGCGTCTCCGGTCCGGGCGAGGCGCTCGGCGGCGTTGGACAGATACCGGTAGGTCTCACGACGCTTGAACAGCTCGATCACGAGTTGCATGGCCTTGGCTCTGTACCTTGCTCGTGGCCCTGGAGCATCGGCACATAGTCCTCCTCAGTCGCAAAGAGCGCCGGCCCACGGGCGCGACAGGCCGCGCCCGTGTCCGATAGCCTTTCGGTCATCCATCCCCGTGACGGGGCTCCGATGGCTTGGCGGGTGCGGCGGGGCTTCCTTCCGTCGCAGAGTTGGGCGGAGGAGGTGCCGCCTCGGCCGACTGCGGCTGCCGGGGCTCGGTCTCTGCGGCCGAGGGCTTGGGAGACTCTGACGGCCCAGCCGCGTCCCCCTTGGCGTTGCCGGCTAGGCCGTTGGCCTCCGCCGCCGGGGTACCGGAACCGTCGTCCGTGGCTTTCCTCGAGACCTCGTTTTCGTCCGACTGGCGTGGTGCTCGGCGGCCGGCCGGGGATCGCCGGCCGCGGGTCGCCATCTTGGGGGCAGTCTCCTGGGAGCCTTCTTCGGCAGGTGCCGACGTATCCACCTGGACATCCGTGGCTGCCTCGGCCGTATCTGCTGCTTTGGCATCGCGGCCGCGCGCCGACCGGCTCCTGCGACGGGCGGCGGGCTTGGCGGCGGCGTCGGTGGCCGTAGGCTCCGCCACCTCGGGGTTGACCGGCGCGAAGCTTGCCGCCGGCTGTGGGCTCGCAATGCCCGCGCCGGAGTCCTGGAGCATGGTCTGCTCCGGCATCACGGTCGGTTTGGGACGCTGTGCCGGTGCGCCCGGCTCGGGTGCGCCGCGCTCCCGTACGGCCCCAGGGGCATTGTCACGCGGGGCTTCCGCGGCAGGAGTACCGGCATCGCCGCGCCGCCTTCGGCCTCCGCGACGCCGGCTGCGGCCACGGCGCTCCTGAGTGGCGCCTTCGGAGGCGTCCGCGGCCGGTGCCGGCGATGCACCGGCCGGCGCCGCCGCGGCTTCCTTGGCAGGAGAGATCTGTGCCTCGGGGCCAGCATTGGGCGCTGCGCTCCTGGTCCCTGGGGAGCGGGTTTGTCCTCGCGCAGGGGGGCGGCTCCCGTCGCGGCCCCGGGAGGGACGAGTGGCGGCGCCGGCGGAGCCACCGGAGCGCGGGCTCTCGCGTCTAGTGCGGCGCGTCTCCGGCGGCGCTTCCGCAGGCTCCGGCTCCACCGGGGACCCAAACAGCAGCGACCATACCCGCTTGAGCAGACCCGGCTGGGCGGCGGGGAGCGGCTGCTGCACGGCGGCTGGAAAGGGCGGCGGGGGCGGCGCCAGGGTCTTCACCGCAGGCTCCTCGCTGGGCGCGGCGGGCGCGGGCACGGCGTAGTCCGGCTCCGGTGCCTCAGCCGTGGCCGGCATCTCGTAGCTCGGCTTGCCGGCGGCCCCTGCGGCCAGCTCCGCCAGGCGCACTCGGGTAACCTCGTAGTTTGGGGTCTCCAGTGCCGTGTTTGGCACCACGACGACCGACAATCCCTGACGAGTCTCGATGGTGGTGATGTCGGCCCGCTTCTCGTTCAGCAGGAACGTCGCCACTGGCACGGGGAGCTGCGCCACGATCCTGGCGGTCTGATCCTTCATGGCTTCTTCTTCGATGATGCGCAAGACCGACAGCGCCAGTGAGGAGACACTTCGCACTGTGCCCTGGCCGCTACAGCGCGGGCAAACCAGCAGGCTGGACTCCCCCAATGAAGGGCGCAGCCGCTGCCGTGACATCTCCAGGAGGCCGAAGCGTGAGATGCGACCTACCTGAACCCGCGCGCGGTCCATGCGCAGTGCCTCTCGCAGGCGGTTCTCCACTTCTCGCTGGTTGCGCGCCGGGGTCATGTCAATGAAATCGATGACGATGAGGCCTCCCAAGTCGCGTAGGCGCAGCTGCCGGGCAAGCTCGTCGGCGGCCTCCAGGTTAGTATTGAGGGCGGTCTCCTCGATGTCGCCGCCCTTGGTGGCGCGCGCCGAATTGATATCGATCGAGACTAGCGCTTCGCTGTGGTCGATGACGATTTGACCACCGGAAGGCAATCGCACCTCGCGCTGAAAGGCCGTCTCGATCTGGGATTCGATCTGATAGCGCGAGAACAGCGGCACCTTGTCCTGGTAGAGCTTCACCTTGGTCAGACTCTGGGGCATGACCTGGGTCATGAAATCCCTGGCGCGCTCGAAGGTCTCCGCACTGTCCACCAGTATCTCGCCGATCTCCCGACGCATATAATCGCGGATGGCCCGGATGATGATGTTGCTGTCCTGGTAGATAAGACACGGGGAACGACGCTCGGTGGCGGCCGTCTCGATGGAGCTCCACAGATGCAGCAGGTAATCCAGGTCCCACTGCAGCTCTTCGGAGCTCTTGCCCACTCCCGCCGTGCGCACGATGAGTCCCATACCCGGCGGGACATCCAGCGCGCTCATGACTTCGCGCATTTCGGTACGGTCCTCGCCTTCAATCTTGCGCGAAACGCCGCCCGCCCGAGGATTGTTGGGCATTAGCACCAAATAGCGACCGGCCAGGCTGATGAAGGTCGTCAGTGCGGCGCCTTTGGTGCCGCGCTCCTCCTTGTCGACCTGGAGTAGGAGCTCCTGGCCCTCTCGCAGCAGCTCCTGGATACCGCGCCGGCCGGGACCTTCGCCCCCGTCGCCGCCCTTGAAGTAGCTGCGCGCAATCTCCTTCAGCGGCAGAAAGCCATGGCGCTCGGCGCCATAATCGATGAAGGCCGCCTCGAGACTGGGCTCGATGCGAGTGATGCGGCCCTTGTATATGTTGGATTTCTTCTGCTCCCGGGCAGGAGTCTCGATGTCCAGATCATAGAGTCGCTGACCATCGACGAGGGCAACGCGCAGCTCTTCCGGCTGAGTTGCGTTGATGAGCATTCTTTTCATGAAGTTCACTCTCGGGGCTCAGCCCGAGAACGAGGAGGGTTGGACGCGTGCGAGCAGGTATGGCAACCCGCCGCCCAAGGGGCGAGCGCTGAGGCCTCATCTTGGCCCTGATATGCGTCGCCCATGGGCCGCGATTCCCGGTGCCCCGGTTTCAGGGTTGGCCCGGCAGCACCTGACCACAACTGCCATAGGACGTGGACGCACGACGCTCGACTCTTTGCCTCGGCGCCGCCGTGCCTAGATGCTATCGACGACTTCAGGGCAGAATCCCTTGGCGTTGTCGGAACACGCACTCGTACCTACGCCGCCACGCAGACCTGCGCGCCGCGGCGTGCTCCTGTGGAGCCCGATCCGCAAACGCGCACGGACTCGGCCCGCACTAACGGACCGGTGGTCCGGCCGATGGCGCCGCGGGAAATCCCGCGTCGCGGCGTTGAACCTCAACTTTCGGGCATGGGCTGAGCGGTGGCTAACCCATTCCAACTACACGTGGACCTCGGCGACGCCGAGGTGCACGGAAAACCTTTTCCGCGGCGGAGCGCGCTCCGCAGGGCCCTAAGACCCAAAGACGCAAGACAACTATATCAGCCGGCACCAAGTGCATCAAACGGTTGTCCAAGCTGCTATCATGCGCCGATGCTCACGCCCACCAAGGATGTCGCCGAAGCTCCGCAAGTCGTCGCCATCGATGCCGCCCAGGCCGGCCAGCGCATCGACAATTTTCTGCTCTCCCGTCTCAAGGGAGTGCCCCGCAGCCACATTTACCGCATCCTGCGTCGCGGACAAGTGCGCGTCAACAAAGGCCGAATCCGCGCCGACTACCGGCTTCAGGCCGGGGACAGCGTGCGCATTCCCCCAATACGCACTGCGGCGCGCGACGGTTCGTCGGCTAGGCTCGGTGCCGGCGTGCCGGAGCGGCTGGCAGGCTCCGTCCTCTATGAAGACAAATGGCTGCTGGTCATCAACAAGCCGCCCGGCATGGCGGTTCATGGGGGCAGCGGGCTGAGCTACGGCGTGATCGAGGCGCTGCGGGTGCTGCGTCCACGGGCCCCGTTCCTGGAGCTGGCGCATCGGCTAGACCGGGAGACCAGCGGCTGCCTGGTGCTGGCCAAGCGGCGTAGCGTGCTGCGGATGCTGCACGCGACGCTGCGCGAGGGCCGGATGGAGAAGCGCTATATGGCGCTGCTGCGCGGTTGCTTCGAAGGCGGTGCACGGCGGGTCGATGCGGGCCTGGGCAAGAATGTGCTTCGCTCAGGCGAGCGGGTGGTGAGGGTGCAGGATGACGGCAAGCCTGCCGACAGCACCTTTGTGCCTCTGCGCCATTACGCCGACGCCACCCTCATGGAGGTGCGGCTCGGCACGGGCCGCACTCATCAGATCCGGGTGCATGCCGCGCACATCGGTCACCCAGTGGCCGGAGACGAGAAGTATGGGGATCCGGACTTCAACCGGCACATGCAGCGCTGCGGGCTGCGGCGCCTGTTCCTGCACGCCGCCGGCATCGCATTCACCCTCCCGGAGATGGGCACCGTGCGCGTGCAGGCGCCCCTGGATCCCTCGCTGCAGGCCGTGCTGGAGTGCGTGCCCCATTGAGTCTGTCGCACTTCCGTTTGCTGGTGTTCGACTGGGACGGCACCCTGATGGACTCGGCTGCCCGCATCGTGGCGTCCATGCGAGGCGGTGCGGCGGACCTGGGCCTGGCGGTGCCGACGCCCGCCGCGGTGCGTGAGGTTATTGGTCTGGGTCTGGGCGAGTCGGTGGACCGACTCTGGCCCGGGGCGCCCGAGGCGCTGCGGCGGCGCATGATCGAGCGCTACCGGTACCATTACCTGGTAGCGGATACGACGCCCACGCCCCTGTTCGCGGGCGTCGCTGAGACCCTGGAGCAGCTTTCCGTGGAGGGCTACCGCCTAGCGGTGGCAACTGGCAAGGGACGCCGTGGTCTAGACAACGCGCTGCGGGAAAGCGGTCTGGCCCACCTGTTTGCCGCTTCCAGATGTGCCGACGAGACGGTATCCAAGCCCCACCCGCAGATGTTGCTAGAGCTCATGGAGGAGCTGGACTCAGTCGGGCAGGAGACTCTAGTGGTGGGAGACACGGAGTACGATATGGCCATGGCCCGCAATGCCGGAGCCGTGGCGCTCGCAGTCGGCTACGGTGTGCATAAGGGGCCGCGTCTGCTGCGGGAGGGGGCGGTCGGTCTGCTGCCGGACATCCGCGCCTTGCGGCCCTGGCTGCAGCAAACCGCTACGCCGCCGCGGCCGGGTGCGGGCGCTTGAGCAGAGACGGTGATGGATCAGGAAAAGACAGAGCGTCAAGAGCGGGAGATCCTTCAACGCGTGGCGCTGGCCGCCGTGCAGGAGCAGCGGCGGGCCAGACGCTGGGGCATTTTCTTCAAGCTTCTGACGGCGGCCTACGTGCTGGTGGTGACACTGGCCGTGGTCATCGACCGGCTCGGCGACACCAAGCGCCACGGATCTCACACCGCACTGGTGGAGCTGAATGGCATCATCGGTGCCGACCAGAAGACCAACGCCGATGACATCTCCGCCGGACTGCAGGCGGCGTTCGAGAACAAGCATTCCAAGGCGGTCATCCTGCGAATCAACAGCCCGGGCGGCAGCCCTGTGCAAGCAGGCTACGTCTACGAGGAGATAAGACGACTGCGCAAGAAGTACCCGGCGAAGAAGCTCTACGCAGTCATCACCGATGTGTGCGCGTCCGGGGGCTACTACATCGCAGCGGCGGCAGACGCGATCTACGCCGACCAGGCCAGCATCGTCGGCTCCATCGGAGTGCTGATGGACGGGTTCGGGTTCGTCGACGGCATGCACAAGCTCGGCGTTGAGCGTCGTTTGCTCACCTCAGGCAAGCACAAGGGCATGCTGGATCCGTTCACCCCCCTCAATCCCCAGGACGAGCAGCACGTGCAGACCCTGCTCGACACCATACACGGGCAATTCATCGCCCGGGTCAAGGCGGGCCGCGGCAGCCGGTTGATGAGTGACCCGCAGATCTTCAGCGGCCTGATCTGGACCGGAGAGCAGGCCAAGGTGCTTGGTCTAGTGGACGGTCTGGGCAGCGCCAGCTACGTGGCCCGTGGGATCGTTGGCGCCGAGGACATCGTCGACTATACGGTCAAGGAGGACTACCTGGAGCGTTTGGCCGAGCGCATCGGCGTGGCCCTGGGCCGAGACCTGGCCGCCCGCGTCGTCGGCGGAAGCCCACGGCTGCGCTAGCACTCCATCCAGGTGATAATTGCGTGATTATCACCTGGATGGAGTGCTAGGTGCGTGTCCGCAATGGTGATTGGCCTTGGTGTAGCCCTTGACGGGCCGGCAAGGGGCGTTCAAGATAAGTGGCTTATGAGATTGCGCCGTCACGCTTGCCCCGCGCACTGAGCTCGCCGCACTCACGCCACGCTTCCTAGCCACACAACCTTGGAAGAGCACCACAATGGATGCCGCGCAGTTTGATCCTGTGCGCGCGCACATAGCGTCGCGCATTATCGGCCAGGAGAAGCTGGTCAACAGCATGCTCATCTGTCTGCTGAGCAATGGGCACATGCTGGTGGAAGGCATGCCCGGCCTGGCCAAGACCACCGCGGTCAAGGCGTTGGCGGAAGCCATCGAGGGAGATTTTCACCGGGTGCAGTTTACGCCGGACCTGCTGCCTTCGGACCTGATCGGCACTGACATCTACATCCAGGACCGCGCCAGCTTCGAGTTTCGCGCTGGCCCCCTATTTCATAATGTTCTGTTGGCCGACGAGGTGAATCGGGCGCCAGCCAAGGTGCAGTCCGCCCTGCTGGAGGCCATGGCGGAGAATCAAGTCACCGTCGGTCAGCGTACCTACCCACTGCCGCGCCTGTTCATGGTACTGGCGACCCAGAACCCCATTGAGCAGGAAGGCACCTACCATCTTCCGGAGGCGCAGCTAGACCGCTTCCTGATGCATGTCTGGGTCGATTATCCGAATCGGCAAGAGGAGCTGGCCATCCTTGAGCTGGACAGCCGGCAGCAGGCCACGCCGCCCCGCCCACCTCGCGCGGTGATGCCGCAGGACGAGATCTTCGCGGCTCGGGCCGAAGTCGCAAAGATGTTCCTGGACACCAAGCTCTACTCCTATATCGTTGACTTTGTTCAGGCTAGCCGCAAGCCGGGAGCCTACGATGCGGACTTGGAGCG
>Ga0307417_10000117_pt1 | contig 32971 bp, 26 predicted proteins | sample SalMarWE160210MG_2_FD_202514 | JGI IMG/M metagenome (GOLD analysis project Ga0307417, IMG submission 202514) | Salt marsh sediment microbial communities from the Plum Island Ecosystem LTER, Massachusetts, United States - WE1602-10 | ecosystem: Environmental > Aquatic > Marine > Intertidal zone... | reverse complement strand
ACCTATGACCGGGACACGGATTTCGAGCGAGGGGCTGGACACGCGCCGGCGCAGGCTGCTGTTTCGCTCCTGGCATCGCGGCATCCGCGAAATGGACCTGGTGCTCGGCCGCTTCGCCGACGCGCATATCACGCATTTGAGCGAGGCCGAGCTAGACGATTACGAACGGCTGCTGGAAATCCCCGACCAACCATTCTTCGCCTGGGTGAGCAGCGCGGAAGCCGTGCCGGCCGAACACGACACCGCCATGTTCCGACGGCTGCGCGACTTTCACGAGAGCGGTGAGGCGTTGAAGTGAAGTCCCCCGCCGAATCGTTGCGTGCCGGCGCGCCGCTGACGCTGGCCCAAGTCGCCGACGGTGCCGAAGGGCTGGTGCTCGCCGATCTGGCGCGTAGCGTGGCGGCGCGCGGCGGGGCACCGGCGATTTCGCTTTGCGTCGTCTGCCGCGATGGCCAACGCATGGCGCAACTGTCGCGCGCGTTGTCGTTCTTCGGTCCCGACCTGCTGGTAATGGAATTTCCAGCCTGGGACTGCCTGCCCTACGACCGGGTGTCGCCCAACGCGTCGGTGGTGGCGCAGCGCATGACCGCGTTGTCGCGGCTGACGCGGGTGAAGGGTCGTGACCGGCCGTCGGTGCTGCTCACAACGGTCAACGCTGCGTTGCAGCGCCTGCCGGCGCGCGAGTTTGTGGCGACGCACGCGCTCTCGGTCGCGCCGGGCAACGTTATCGGCATGCAGGGCATCGTCGACTGGCTGGAGCTCAACGGCTTTGCGCGCGCCTCTACCGTGCGCGAGCCCGGCGACTACGCGGTGCGCGGCGGCATCCTCGACCTGTTCGCGCCCGGCATGGACATGGCCGTCCGGCTCGATTTCTTCGGCGACGCGCTCGAGACCATCCGCAGCTTCGATCCCGAGACACAGCGCAGCGAAGGCGAATTGCGCGGCCTCGACCTGGTGCCGGTTTCCGAATTCGAGCTCATCACCGAAACCATTCGCCATTTCCGTACCGGCTATGTCGCGCAGTTCGGCGCCGCCACGCCCGACGATCTGCTTTACGAGGCGGTGACCGAAGGCCGCCGCTATCCTGGCATGGAGCATTGGCTGCCGCTGTTCCACGCCAAGCTCGAGACGCTGTTCGATTATTTGCCCGGCACCGTGCTGGCGCTGGAGCATCTGGCCGAAGACGCTGCGCGCGAGCGCTTCGCGCAAATAGCCGACTATTACGAGGCGCGCGCTGAAGCGCTCAAACAAGGCGTCACGCCGCCCTACAAGCCGCTGCCGCCGGACCGGCTCTATCTTTCCGAAGACGAGTGGCGCAAGCGCCTGGAAACCGAAGCCCTCGCCAAGCTCACGCCCTTCTCGGTGCCCGAGACGCACGGCGTGATCGACGTCAACGCGCGCGCCGGGCGCAATTTCGCCGCCGAGCGTGCCGAGCCGGGATCAAACGTGTTCGAAGCGGTATCGGCCCATGTGCTCTCGCTGCAAGCCGCCGGCAAGCGGGTTGCCATCGCGCTCTGGAGCGAGGGTGCGCGCGAGCGCATGAGCCACGTGCTCGCCGACCACCGTCTGCACAATCTTAACCCCATCGATTCCTGGCCGCAGGCGCTCGCGCTGCCGAAGCCTGCGGTGGCGCTCGCCGTGCTCGGCATCGAGTCCGGCTTTGAGACGCGAGACGCGGCCGTTGTCAGCGAGCAGGATATTCTCGGCGACCGGCTGGTGCGTCCGCGCAGAGCAAGCCGGCGGGCGGAGAACTTCATCGCGGAGGTGACGAGCCTTAGCGTCGGCGACCTGGTGGTGCATGTCGATCACGGCATCGGCCGCTTTTCCGGCTTGCAGGCGATTCATGCGGCCGGCGCGCCGCATGACTGTCTCGAAATCCACTACGCCGACGACACCAAGCTATTCCTGCCGGTGGAAAACGTCGATCTGTTATCGCGCTATGGCTCGGAGGAAAGCGGGGTCGAGCTCGATCGTCTGGGCGGCGGCAACTGGCAGGCGCGCAAGGCGCGCATGAAGAGCCGCATCCGCGAAATCGCCGGCGAGCTGATCAATATCGCGGCCGAACGGCAATTACGCGAGGCGCCGCGCCTGACGGTCGGGCCGGGCGCCTATGACGAGTTCTGCGCCGGCTTTCCTTACGAGGAAACCGATGACCAGCTCGCGGCCATCGACGCCACCATCAAGGATCTCGGCTCGGGGCGGCCGATGGATCGCCTCATCTGCGGCGACGTCGGTTTCGGCAAGACCGAAGTGGCGCTACGTGCGGCCTTCATCGCCGCCGTCAGCGGCAAGCAGACCGCGGTCATCGTGCCGACGACGCTCTTGGCGCGCCAGCACTTTAAGACCTTTTCGGACCGCTTTCGCGGTTTCCCGGTCAACGTGGCACAGGCCTCGCGCCTGGTGCCGCACGCGAAGCTTGCGGCGGCGAAAGCCGGCATGGCCGAGGGCAGCGTCGATATCGTCATTGGCACTCATGCGCTGCTCGGCCGCGGCATCAAGTTCAAGGACCTCGCGCTGCTGGTGGTGGACGAGGAGCAGCATTTTGGTGTCGCCCACAAGGAGAAGCTGAAGGCGCTTCGCAGTGAGGTGCATGTGCTCACGCTCACCGCTACGCCGATCCCGCGCACGCTGCAATTGGCGCTTACCGGCGTGCGCGATCTGTCGATCATCGCCTCGCCGCCGGTCGACCGGCTGGCGGTGCGCACGTTCGTTTCGCCGTTCGATCCGATCACGGTGCGCGAGGCGCTGCTGCGCGAGAAATACCGCGGCGGCCAGGCCTTCTACGTTTGCCCGCGCATCGAAGACCTCGCCGGCGCCAAGGACTTTCTCGACAAGAACGTTCCCGAAGTGCGCGTTGCCGTCGCCCACGGTCAGATGCCGGCAACGGTGCTCGACGACATCATGTCGGCCTTCTACGACGGCAAATACGACGTGTTGCTCTCCACCACCATCATCGAATCCGGCCTCGACATCCCGACCGCCAATACCTTGATTGTCCACCGCGCCGACCGCTTCGGCTTGGCGCAGCTCTACCAGCTGCGCGGGCGGGTGGGCCGCGCCAAGCTGCGCGCCTATGCGCTGCTGACGCTGCCGGCGCAACAGAAGATCACGGCGCAGGCCGAGCGCCGGCTGAAAGTGCTGCAGTCGCTCGACACGCTGGGCGCCGGCTTCCAACTCGCCTCGCACGACTTGGACATTCGCGGCGCCGGCAACTTGTTGGGCGAGGAACAGTCCGGCCACATCAAGGAGGTCGGCTTCGAGCTCTATCAACAAATGTTGGAAGAGGCGGTGATGAGCCTGAAGGCCGGCATCACCGCGCTCGCTCCCGACCGCTGGTCGCCGCAGATCATGATCGGCACGCCAGTGCTGATCCCCGACGATTATGTCGCCGACCTATCGGTGCGGTTGGCGCTCTACCGGCGGCTGGCCGAAATCGAGGACGAGCGCGAGATGGACGCCTTTGCGGCCGAACTGGTGGACCGCTTCGGCAAACTGCCGCAGGAGGTCGAGCATTTGTTGCAGGTCGTAGCGATCAAGGCGCTGTCCCGCCGAGCCAATGTCGAGAAGGTCGAGGCCGGACCGAAGGGCGTGGTGCTCGCGTTCCGCGACAATGTTTTCGCCAATCCGGAAGGGTTGATCCGCTACATCCACGAGCAAGGAACGGGCGCACGCATGCGCAACGATCCGAAGAACGCGAAAGCCCAGCAACTGGTCTTTTTCGAAGACTGGCCGCGTCCGGTCGAGCGCCTAAAAGGCACGGCCGCAATTTTGCGCAAGCTGGTGTCAATCGCAGAACCGGCGAAGGCAGCCTGATGCTGCCGGCGGCTTTTTGCCGCGCATCATTTGGAGTCGTTCAAAAATGGGTGCGCTTGCGGCAATCTGAATGAATAGATATTGTTTGGCGATTGAACCGCGGGGGCGGGTCATGAAGTTCGACTATCATATCTTTAAGTCGATGCTGAACGGTTATCTCGGTCTGCATATGGACCGGGCGCGCCGGCCGACATTTTTCAACGTCGCCGAGACGTATCCGGCGCTCGATGCTGTCACCAAGGCCTATCCGGCGATCCGAAAAGAATTTGATCAACTGGCTGCGGAAGGTTTGACGCTTCCGCAATACCACGAAGTCGATTCAGGCGAACGCGCGATTTCCAGCACCACACCGAAGCGTTGGAACGTCTTTGTGCTGGAGTGCCTCGGGTACAAGGTCGCGCTCAACTGCCAGCGCTGCCCGGATACCTGCCGCGCGCTTGAGAATGTCCCCAACATGATCCAAGCATTCTTTTCCATTCTCGATCCGGGAAAGTCGGTGCCAAAGCATGAAGGGCCCTATCTCGGCTATCTGCGCTATCACCTCGGGTTACGGGTACCGAAAGACGATCCGCCCAAGATCGTGGTCAACGGCCAGGACTATGTCTGGAAGGAAGGCGAGGCGGTGCTGTTCGACGACAGCTGGCCGCACGAGGTCGTCAACAATAGTAACGAATTGCGCGCGGTGCTGATCGTGGACGTGCGCCGGCCGCTGCCGATGACCGCCGATCTGGTCAACGGTTTCGTGACCAATGTGGTCGGGCGCCGCTTCTATGGGCGTCCCGTGGCCCGCAAGGCTGAAGCTTTCGCGCGCGGCGACCATTCCGAAGCGCTCAACGTCCACTGAGAACCGGCAAGCATTCGATTTGGCGCGCATCAATGCGGCATGCGCAGCACTGGCTTGATGGTGGTGCCGGCGGCCGATTCCGCGGCCGCGCGGTTGATGTCGGCGAGATCGTAGAAGGTGATCAGGCGCTCGAGCGGAAAGCGGCCGGCGGCGATGTAATCGGCCAGTTGGGGGATAAATTGCTTCGGCATGCTGTCGCCCTGGATCACGCCGCGCACGACGCGGCCATTTTGTAAATGGCGCATGTTGAATGACACTTCGGTCTCGGCCGGCGCGCTGCCGAGCAGCACGCAAGTGCCGGCCGGCATCAGCGCCTCGACCGCTTCGCGGAACACCGCAGACAGCGCCGAGGTTTCCAGCGTGTAGCGGGCGCCCAGGCCGGTGATCTTCTTGATTTCGGCGACTACGTCGGTGCACCCCGTGTGATTGATGGAGTGGGTCGCGCCTAAGTCGCGCGCGAACGCAAGACGATGGTCATGCACGTCCACCGCAATGATCGGATCGCAGCCGGCGATCTTAGCCGCCATTAGCGCCGACAGGCCGACGGACCCTGCGCCGAACACTACGATACTGTCGCCGGTTTTCGGCTTCATCACGTTGAGGACCGCGCCGGCGCCGGTCTGCCCGCCGCAGGCCAGCGGCCCGAGCATTTCGAGCGGCGCGTCGTTTCTTACCTTCACCGCGAAGCGCTCGTTGGCAATAGCGTAATTGCCGAACGAGGACTGTTGGAAGAAAGCACTGTAGACCGGCTTACCGCCCATGGCGTGCAGCGTCGAGCCGTCGGCGCGGGTGCCCCCGTGCTTGAGCTCGCCAGCATGCAGGCAATAGGTCTGCCGTTGTGTGCGACAATTCGGGCAAGTGCCGCACCACGGGTACGACATCACCACGTGGTCGCCCGGCTTGAATTCTTTCACCGCGCTGCCGACCGCGCGCACCACGCCGGCGCCTTCGTGGCCGAACACGGCCGGGTAGGGCATTTCGGCGTAATAGCCGTCGCGGCCGTGCAGGTCGGTGGCGCACATGCCGCTCGCTGCAACTTCCACCAGCAATTCATCGGCGCGCGGATCGCAGAGATCGAGTTCGGCGAGCGCGAAGGCGCCGCCACGCTCGCGCACCACGGCGGCGGTGATCTTCATGGTGCAGACCCGGTGTTATTCGGCGGCGTCGCGCCCGGTTTGCGCCATGCGCTCGATCGCTTCGGCGAGATATTCCGGCGCCTGCGCGCCCGAAACCGCAAACTTGCCGCCGAAGATGAAGCAGGGCACACCCTCGATGCCGGCCTCCTTGGCGGCCTTCGCCTCCTGCGACACCTGCTCGACATCCTGGTCGCTGGCTAGCGCATCGGTCACGTCGTCGGCGTCGAGGCCGACATCGCTCGCTGCTTGCACCAGCACCGCGCGGTTGGACAGATCGGCGCCTTCGGTAAAATAGAGGTCCATCAGCTTCTGCTTCATCTCGGCCGCCTTGCCGATGCCCTCGGCCCATTTGATCAGCCGGTGAGCATCGATGGTGTTGGGCTGACGGCTGATCCTGTCCGTGGCGTAGTCGAGGCCTTCCTCCGCCGCTGCCTCCGTCACGCGCTGGGCGATGCCGGCATAGCGATCGGGTGAACCGAACTTGGCGGTGAGATACTCGCTGCGCGCGATGCCCTCGCGCGGGATCCAATCGTTGAGGAAATAGGGGTGCCAGTGCACCTCGACCGGGATCTCCGGCTTGAGCGCCAGCGCTTTTTCCAGGCGCCGCTTGCCGATGAAGCACCACGGGCAGACCACGTCGGAGACGACGTCGATGCGGACGGGCTGTTGCTCGGTCATGGCTGGCTCCTTTTGGAGGGAGCCTAGGCCGTCGGCTATTCGGCGGCAACCACCCGGCTGCCCAGCACCCGCATCATCAGGCTGTCGAGCGTGTCGCCGGCCTTCAGCGTCGCCAGCGTGACGTTGGCGGTAATCTCCTCGTGCGGGCGCGCCGGCGCCAGCATGCTCTTGAGGGCACCGGCGATGCGACGTGCCACCACATGGGCGCTTTGCAGGTCGGTCTGCGTGAAAACGATGAGGATGGCGCCGTCGTCCTCGCACGTGGCGAAATCGATGTTGCGGGTGAGCCGCGTCACCAGCCGCGCGCTGTCCATGCCGGCGTGCTCGTCGAGCGAGCCGTCGAACGAGAAGCGCGCGATCGACAAAGGCAGGCTGCGGTCGCTCGCTTCCTCGATCGCCTTTCGCAGATCGTGCCAGAACGCTTCGCGGGTAAGCAGGCCGGTCTGCGGATCGAACATGCCGTCGGCATCGAGCGTCTTGAGCATGCGTTTCAGTCGGCCCTCGAAGGCGTGCATGCGCACCAGCGGCATCATACGCGCCACCAGGCGGGACGGATCGCCGTCGACATGGTCGATATTGGTCAGGTGGTCGGCGAAATCGGGCGGCGCTTCGCCGATCACCGCCACCGGAATATCGCGATAGCGACTGTCGTGCGCCAGCACGGTGAGGAAGCCCTCCACCATGCGCGGCGAGAAGCCGTCGCCGACCACGATGCCGTCGATGTCACGCAAGTTGAGATGCCTGGCGGCGCTCTCGACGCTCAAGCTCCCCAGCATGTTGACGCGCTCGCCGATCGCCACGCTAAGCGCCGGATAGAGCGGCCCACGCCCGGCGATCAGCACGGTTGCATCCTCCAATGCGTCGCCCACGGGCATCGGCGGCAGCGTGCCGCCGTGCGAAGCGAACATCTCGATGCGGCGCAGCACCGTCGCGTGCAGCGCGCGTACGCGCATGGCCGATTGCAGGCGCGCGATCAGCCGTGCGACCGGCATGGATGCATCGGCCGGCAGCGCGATCGGGACGGCGGCTTCCTGCTTGCCTTGCACACGCGCGATCGTCGGCACGATGGCGCCCTTGGCAGCGGCGATCTGCAGACAAAGCATGCGCGCAGAGGTTTCGTTCGTGGGCTCGCCCGGCTCGGCGATGATCACGGCGGCGGGCTTGATTGAGACAAAGGCGGCCGGGGCGTCGGCCCAATTGGCTTCGACAACGGGGAAAGCGCCGGCCGCGCTCAGCGCTTCCGTAAGGTCGGTCGCCGGGTTTTCGGCGACCACGATAATCGGACCTTGAAGCGACATGGGGACGGACGCGCACGTTACAGGGCGCGAGACTTTAGCGGCGGGGCTGTTAATGCCCCGTCAACGACAATGGCGATTAGGCGGCATCGGCATCGCCGTGGCGTCGAAACGCCCCCGAAATGAGCGGATTGGCGCCGGCCGCCTGTAATGCGGTGCGCATCGTCTGGGGGTCGGCGGCGGCGCCAGCCAGGCGCTCGCCGACGGTGCCGTCCGGAACCGCCAGGATGGTCGCGGCCGGATCGATTGCGGCCACCTGCGCCTCGAGTGTGACCTTGCGGAAGCGGTAGCCGCCGACGGCGGTGATGCCGACGGGCGGGCCGGTGATGGTCAAGGCGTCGCCGTCGCGGCGGCAGGGAAAGCCGGTGTCGACGAAACTCGCCGGATCAGGCGCGAACGCGCTGCCTTGCTCGGCGCCAGGCGGAAAGGTCTGCGCCGGTACCATCGGGCCGCGCAACGCCAGCGTTCCGGTCTTGCTTCGCGCCGTCTCCGCCACGGTGACGGCGCCCGCTGCGCCGCGCGGGGCGCCGATGGGACCACAGGGGATCGGTGCCGGCATGCCGCCTTCGCCGCGCCGGGACGCGAGCAATCCGATTTCGCCGAATGCTGCCACGTCCACCAGCGCGGCCTCGCCATGCCAGGACGCGCATGACGCCAGCCGCTCGGGCGCGCGCCAGAGCGCGACGATCGACTTGAGCGATGCATTGAACACGTCGGCGTCGCCGAGCGGCGCGAGTGTCGGACCCGGCAGGATCACCGTGGCCTCTGTGAGGGTGCCGCATTGTGCCGCGAGCACCGTCGGATCGCAGCCCTGGTGCAGTGCCAGCGTGCCGCCGCAAAGCAGCCACGGCACGACGCCGAGCGCGAGGCTGGCAAAGGAAGCGGGCGGGATGGTCGAGAGCAAGGCGGCGTCCGGCGCCAGGTCCGCTTCCAGGAAGGGCGCCAGGGCGCCGCCGATCAGCTGGGCGTGGCTGCGCGCCAGCGGAACGACAGCGTCTGCCGTCACGTCGAAAGTGAGCACCGCGACATGGTCGGCCGCAGCGCCTGGCCGCGCCGGCCCGGGAACGAAATCGATGGACGTTTGCGCGTAAAGCTCGTCGAGTGGCACGACGCCATCGGGCAGCTCGCGTCCGAAGCCGCAGATATGGCGGATCGGAAACAGCTCGACCGCAGCCAGCATCGCCGCTTGCGCCGGCGCGTACTGGCCGGCGCGCGCGCAGGTGATGATTGCTTTTGCCCCTGTGCCGCGCAACGCATCGACGATGTCCTGCTGGCGCCAGAGCAGCGGCAAAAGCGCCGCGATCATGCCGGCGCGCAGCACGCCCATGAGCGCGATCACGCCTTCGATCGTATTGGGGAGCTGGATCGCAACCACCGCGTCGGTGCGCAGGCCGAGCGCGTGCAGCCGGGCGGCAAAGGCGGAGATCAACAAGTCGGCTTCCGCGTAGCTAAGCGCACGTGGCATGCCGTCGGTGAAGTTCTCGCGGTTGGGCGGATCGACGAGCGCAATCGCCTGCGAATGGCGCACGCCGGCGCGGCGGAAAAGCTCGTCAAGCGTTGCGCTTTGCTCGCCTGCAGGACTGTCGCTCTTGCCGAGGATCATGGCGCGCGCCTCATGACTTGGCATCCTCGCGCCACCAGGTTTCCGGCAGATAGCCGAACAACGAGGTGTGCTGCGGATGCCTGATCCTGGTCCAGCGCGCCAGCCACTGCACCGGCGAGTAATAGAGCGGGATGACATAGAAGCCGGACAACAGCACGCGATCGAGCGCGCGGATGGCAGCGACGAAATCCTCGCGCGATTTGGCCGCCAGCATGGCGGCGATCATGGCGTCGATCGCCTTCGACTTGACGCCCATGTAGTTGCGGCTGCCTTCCTCGCCCGCCGCCGCCGAACTCCAATAGAACAGCTGCTCGTTGCCGGGCGAGAGCGACTGCTCCCAATGATATTCCATCATGTCGAAGTCGAAGCTGAGCAAGCGGTGCTCGAACTGGGTGGCATCGACGTTGCGCACGGTCGCGGCGATGCCTGCGCGCTTGAGGTTGCGCGTGAAGGCGAGCGCGAGGCGCTGCTGGTCGCGCGTGCTGGTAAGGATCTCGAAGCCGAACGGTTTTCCGCTGGCGAGATGGGTGAGCTGGGTGCCCTTGAGGGCGTAGCCAGCGGCCTGGAATAATGTGAAGGCGCGGCGCAGGCCGGCACGGTCGCGGCCGGAGCCGTCAGTCACCGGCGGCGACCATTGGCCCTCCATGATGTCGGCGCGCACCACGCCGGGAAAGGCTTTCAGCAATTCGCGCTCGCGTGCATTGGCCGGCACGCCGTGGGCGGAGAGATCGCAATCATCGAAATAGCTGGCAGTGCGCTTGTAGAGATCGAAGAAATAAGTGTGGTTGAGCCATTCGAAGTCGAACAGATGCAGGAGCGCCTCGCGCACCCGCACGTCAGCGAAAATCGGCCGTCGCGTGTTGAACGTCAGGCCCTGCATGCCCTTCGGCAGGCCGTAAGGAAACTCCTCCTTGACCACGCGGCCGGAGCGCAGTGCCGGAAAATTATAGGCGGTCTGCCAGCGGCCGGGATCGGTCTCCGCGCGCACGTCGTAGAGTCCCTTTTTGAACGCCTCGAAGTGAGTGTTGCCGTCACGGTAATAGTCAAAACGGATGACATCGAAATTCCACAGGCCGCGGTTAATCGGCAGGTCGCGTCCCCAGTAGTTCTTATCGCGCGTGAAGGTGACGCTGGTGCCCGGCTTGACCTTGGTGACCGCGTATGGGCCGGTGCCGAGCGGCGGCTCGAAGCTGGTGTTCTCGAACGTGTCGGGATCGACGGCGTGCCTGGCCAGCACCGGCATCAGCCCGATGATCAGCGGCAATTCGCGGTCGTCGGCGCCGCTGAGATCGAACCGCACGCCGCGCTCGCCGACGATGCCGGCCTTGACCACCTTGGCATAATAGATGCGGTGGTTGGGCCGGCCGTGGTCGCGCAAAAGCTGCCAGGAAAATATCACGTCGGCGGGTGTCACCGGTTTGCCGTCGGAAAAGCGCGCGGCCGCATTGAGCGTAAAGGTGACCAGGCTGCGCGCGGCATTGGTTTCCACGCTTTCGGCCAGCAGGCCGTAGAGCGTGAACGGCTCATCATAGCCGCGCGCCAGCAGGCTCTCGATCACGTAGTTGCGGATATTGACGGCGGGCAGGCCCTTGACGATGAGCGGATTGAGACAATCGAAGGTGCCGAGAACGCCTTGCACCAGTCCACCGCCCTTGGGTGCCGCTGGATCGGCGTAGCTCGGATGGTTGAAGGCGGGTCCCCACGCCGGCTCGCCATGCATGGCAATGGCGTGGTGTGCGACTCGCGCGCGCGCGGGACGCAACGCGATCCCGGTACCGACGGCGAGCGCACCGCGCAAGAAAGCACGGCGCGATGGTGCGAGCTGCATCAGCGCGCGCGCGTCGAACGGAGGTGCGAGTAAGGTTCTAATGCGATTCGCTCCAATATTGCGCGATTTTATCACAGGGCCATAGCTAACGCTGGATTCGTATTTTCGGCGCATTCGTGACTTTATTGCTGGCGGAATTTCGGCTATCAGGCATCAGGTAATCGTCACGCTCCCGCCGTATTTGACCGGGAGAGAGCCGAGTTAACGAGGCGACCGTCCGGCCAGGCGAGGGGCCGCCGGTGGAAAGAATAAGGGACCAATTTAATGGATCATCGGATCGCATCGGCCCGGCCGTTGGGCCGGGCGCTGATAGCCACTATGGCCGCATTCGGTTTGGTGGCGGTAACTTCGCTCGTGGCGCCGTCGGCAATGGCGCAGACGAAGAAGCCGGCGGCCAAACCGGCGCAGAAGCAGGCACCCGCCCTACAGCCGGCCGCGCCGCAAAAAGGCGCCGCCGCCGCTCAAGCCCAGCCGCAACTTATGTATTCGCCGTGGATGAAGGTTTGCGGCAAGGGCAAGGACACAAGCGGCAAGCAGGTCTGCGTCGTCACCAAAGACGGCCGCCTGGAAAACGGCATGCCGGTCGCCATCGTCCAGCTGTTCGAGCCGGAGGGCCAACCCAAGATCCTGCGCGTCACGGTGCCGCTCGGCATGCAGTTGCAGCACGGCACCCGCGTCATCATCGACCAGGGACAGCCGGTCAACGAGCCTTACAAGATCTGCTTCCCCGTCGGCTGCATGTCGGACTATCCCGTGACCGACGACATGATAAAGCAGATGAAGAAGGGTAAGCAGATTACCGTGCAGGCGATCAACATGCAGGGCACCCCGATCAGCCTGCCGCTACCGCTCACCGACTTCGCTAAGGCCTATGACGGCCCGCCGACCGACCCGAAGGTGTTCGAGGAACAGCAACGCAAGCTGCAGGCGGAATTGCAGAAGAAGGCGGAAGCGGCGCGCAAAAAGCTGGAGGCGCAGCAGCCCATGGCACCGGCCCCCGTGCCGAAGAAAAAATAACGCGCTCGGGAAATGAAACGACGAAAGGCGCGGGCGTGGCCCGTGCCTTTTTCATGCACGCAATAATCAGTGGTACTGGTCGTGGCGGGGACGATAGCCGCCGGCCTCGTCGTGCTCGAACACTTCAGCCACCTGCGGGTGGCGCAGCGGCACGCCGGAGGTGTCGGGCAACAGGTTCTGCTCGGAGACGTAGGCGATGTATTCGCTCTCCTCGTTCTCCGCGAACAGATGATAGAACGGCTGGTCCTTGCGCGGGCGGATCTCGGCCGGGATCGATTGCCACCATTCCTCGGTGTTGGCGAATTCCGGATCGATGTCGAACACCACGCCGCGGAAAGAAAACAGTCGATGCTTGACCACCTGGCCGAGCTGGAATTTGGCGTTGCGCATCTTGTTCATGACATGATCCACATAGTGCATCCTGGCGGCATTCGCCAGCCTCCCTACAGGCCGTACCGCGCGCCCATTTCCGGATCCTTAACCGCCACCAGCCTGGCGAGGTCGATAAGCACCTTGGCCTGCTTCCAGGTGGCATCGTCCTGCATCTTGCCGTCGATCATGACCGCGCCGGCGCCGTCCGGCATGGCATCGACAATTCTCTTGGCGAATGCCACCTCGGCGGGATCGGGCGAGAACACCTTTTTGGCGATGGCAATCTGCGAGGGGTGCAGCGACCAGGCGCCGAGGCAGCCCATGAGGAAGGCGTTGCGGAATTGCGCCTCGCAGGCAGCGGCATCGGCGAAATCGCCGAACGGCCCGTAGAACGGCTTGATGCCGGCGGCGGCGCAGGCATCGACCATTTTCCCGATGGTGTAGTGCCACAGGTCCTGCTGGAAGGCCGCGCGAGGGCTATCACCTTGCGCATCCGCCAGCACTTTGTAGTCGGGATGGCCGCCGCCGACGCGCGTGGTCTTCATGGCGCGCGAAGCGGCCAGGTCAGCGGGGCCGAGGCTCATGCCATGCATGCGCGGGGAGGCGGTCGCGATCGCTTCCACGTTGTTGACCCCTTGCGCGGTTTCCAGAATGGCGTGGATCAGGATCGGCTTATTGATGGCGTGGCGCGCTTCGAGCTGCGCCAGCAACTGATCGAGATAGTGAATGTCCCAGGGGCCGTCGACCTTGGGCAACATGATGACATCGAGCTTGTCGCCGACCGCCGCCACGATCTCGATCACGTCGTCGAGCGCCCAAGGCGAATTGAGCGCGTTGATGCGCGTCCACAGCCCGGTCGCGCCGAAATCGACCGCCTTGGCCATGGCAATGAAGCCGTCGCGCGCGGCCTGCTTGGCGTCCACGGGAATCGCGTCCTCCAAGTTGCCCAGCACGACATCGACCTGGCGCACCAACTCGGGCACCTTGGACCGCACTTTCTCCACGTGCGGTGGCACGAAATGGATCATGCGCTCCAGCCGCAGCGGCAGTTCGCGCAGAGGCGCCGGGGCGCCGATGGCGAGGGGAGCGAAGAACTGACGGGGCAGTTTCACGGGGCTAAGTCCTTCCAATTCCGTAGTTCGCCGTTTAGAGCAATGCAAAGGCCGCGCCAAGTGGCGGGCCAAATCCCCGTTAATTTGGGCCGGCTAAGAGCCTGCCCGACAAAACGTTAAAGCGTCTCGCCGCGCATCAGCCGCGGCTGCGCGGCGGTGGGCGTCACGCCTTCGCGCATCAACGCGCGGCGCAACGGCCCGATGCGGTCGAGCAAATAAAGCCCCAAGCCGCGCGCGCCCTGCACGGGCAGGAAATCGGTGAGCAGCGTGCGGTTAAGCAGGTCGACCGCGAATATGCGGCTGCCGATATCGGCACGGCGCATCTTGTCGTAAGCGGCCAGCACATTGATGCCGCCAATGTCGCGGCCGGCACGCTGCGCCGCGACGGCAAGCTCGCCGATGCAGGCTGCGTCGCGCAGGCCCAGATTGAGTCCCTGCGCGCCGATCGGCGGGATTATGTGCGCGGCTTCGCCGATGAGCGCGATGCGTTTGGCGGCGAAACGGCTGGCGCTGGCGCGGGTCAATGGAAAACGCCCGCGCCCCGGCTCAACTTCGATCTTACCGAGGATCGAATGCGAGGCGCGCTCGATCTCGCCGGAAAGCTCGTCTTGATCGAGGGCGGCGAGTTCGTCGGCGTCGATTGGATCGAGCACCCAGACCAGGCTCGAACGATTGCCCGGCAGCGGGACCAAAGTGAACGGTCCGCTGGCGTTGTGGAATTCGATCGACGTGTCGCGATGCGGCCGCGTATGCGTGAGACAGAGCGTGAGCGCGACCTGCGGATAGCTGTGCTCGTCCATGGTGATGCCGGCGGCGGTGCGGCAGAGTGAGCGCCGCCCATCGGCGCCGACCACGAGCGGGGCATTCAATACTTCGCCATTCTTAAGAGCGACCACGGCGGCGCGCTCGCGCGGTTTGACGCTGAGCACTTCGTCCTCGATGACGCACAAGTTGGTTAGGGACTGGGCGCGTCGATCAAGCGCTTCGACCAGATGGCGGTTCTCGATATTGTAACCGAAGGCGTCGAGATCGATTTCTTTCGCCTCGAATTTCACTTCCGGTGCGCGCCACAGCCGCCCGGTGTCGTCGACGATACGGATCACCTTGAGCGGCGCCGCTTGGTCCGCGCAAAGCTCCCATGCGCCCAGGGCTGCAAGCGCCGTGACGGAACTGGCGAGCAGGGCGGTGGTGCGGTTGTCGCCCGCCGGCGGGCGCTTGCCGGCCAGCACAGTGGCGACGCCGCCGGCGGCGAGCGTAATGGCGGCGGTTAGCCCGGCCAGGCCGCCACCCACCACGATCGCGCCAACATCTTTGTCCGACATCAAAGGGCCCGCTCCGTTATGGCGCTAAAGGGCCTAGCATGCGCCGACCCGTGCCGGAAACCATGGCCTTGGCTTGCGATACCCCGGCGTGGCCCGATGCGCTATGCAGCGGGCCTTGAAGGATCACCCGATGAGCAAGACCGCGGAGCAGGACTTCAGCCATCTGCCGCCCGCCGCCGGCCGGCTCGGCGCGGTCTTCGCGCGGCCGAAAGCGTTGGCCATCGCCTGCGTGCTGGCGCTGGCCGGCCTCGGCTGGCTCTACCTGGCGCTGCTGGTCGCCAACATGGGCGGCGCGATCGGTGCGCTCGGCCCCGGCATGGCGGTGCTCGATCTCGTCCCGCGCGCAATCGCCGCGCTGTGCCGCCCCACTTTCGGCCTCGCCATGCCGGAGGGCGTCTGGGGCGCGGGTGGCTTTGCGGTCGTGGCGCTGATGTGGACGGCGATGATGCTCGCCATGATGCTGCCGAGCGCCTCACCCATGATCCTCACCTATGCCGAGATCGCCGAAACGGCGGCGCGCAAGGGCGAGCGCATCGTCTCGCCGTTTCTGATCGCCGCCGGCTACACCGTGGTTTGGCTCGGCTTCGCCACTGTTGCCACGCTGGCGCAGTTTATCCTCACCCGCGCGGCCTTGCTCGATGCCGGTATGGCGTCGGCGAGCGGGCTGTTCTCCGGCGCGATTTTCATCGGGGCCGGCCTCTACCAGTTCTCCGCGCTCAAGCACGCCTGTCTGCGCCAATGCCGGCAGCCGTTTCCGTTCTTCTTCGTGCATTGGCAGACCAGCCCACGCGGCGTGTTCGGGCTCGGACTGCAGCAGGGGCTCTATTGTCTTGGCTGCTGCTGGGCGATGATGCTGGCGATGTTCGCGGTCGGCGTGATGAACGTGATCTGGATGGCGGCGCTCGGCATGGTGATGACGCTGGAGAAGATCGGCCGCGGCAACCGCTTCACCTACGTTACCGGCGCCGCGCTGATTGCGGTCGGCGTCGCTTTTGTGCTCGCGGGCTTCGCTGCCCATTGGCCGCTGCACACGATTTGAGTTAGAAAAACAAATGTCGGGAGTGAAGCCTTGACCGAAGCATGGACTCTGAAAGGCGAGATGGCGCTGTCGTGCAGCTGCACGGTGTTCTGTCCCTGCGTGATCTCGCTCGGCAATCACCCGCCGACCGAGGAGCGCTGCCAGACCTGGGCCGGCTTCCGCATCGACGAGGGTCATTTCGACAGCATCGATCTTGCCGGCATCAAGCTCGGGCTGATGATGGACTTGCCCGGCATCATGGCGCGCGGCAACTGGACCGTGGCATTGTTCGTCGACGACAAGGCGCCGATCCAGGCGGTGAAGGGCCTGACGCGCATCTTCACCGGCCGGGTTGGCGGCACCACGCATCTGATGTCGATCCTGGTCGGCCAGTTTCTTGGCGTCCACCAGATCCCGATCACCTATGAGACACAGGGCGATACGCGCGTCGTCAGCCTCGACAAATATGGCGGCGGCGCCATCACGCCGGTACCCGGCAAGCAAAAGGGTGAGAACGTCGTTGTCCGCAACAGCGAATACTGGGTCGGACCCGACGTCATCGTGGCGCGCGCCGACAAGTCGCGTTTCCGCGGCTTCGGCCGCAACTGGAACCTGGCCGGCCGCTCGTGCGAAATCGTCAAGCTCGATTGGGGCAACAGCTAAGTGGCATCGTTCGCGAGCGCGCGCGCCTTCGCCGTTCACGTATTCACCGCGACCGGGGCGGCGATCGCCTTTCTGGCGCTCATCCTGGCGACCGGCGAGCATTGGGCGGCGATGTTCTTCTGCCTTGGCTGCGCGCTGATAGTCGACGGTGTCGACGGGCCGCTGGCGCGCGCCTTCAATGTGGCGCAGGTGCTGCCGCGCTGGTCGGGCGAGACGCTCGACATCGTGGTCGATTTCGTCACCTACGTGTTCGTGCCGGCCTATGCCATCGCCGCCAGCGGGATGTTGCCGCGGGCGCTGGCGATTCCGGCCGGCGTCATCGTGGTGATCAGCGGGGCGCTCTATTTCGCCGACCGTAACATGAAGACGGCCGACAATTATTTTCGCGGCTTCCCGGGCGTGTGGAATCTCGCCGCCTTCTATCTTTACGTGCTGGAGCCATCCGAGTGGATCGCCGCCGCCATGATAGCCGTGCTTGCCGCTCTGACCTTCGCGCCGATCAAGTTCTTGCACCCGTTGCGGGTCAAGCGCCTGCGCGCGCTCAACGTTGGTTTGCTGCTGGCCTGGGCGGTGCTGGCGCTGGTCACGGTGATTGATAACCTTCAGCCCGGCCCGTACGTCACCTGGCCGCTGGCGCTGATCGCGGTCTATTTTTTCGTCGCCGGGCTGCTGCCGCGGCCGACCTAACTTCGAGGAGTGCTGCATGCCGCGACCGGTACTGTTGATTGCGGGCGGAAGCCGCGGCATCGGCGCGTCTTGCGCGCGGCTTGCAGGTAGCCGCGGCTATGACGTCGCGGTCAACTACAAGAGCAATAGCAACGCCGCCGCCGCCGTGGTCGCGGCGGTGAAAAAGTCCGGCGGCAAGGCGGTTGCGTTGCAAGGCGACATGGCGGTGGAAGCCGACATCGAGCGCGTGTTCGATGAGGCCGCCCGTGCACTCGGGCCCATCACGCATTTTGTGCACAGCTCCGGCATCATCGGCAAAATGTCGCCGCTCGCGGACGCGGCGGCCGACGTTCTGCGTGACGTCATCGACGTTAATCTTTACGGCGGAATGCTGTGCGCGCGCGAAGCGGTCCGGCGCATGTCCACCGCCAAGGGTGGGCAGGGTGGGGCGATCGTGCTGTTATCGTCGATTGCCTCCATCACCAGTGGCGCCGGCGAATATATCTTCTACGCCGCGGCCAAGGCCGGCATCGACGTGCTCACGCTCGGTCTGGCGCGCGAGGTGGCGAAGGAGGGCATCAGGGTCAACGCCATCCGGCCGGGTCCCACCGACACGGAAATTCACGAGCCCGGGCGCCTGGCGCGGGTGGCGCCGCAACTGCCAATGGGCCGGCCGGGCCAGCCGGAGGAAATCGCCGAGGCGATCCTGTTCCTGCTCTCGGACGCGGCCTCCTATATTTCCGGCAGCGTGCTCAACGTGTCGGGTGGGCGCTGAGCGCCAATCTCCTTGTGTTCGGCGACTGGCTGCCTATGATCGCCGCCGAAATCCAACAACTCGCCATTCCAAGCCTATCCAAAAGGGAGTGAATCATGGTTGCGGCAGTGCGCGTACACAAAACTGGCGGTCCTGAAGTGCTGACCTATGAGGAGGTCGAAATCCCGGCGCCCGGCCAGGGCCAGATCAAGATGAAGACTCATGCCGCCGGCATCAATTTCATCGACTGCTATTTCCGCAACGGCAGCTATCCGTCGCCGGTCGGCATGCCGTTCATCGCCGGCAACGAGAGCGCCGGCGAGGTGATCGCGGTCGGCCCCGGCGTCACCGACCTGAAAGTGGGCGATCGCGTCGCCTTTGTCGGCCCGCTCGGTGGCTATGCGGCCGAGCGCGTGGTGCCGGCCGACCGTGCGCTTAAACTGCCGGACAACATCAGCTACGAGCAGGCCGCCGGCATGATGCTCAAGGGCATGACTGCGCAATATCTCGTCAACCGCACCTACAAGGTGGGCAAGGGCAGCATCGTGCTCATGCATGCGGCCGCCGGCGGCGTCGGCCTGATCCTGTGCCAGTGGGCCAACCATCTCGGCGCCACCGTCATCGGCACTGTCGGCTCCAAGGACAAGGCCGAGCTCGCCAAAAAGAATGGATGCCACCACACCATCCTTTATCGCGACGAGGATTTCGTCGCCAAAGTGAAGGAGATCACCAGCGGCAAGCTCTGCGACGTGGTCTATGACGGCGTCGGCAAGACCACGTTCCCGGCCTCGCTCGATTGCCTGCACCCGCTCGGCTATTTCGTCAGTTTCGGCAGCGCGTCCGGCCAGATCGACGCCTTCAACATCAACATCCTGCAGAGCAAGGGCTCGCTGTTCGCCACCCGGCCGACGCTCAACCACTACGTTGCCAAGCGCGACGACCTAGTGGCCTGCGCCAAGGACCTGTTCGACAAGGTCGGCTCCGGCGCGGTGAAGATCCCGGTCAACCAGACCTACAAGCTCAAGGATGCCGTCAAGGCGCACAAAGAGCTGGAAAGCCGCGGCACCACCGGCGCCTCGATCCTGGTTCCTTAACTTGTTGTTTCCCTAGAATGACTGACATCGCCCGCGTAAGCGGGCGATCCAGTATTCCCGGTGCAAAATTATGGCACGCGTAGTGCGACGCCACGAATTTCTGCGTTTACTGGATGCCCCGCCTTCGCGGGGCATGACATCTGCTGGAAGGCGCCTTGATGACTGATGACTCAAGAGCATGGGGACGCTGGTCGACATTCGGCCTCGGCCTGCTCGCTTTGCTCGGCAGCCAAGCGGTGGCGCTCTTGGGGCTGACCTGGTGGTATGGGGTCGGCATCGCACACCTGCCAGATTTTTCCGGCGACGGCGTCGCCGTCAGCCTCGTCATTTTTACCTCAATCCCGGTGCAGCTCGTGCTGCTCTATCTGCTGGCGCAAACGCGCGGCGGAAGCGCCGCCGACTATCTCGGTTTCAAACTGCCGAGCCGCGGTGAACTCGCCTTCGGCGCCGCCATTACGGTAGCGCTGATCATCGTCGGCAATGGCGTGAGTTGGCTGATTGGGCACAACATAGTTACGAAGTTCCAGCTCGACATCTACCGCACGGCCGCTACGGCCGGATGGCTGCCCTGGCTGTGGCTGGCGGTGGTGGTGGTGACGCCCATCGGCGAGGAGACGCTATTCCGCGGCTTTCTGTTCCGTGGCTGGCTGCGCGCGCCGCGCGACGTCTGGCCGGTGATCCTAACCACCGCGTTTTTGTGGGCGTTCGTGCATGTGCAATACGACTGGTACGTGATCGCGCAAGTGTTCGTGTTTGGCGTGATGCTGGGATGGCTGCGCTGGGCCACCGGCTCCACGATCCTAACCATGGTGCTGCATGCCATGATCAATTGCGAAGGCATGCTGGAAACCGTCGTCAGCCTGCATAAATAATTTTCAAAAACATGCCGCGATGCGCGCGAAGGCCGGATGCTGGTTGATGCCGGCCGGCAGCCGCGGCAAGCCGATCACCTCGACGCCATCGGAGAAGCGGGCGATGCTGGCGACCGTTTCGTCGAGCTCGACCGGATTGCGCTCACTCTCGCTCACCACGATCGCCGCGATGGAGAGCTTGCGCTGGGTCAGCACATCGATGGCGGTCAGCGTGTGGCTGATGGTGCCGAGATAGCCGCCGACCACCAGCAGCAGCGGGATGTTCAGCGCCGCCATCCAGTCGAGCACCGTGCGGTTGCCATCGAGCGGCACCATGATGCCGCCGACGCCTTCGATAAACAGGATGCCGTTATTCGCTTTTATCGCGGCGCGACTGAAACCGATCAGCTCGTCGAACGCAACGCTGCGGCCTTCACGCGCGGCGGCGAGATCGGGCGAAAGCGGCGCGCGGAAACGCCAAGGTGCGATGCGTTCGACCTCGTCGGCAGCGACCGGCCGCCCGAGCGCGGCGAGCAGAACCGCCGGGTCGCTGGTCTCCACAACGGAAGAATCGTAGCCGCTCACCACCGGCTTGAGGGCGCTGACCGCCTGGTTGGACGTGCGCAAGTATCGGATTAAGCCGGCGGTGACGAAGGTTTTGCCGACGTCGGTTCCGGTCGAGGTGACGAAATAGGCGGCCACGGGTCAGGCCACCGGGACTCTGTCACGGACTAACGTGGCGAGACGCGCGATCTGATCGTCGGGATGCTGCGCGGTGAAGGTCAAGCGCAGGCGCGCGGTGCCGGCGGGAACGGTCGGCGGGCGGATGGCAACGGCGAGAATGCCTTCCTCCATCAGCATGCGTGAAGCATCGAGCGTTGCTTCTTCATCCCCGATCACCACTGGCACGATCGGGCTTTGCGCTTGCGGCAGGCCCACGGCTTGCGTGAAAGCTTTCGCTTTTTGTACTGGCAGTGCGGCGTAGCCGGGTTCGCGCTCGATCAGGTCGAGGGCGGCGATCGCCGCGGCGACGATCGCGGGCGGCAAGCCGGTCGAATAGATCAGCGTGCGCGCGCGGTTGCGCATCAATTCGATCACCGGCGCCGAAGCGCACAAGTAACCGCCATAGGCGCCGACCGCCTTCGACAGCGTGCCCATTTGCAAGGGAATCGAAATTTGTGTGTTGCCGGTGAAGCTCGAGCCGCGACCTCCGCCGACCACGCCGAGACCATGGGCGTCGTCCGACATCAGCCAGGCGTCGTGCTCGTTAGCCAGCGCCAAGAGCTCCGCGAGCGGGGCAAGGTCGCCGTCCATGGAGAACACGCCGTCGGTCACGAGCATCGCATTATCGTGCTCGCCACGATGCCGCGCCAACAGTTCGCGCGCATGCGCCACGTCGTTGTGCCCGAACGACATGACCTTGCCGCGCGACAGCTGCGCGCCGGCATAGAGGCAGGCGTGTGATAATTCATCCAGCAGCACCAACCCGTCGCGTCCGATCAGCACCGGAATGATGCCGGCATTGGCCAGATAGCCGGAACCGAACACGACCGCCGCTTCGGTCTGCTTGGTGTGGGCGAGGCGGGCTTCCAGCGCCGCGTAGAGCGGATGGTTGCCGGTGACCAGGCGCGAGGCGCCCGAGCCGGCGCCATAGACCTTCAGCGCCTCCAGCGCCGCCTGCTTGACCGCCGGATGCTGGGTCAGGTTGAGATAATCGTTGCAGGAAAACGACAACAGCCGGCGCCCGTCGCGCTCGACCCAGATACCGTCTTCGCGATAGGTATCGCTAAGCGCGCGGCGCAGGTGCCGGCGTTCAAGACCGTCGAGTTTGTTTTTCGCGAATTGGTCAAGCGATTTCATCGGGTGACTTTACCGCAAGCTTAAGCAAAATGCCCGCCGGGGCGGGACCATCAGAAAGCGACCAATGGCGGGTGATATCGGCAAAAGCAACGGTTTTCCGGACTGGTATCAAGCCGGCATCGGCCACGTCTGGCTGCCCTATGCCCAGATGAAGACGGTGTTGCCGCCGCTGCCTGTGGACCGCACGCAAGGGACGCGCATCATACTCGCCGACGGGCGCGAATTGATCGACGGCATCGCCAGCTGGTGGACCGCCTGCCACGGCTACAACCAGCCGCACATTCGGGAAGCGGTGGCACGCCAACTCAACCAAATGCCGCATGTGATGTTTGGCGGGCTGGCGCATGAGCAAGCCTTGACCCTGGCGCGGCGGCTGGCCGCGCTACTGCCCGGCGATTTGTCGCGCGTGTTTTTTTCTGAGTCGGGCTCGGTTGCGGTCGAAGTTGCCCTGAAGATGGCGATGCAATACTGGATCAACCGCGGCATCCCGCAACGCACGCGATTTGTCAGCTTCAAAGGTGGTTACCACGGTGACACCGCGGGGGCGATAGCGGTGTGCGACCCGGAAGTCGGCATGCACGGCCCGTTGGCGAATTTGTCGCCAAGCCATCCCGTGGTCGATTTGCCGCGCGATGAAGAAACGGCGCATAGCCTCGATCGTGTGCTGGAGCGCTATAGCGACGATCTTGCCGGGATTATCGTGGAGCCGCTGGTGCAGGGTGCCGGCGGAATGCTTTATCACGCGCCGGACGCGCTACGGCAGCTGCGCGCGCTCGCCGACAAATACGAGCTGCTGCTGATTTTCGACGAGATCTTCACCGGCTTCGGCCGCACCGGCACCATGTTCGCCTGCGAAGCGGCCGGCGTTCTGCCCGACATCATCACGCTGTCGAAAGCGCTCACCGGCGGCACGCTACCGCTGGCGGCGACCGTCGCCACGCGCAAAGTGTTCGACGCTTTCTGGTCGGACGATTTCAAAAAAGCACTGATGCATGGGCCGACCTTCATGGCGAATGCATTGGGCTGTGCCGCCGCCAATGCCTCGCTCGATCTGTTCGACAGCGAGCCGCGCATCCAACAGGTTGCGGAAATCTCCGACCAGCTTTCGCGGGGGCTCGAGCCCTGCCGTGCATTGAAGGGCGTCAGTGACGTGCGTATCAAGGGCGCCGTCGGTGTGGTTGAAATGGCGCACATCGACGATCTCAATGTGTTGCGCGCGAGTTTCATTGCCGAAGGCGTGTTCATCCGCCCGTTCGGCAATGTGATCTACCTGACGCCGGCCTTCACCATCGCGCCGGAGGAGCTGAAGACGCTCACCGACGCGGTGGTGAAAGTGGTGCGCGGGCAGCGGGCGGCGCGGTAACGGTCATGCGGCGCAAATAAAACTGACGGTCCTGATCCGCCGTTCGGTCACGTTGCGGACCTGGTTTTGCGCCATGATCGGAAAATCGTCGCCAAGAAACAGCCGCCATCCGACCGGAGGCGATCCAGTTTTGGCCATGCGCGCCGTCAACCTTTCAAAAAAGCTCTGACTCTCATCGGTCGAGTCGTGAACATCCAGGAGCTTGAATCCGGCGCCCGCCAGAAGAGATTTCATTTCATCGGGCGTCGCCATATGACTGATCGACGGCTCGCGTGCCCAAGGCACCGGGTATAAGATGTCGCCGCCTTCGCCCTGCAGTACGTCATAGACCGCGAAGATGCCTCCGGGTTTCACGACGCGTCGCGCTTCGGCATACATCTTGTCCTTGGCTGCGATGTTCATCGCGACGTGAATCGTCATCGCCGCATCGAAATGATTGTCGGCGAAGGACAAATTCGTGGCGTCCCCTTGTTTGAACGACGTGAGTTTGCCGAGCCCGACCCAAGCGGACATGGCAGCTGCCGCATCGCAGAAAGCCTGCGTCAGATCGATGCCGCTCACCCGGCAACCGTATGTCTCGGCCAAAGTTCTCGCCGGCCCGCCCAAGCCGCTGCCGATGTCGAGAACAAGAGAATCAGCATTGAGATTCATTTGCGCGGCGAGTTCGAGCGTCGCTTTGCGACCGCGAATATGAAATTCATCGACCGTTGCGAGGTCGGCCGTCGTCAGCGTCTTAAGGTTTTTGCCGCCGGCAGCCAGATTTTGCGCGATAAGGTCGGCCAAGTTGAGGTTGTCGCTGTAATGGCTTGCTACGCGGTCGGTCATAGTCGTCGCGCCCCCCGGTGTCAGGCGGTGCGGATGGTACCGGTTCGCGAGCTAAAAGCCCACCGCCGTACCGTGCAGATCGTAGGCATCGGCGCGCTCGACCTTGACGGTGGCGATCTCGCCGACACGCAGCGGGCGGCGGCTGGCGACATAAACGGTGCCGTCGATCTCCGGCGCATCGGCCATGGAGCGGCCTTTGGCACCGCTCGAACTCGCTTCATCGATGATCACCTGTTGCCTCGTGCCGACCTTGCCCTGCAGGCTGCGCGCGGAAATCTTTTGCTGCGCCTGCATGAAACGGTGCCAGCGGTCTTCCTTGACCTCATCGGGGACCGGAGGCGCTGAATCATTGGCAGCAGCGCCGCGCACCGGCTCGTATTTGAAACAGCCGACGCGGTCGAGCGACGCTTCCACCAACCATTGCAGCAGCAATTCGAAATCTTCGTCGGTCTCGCCGGGAAAGCCGACGATGAAGGTCGAACGCAGCGTCAGGTTAGGGCAAATGTCACGCCAGCGCGCGATGCGCTCCAAAGTCTTTTCCTGCGTGGCCGGCCGGCGCATGCGCTTGAGCACGTCCGGTGACGCGTGCTGGAACGGGATGTCGAGATAGGGGAGGATTTTGCGCTCGGCCATGAGCGGGATGACCTCATCCACGTGCGGGTAGGGGTAGACGTAATGCAGCCGCACCCAGACGCCGAGCTCACCTAAGGCGCGCGCGAGATCGATAAACTTGGCGCGCACCTCGCGGTCGCGCCAAACGCTCACGGCGTATTTGAGATCGACGCCGTAGGCCGAGGTATCCTGCGAAATCACCAACAATTCCTTCACGCCGGCTTTCAGCAGCCGCTCAGCCTCGCGCAGCACGTCGGCGGCCGGCCGTGACACCAGATTGCCGCGCTGCCGCGGGATGATGCAGAACGAGCAGCGGTTGTTGCAGCCTTCGGAAATCTTCAGATACGCATAGTGCCGCGGGGTCAGCTTGATGCCTTCCGGCGGCACCAGATCGAGAAACGGATCGTGCCGGGGCGGCAGCGCGCGGTGCACGGCCTCCACCACGCTCTCATATTGCTGCGGCCCGGTGATCGCCAGCACATCCGGGTAGGCGGAAGAAATGCTCTCCGGCTCGGCGCCCATGCAGCCGGTGACGATCACCTTGCCGTTTTCTTTGAGCGCTTGGCCGATCGCGTCGAGCGATTCCGCCTTGGCGCTATCGAGGAAACCGCAGGTGTTGACGATGACCAAATCGGAACCGGCGTGCGCGCGCGCAAGTTCGTAGCCTTCGGCGCGCAGGCGTGTGACGATGCGCTCTGAATCGACCAGCGCCTTGGGGCAGCCGAGCGAGACGAAGCTCACTTTGGGGGCGGGTTGATCGTTGTCCGGAGCGTGCATGCGGGGATGGAGCTAGTCGCGATCGCGGGCGAAAGCAAGGCGACCGGCGCTAGCCGTTCCGCGCCGCCTTCGCCTCGGCGTAGAACTTCTTCTCCCAGGCCTTCTGATTGTCTAACCCTTCGCGGATGAAGGGGGTGAACACGGCCAGGTGCAGCAGCAGCCAGTTGAGCAGGCGCGCCGGCTGCCGGGTCGGCTTGATGAAATCGACGAACAGCACGACCCGCGTCTTGTCCGTTCGGTTCCAGGCTTCGTGCTCATAGGCGTCGTCGAAGATCACCGCTTCGCCCTCACGCCAGCGGTAGATCTGATTCTCCACCCGGATACCGAGCCGCTCGCGCGGCTCCGGCACGATCAAGCCGAGATGCAGCCGCAGCACCCCGTTATAGGGTCCGCGGTGCGGCGGCAGGTGCTTGCCGGGCTCGAAGATCGAGAACATCGCCGTGATCAGCCCGGGGATTTTCCGGCATGCGGCCCACGTCTCAGGGCAGGCCTTGATATTGGCAGCCGAAGTGAAGCCGTAGGCGCACAGCAGGAAGGTCTTCCAGCCGCGGTCGGTGCTGATGGTGGAGACGTCGGTGGCGAGCTCATGGAAGCCTGGCAGGTCATCCTTGCGCATCAGGACGCGGTCGAGTTCAGCCCGGATCGCGCGCCAGTCACGCTCGATCTCCTTGGCCCATGGGAACACGGCATTGTCGTAGATCGGCGGATTGCCGACCTTGCTGCATGTGAGGTTGAGCCGCTCGACCGCCGCCACGAGCGCCATAAAGACGCGCGTCGTCAGGCTCGGCCGCGCCATCGGCTTGATGCCGGCGGTGGCGAAATGCTGGCCGGGTTGGTCCTGAGTCTGTGGCTGTGTGGCGCGGGTCACGCGAGTACTCCCTCCCGCACGCCCAATTGTCACACTAGCAAGTGCGCGCCGCCGAAAAAAGTTCCTTGGGCGAGCCGCGAGCCGACTGGCCCGCCGCGCCGTCGCGCGTTATTCTGAAAGCGCCATGACGCGATCCATTCTCCTCACGGCCCTGCTGCTGGCCGCGCTCTTGCCGCCGGCGGGGCCTGTTGCCGGCGCCGAGCTCAGAGTTTCGCGTTATTCCATGCCCATGGTGGTAGGCCCGCATCCTAAACCCTGGCGTTACAATGCGCCCAACCAGAAACTACCGTTCGCGCGCAGCGCGCGGGCGCAGGCGGTGTGGGACACCGGCGCCTGCTGGAGCCAATGCGGCGCGACTTGCGCCTGGGACCTCAACGCCTGTCTCTACCAGGACACGCAACGGCGCTGCCTGCTCTTTACCGACGCCTGCGACCGTTATTGCCAACGCGCCTGCCGCACGCAGGGCGGGCCATTGCTGCCGATCGAATAGCCCGCCTGTACGCGGATGAATGACGCACTCGCCACCTATCCGCCGATCAATACGCTCAAGCCCGTCGTCAAAAATGTCTGGATCGTCGACGGACCGGTGATCCGCTTCGGCTTTCCGTGGCCGAAACTGCCGTTTCCAACGCGTATGACCATCATCCGCATCGCCGGCGGCGCACTGTTCGTACATTCCCCGACGCTACTCACGCCGTCACTGCGCGCGGAGATCGAGCGTGTGGGCAGGGTCCGTTTCATCGTCGGACCGAACCGAATTCATTACTGGTGGATCCCGGACTGGAAGACGGCGTTTCCGCAGGCGCAAGTCTATCTCGCGCCGCGCATCAAGGAGCAGGCGAGGGGCCGCATCGATTTTGAAACTTTGCCGCTCGGCCGAGACAGCGGCTATCCGTGGGACGGCGAGATCGCCACCCTGCCGATCGTGGGCAGCTATATGACGGAGGTCGAGTTCTTTCACCGGGAGAGCCGCACACTCATCCTCACCGACCTGATCGAAAATTTCGAACCGGAGAAAGTCGGCGCATGGTTCATGCGCCTGCTGATGTGGATCGGCGGCGTCTCAGCCCCGCACGGCGGGCTGACGCGCGATCTGCGCCTGACTTTCACCTGGCGGCACAAGCGCGAACTGCGCGCGGCGGTCGAAATCATGCTGGCCTGGAATCCTGAGCGTATCATCTTCGCGCATGGTCGCTGGCACGAGGCCGACGGCAGTGCCGAATTGCGACGCGCGTTCCGCTGGCTGCTCGACTAGGCCCTAGGGCCCCGCTGGATCGGTTCTGCCGCTTTTACCCCGACTTAGACATGCACGGCGGCCAAGTCTGCCCGAAAGGTGCGCCTTGGCAAGCGGACCTGCGTGGCTTCGTGTCGGCGCGTTCGACCCCCACCCCAACACCTTCCCGCATGGCGCCCATGCCAGGATGTGCATAGTATTGCCCATCGTCGTGGACCGCCCGGGGAGGCGACATGAGACGGCGCGGCGGAGCAAGCGGACAGCCGGTCAAGGGCCGTGGTCGTAGCACGACTAGACCCAAGGCGCGCAAAGCGTCAACCTCGCCCGCATCCACTTCCGACCTGCAGGAACAACTCGACCGCCGAACGCGCGAGCGCGACGAGGCGCGTGAGCAGCAGACGGCGACCGCAGAGATACTTCGGGTGATACGCACCTCGCCGACCGACGTGCAGCCGGTGTTCGAGACGATCGTGCGAAATGCGGTGTCTCTCTGCGGCAGTCTGTTTGCAAACGTTTTCCGTTTCGATGGCGAGTTGTTGCATTTTGTTGCCGCCCACAATGTCGGCCCAAATTATGTGGATTTGCTCCACACGAAATACCCGATGCAGCCTGACTCGTCTCAGATATCTGGAAGAGTCCTGCTTACAAAATCGGTGGTTCGCCTGGAGGACGTGCTCACCGATCCGAATTACGACCAACGATTTCCCTCGGACATGGGCTGGCGGCGAATGTTGGGGGTGCCGATGCTGTGCGAGGGCTATCCGGTCGGCGTCATCGTCGTCGGCTGGGCCGAGGCCGGACCAGTCCCGAAGGCCCAGGAAGAACTGCTGAAAACGTTTGCCGAGCAGGCTGTCATAGCCATCGAGAATACGCGCGTGCTCAACGAACTGCGCGAGCGCACCGACGATCTTTCCGAGTCCTTGGAGCAGCAGACGGCGACCTCGGAAGTCTTGCAAGTGATTTCCAGCTCGCCCGCCGAGCTCGAACCCGTGTTCGATTCCATCTTGGACAATGCCGTGCGTATCTGTGAGGCCAGGTTCGGAAATCTTGTGCTGTACGACGGCACCAATATACGAATGGCGGCACTTCACAATGCTCCACCCGAATACGAAACACTGCGAACACGGGATCCGATCGTTCCGTTGGACCGGTCGATGCCCGGCACCATCGTTCGAACGAAGAAGATGGTGCACATCAACGATCTTGCGGCCGAGGAGCCATATGCCAGGTCGGAATTGGTAAAGGCCGCTGGCGCGCGCACCGCAATTTCGGTCCCGATGTTCAGGGAGAATGAGCTGATCGGCGCCATCAGCATTTACCGCCAGGAGGTGCGCCCTTTCACCGACAAGCAGATCGCGCTGGTGAGCAACTTCGCCGCGCAAGCCGTCATCGCCATCGAGAACACGCGGCTGCTCAACGAGCTGCGCCAACGGACCGACGATCTGACCGAGTCGCTCCAGCAGCAGACCGCGACCTCCGAGGTGCTGCGCGTCATCAGCAGTTCGCCGGGCGAACTGGAGCCGGTGTTCCATGCTATTCTGGAGAACGCCACCCAGATTTGCGGGGCCAGGTTTGGCACGCTGTTCCATTTCGACGGCAAGGCATTCCACTTTGCGGCCGACTACGGCACGCCGCCTGCGTTGGTCGAATACCAAAAGCAGCGCGGGCCGTTTCTGCCGGACGCGGGCTCTCTGCTCGATCGCGCCTTGCAGACAAGGCAGGTGGCCCACACCGCCGACTACGCGGCAGAGCATATCCAAGCTGCTCCGGTCACGCTCGGCGGTGCGCGATCCACGGTCGCTGTGCCGATGCTCAAGGACAACGAGTTGCTCGGCGCCATCATCATCTACCGCCAGGAGGTGAAGCCATTCACCGACAAGCAGATCGAGCTCGTTCAGAACTTCGCCGCCCAGGCCGTCATCGCCATCGAGAACGCACGGCTGCTTAACGAGCTGCGCCAGCGCACCGACGATCTGACCGAGTCGCTGGAGCAGCAGACCGCGACGTCGGAAATTCTTGCCGTTATCAGCAACTCTCTCAGCGACACACAGCCGGTGTTCGATTCCATCGTGCAGAGCGGATTAAAGCTCTATCCGGACGCCCTCGTCAGCCTTGCGCTCAGGGAAGGGGACATAATCAAGGCCGCGGCCATCGCCGAGCCTGATCCTGATCGCGCCGAAGCGTGGCGACGCGCCCTATCCCGTACTCCGCTCACGCGGGAGTACCTGCACGGCGCCGCCATTCTCGATCGCAGAGTCGTGGACTTTCCCGACGTAAAGGATGCCCCGGCCGAATTTGCCGTCGGGGCCCGCAACTTCCTGACCAGCGGCTACCGGGCGATCACCATCATGCCCATGATGCGCGGCAATGAGGCGATCGGCGCGCTCAGTGTCGTGCGCCATTTGCCCGGGCCGCTCTCGGAAAAGCAGATTGCGGTGTTGAGGACATTTGCCGCGCAAGCCGTCATAGCCATCGAGAACACGCGGCTGCTCAACGAATTGCGCGAGCGCACCGACGATCTTTCTGAGTCGCTGGAGCAACAGACTGCGACGTCGGAGGTGTTGAAAGTTATTTCAAGTTCACCCGGCGATCTGGAGCCGGTGTTCAAGACGATGTTGGAAAACGCCACGCGTATCTGCGGCGCCGGCTTTGGTTTCTTCTGGCTTGCCGAAGGCAACGGATTTCGCGCGGTCGCAATGCACGGCGTGCCCCCCGCCTTGGCTGAGGAGCGAAGTCACCAGGGCGTAATTCAATTCGTGCCGGATAGCCCGCTTGGCCGTATCGCGGTCACCAAGCAGTTGATTCATATCGCTGATATCAGGCACGAGCCGGCCTACATCAACGGTTTTAAACCGTTTGTCAGCCTCGCCGATGTTGCCGGAGCCCGAACGCTGCTGGTGGTGCCGATGCTCAAGGAGCAGGAGCTGATCGGCGCCATTGCCATTTACCGCCCGGAGGTGCGGCCGTTCAGCGACAAGCAGATCGAGTTAGTAACCAACTTCGCTGCCCAAGCCATCATCGCTATCGAGAACACGCGGCTGCTCAACGAGCTGCGCCAGCGTACCGACGATCTGACCGAGTCACTGGAGCAGCAGACCGCGACCTCGGAGGTGCTTCAAGTCATCTCCAGCTCGCGCGGCGAACTCGAGCCGGTGTTCCAGGCCATGTTGGAAAACGCGGTACGAATCTGCGGTGCCAAGTTTGGAATGCTGTACCTAGCGGAGGGCGGCGGCTTCCGCACGGTCGCCATGCACGACGTGCCGCGCGCTTTTGCAGAGAAGCGTGGGAGCGAGCCGTTGGTATTTCCTCCTGCGGGAAGCCCCCTGGGCCGCATCATACGGACGAGGCAAGTCGCGCAAATCGCCGATATCAGGACAGAGCCGGGTTACGCCACAAGCGAACCATTGAGGGACCTCGCCGACTTGGGTGGTGCGCGGACCCTTGTCGCCGTCCCAATGCTCAAGAGTAACGAAATGGTCGGCGCGATTGTTATCTACCGCCAAGAGTTGCGGCCGTTCAGCGAAAAGCAGGTCGCGCTGGTGAAAAACTTTGCCGCGCAGGCCATCATCGCCATCGAGAATACGCGGCTGCTCAACGAACTGCGTGAATCGCTGCAGCAGCAGACCGCCACCGCCGACGTGCTCAAGGTCATTAGCCGCTCGACCTTCGATCTTCAAGCGGTGCTCGACACGCTGGTCGAGTCGGCGGAGCGGCTGTGTGAGTCGGACTATGCGTTCATATTCAGGCGTGACGGCGACGCTTATCGTCTCGCGGCAAGCCACGGCTTTGCTCCAGAATACAAGCAATGGATGGAAACGCAGGTGATCCCGCTCGGCCGCCAAACGCTGGTCGGACGGACGGCCTCGGAAGGCCGGACAATTCATATTCCGGACGTACTGGCCGATCCCGATTATGGTTGGACGGAATCAATCAAGCGCGGAAATTTTCGTACGATGCTTGGAATTCCGCTATTGCGCGAAGGTACCCCGATGGGCGTCATTGCCATATGCCGGTCGCATGTCCTACCGTTCACCGACAAGCAGATCGAACTGGTGACGACCTTCGCCGACCAGGCGGTGATCGCGATCGAGAACGTGCGGCTGTTCGACGAGGTGCAGGCGCGTACCGCGGAGCTGAGCGCGTCGCTGGAAAACTTGCAGACCGCGCAGGATCGCCTGGTGCAGACCGAAAAGCTTGCTTCGCTAGGCCAGTTGACCGCCGGCATCGCCCACGAGATCAAGAACCCGCTCAACTTTGTCAATAATTTCTCGGCGGTTTCCGCCGAACTCATCGACGAATTGCAGGAAGCCCTCAAGGGCATGCAGTTCGACGGCAAAACGCGTGCTGAGGTTGACGAGCTTATGGACATGCTGCACGGCAATCTCGATAAGGTCGTGCAGCACGGCAAGCGCGCCGATTCCATCGTCAAGAACATGCTGCTGCATTCGCGCGAAGGCTCCGGCGAGCATCGCCCGGTCGATATCAACGCCGTCGTCGAGGAAAGCCTCAATCTGGCCTATCACGGCGCGCGGGCGGAGAAGCAGGGATTCAACATTACCCTGGAACGGTCACTCGATCCAACTGCCGGCGAAGTGGACCTATTCCCGCAGGAAATCACCCGCGTTCTGCTCAATTTGATTTCAAATGGATTCTACGCCGCCACGAAACGCAAAGGTTTGGCGAACAGCGATGGCTACGAGCCGACCCTGACGGCCACCACCAAAGACCTGGGCGATAGCGTGGAGATCAGGATTCGCGACAATGGCACCGGAATTCCACCGGAGGTGAAAGAAAGGATGTTCAATCCGTTCTTCACCACCAAGCCGGTCGGCGAGGGAACCGGCCTTGGCCTCTCCATCAGTCACGATATTATCGTCAAACAGCATGCCGGCTCGATAGAGGTCGACACAAAACCCGGTGAATTCACCGAGTTCAAGATCGTTCTGCCGCGATCGGCGGCGTCGCTCGGCAAATCAGGAGCACAGATGTGAACCTCCTCATTCTTGTGGTCGACGACGAGCCCGACGTCGAGGTGCTGTTTCGCCAACAATTCCGCCACGACCTGCGTTCCGGCCGTTTTACCATGGAGTTTGCTCAATCCGCCCCGGCGGCGCTGCAATGCATTCGCGACGCAGCAAGCGCCTCGCTCATCCTGATTCTTTCCGACATCAATATGCCGGGGATGAGCGGTCTCGAACTGTTGCCCAAGGCGAAGGCTGCGCGGCCCGACGTTCCGATTATCATGATCACCGCCTATGGCGATGCAGAAACCAAGCGCAGGGCCCTGGAAGGCGGCGCCGAGGCGCTGCTGACCAAGCCCATCGACTTTGTGATGCTGCGCGACGAAATCGAATCGCGGGTCGGAC
>Ga0307417_10000116_pt1 | contig 32981 bp, 30 predicted proteins | sample SalMarWE160210MG_2_FD_202514 | JGI IMG/M metagenome (GOLD analysis project Ga0307417, IMG submission 202514) | Salt marsh sediment microbial communities from the Plum Island Ecosystem LTER, Massachusetts, United States - WE1602-10 | ecosystem: Environmental > Aquatic > Marine > Intertidal zone... | reverse complement strand
TTCGGCCCTGGAACAGGACAGTGGAAGGGCCGAAATCCGCAGCGACCGGAGTCATGGACGACGGAGGGAGCGTAGCTTCTGGAACATCCCGTTTGCCTGCTCAAGCAGGTCACGACTTCGTTGGAAGTCATCATCGTGCCCATGGACGGGCACGCAAATCAATGGGGTGCAGCGCAACCCTTTGATTTGTAAGGAAAACGAAAATCACACTTTTCGATTTCCGTCAGTAAAAAGTCCAGGGACGGACTTTTTACGGTTCCATCATAAATTGGTAGAATACCTATGCATCATTCGACGTTGGACGTTCGATGTTCAACGTTCATAGACTTTTAGCTTGATGGGATCTTAGGTTATGCCGGCTGGAATATTCCACGAGAAATATCGCAGTGATGAACGCATCTTCCAAACCTGGTTTGTGAAGGCCTGGGTCATTGCTTTTTTGTTGGCCTGCATTCTGTTCCCCCTGGCTGGTTCCAAGTACATGATGTCCATCATGATTGAAGCCGGTATTGCGATTATTGCCTGCCATGGCCTCAACCTGCTCACCGGTTTCACTGGACAGATTTCGCTGGGTCATGCCGCTTTTCTGGGTGTGGGCGCCTATACCTGCTCCATCCTCATCGGCCAGGCAGGGCTCCCTTTTTTGGTAGCCTTACCCGCTGCCGGTTTGGTAGCCGCTCTCGTGGGCATGGTCTTCGGCATTCCTTCCCTTAGACTGCGGGGGCTTTACCTGGCCATGGCCACCATTGCGGCCCAGTTTATCATAGAATTCACCATCCGGCGCTGGGACAGCCTTACGGGTGGTGTAGAAGGGTTGTATGTTGACCCGGGAACCATTGGGCCGTTTCACTTCAATGACCACTTCCATCTCTACTACCTGACCTTTTTCCTGGCAGTGACCGCCACCATGGTGATCAAGAACATTGTTCGCTCCCGATCGGGACGGGCCTTTGTGGCCATTCGCGACAGGTATCTGGCCGCCGAGGTGATCGGGGTGAATCTTTTCAAGTATCGCTTGATGTCTTTTGCCGTCGCCTCCTTTCTCGCCGGCATAGCCGGGGCATTACTGGCACAGTACCTGGAGGTGATCACCCATGAATCTTTTACCATCCACCAATCCATAGATTACCTGGCCATGTGCATCATCGGGGGCCTGGGACACATTACCGGAGGTATTTTCGGCGTGGCTTTCTGGTTTATCCTGGAAAGGGTCCTTGAAGTGGTGACCACCTATCTGAACTCGACCTTTCCCGATCATATCACCTGGTTTGTTTCTATCAGGGAGATCGTGTTTGGTTTTGTGATTGTCTTTTTTCTTATTTTCGAACCGGACGGCCTTGCCGCACGGTGGCGCACGATTCGTGCCTACTGGAAATTATGGCCGTTTTCCTATTGATGGAATCGTAAAAAGCTGGGTTATGCCGCAGGCGGCAGCCTATGAACAACGAAGGTAATGGAGGCATCGGGCCGAACCTGACGCTCCTTTTCAGACGCTTTCTAACCACTCCGGAGGGAATGGGCGTCCATGCCGGGGTTGAATGCCAAGTTCCCCATGAGAAAGCGTCCGAAAAAGACCCTCAGGTTCTCCTGATGAGGGTCACGAGTTCCTTGGAAGTTTCAATACCGTTCTTAGGAGTGATGAGGACGGGGGAAAAGGAGGCATTTTCAACAGGCTGTTCATCTTAACCAGAAAGGGAGGAAAGAGATTATGAAAAAGTGGACAATCGGTTTTGCCATAGTGGCTGTCGCCGTGGCCCTGACCATGGGGCTGACCGCAAAAAGTGTTGTCGCCGCCGATGAGATCAAGTGGGGTGTCCTCATCGATCTCTCCGGGCCCACTTCGGATTGGGGAAAAAACCAGGTTAAGGGCCAGTTGGATGCCATGCGCTGGGTCAACGAGCATGGGGGGATCAACGGCAAGAACCTGAAACTGATCGTCATAGACGATGGGTACAAGGTCCCGCGAGGAGTGGCCGGATACAACCGCCTCGTTGACTCCGAGAAGGTGCTCGGCCTTTACATACAGTCCACAGGGACCACCATGACGCTGATCAAGAAGATCGTGGCAGATGGTGTGGCCACTATCGCGGCCTCTTTTACCTCCAAATTCCAGAACCCCAAAAAGACGCCTTTCAGTTTTTTTGTCTCCCCTTCCTATGCGACCATGGGCCGCATTAGCCTGAAATGGATCAGGGACAACTGGAAGGACAAGAGCCGAAATCCCAAAATCTGCTATTTGTACCCGGATAATAAGTACGGCAGGGACATCCTCAAGGTGTGCAAGGATTATGCGAAAAAGATCGGCGTTGATGTGGGACCGGATCAGGTCATCAACTGGCCCACCAAGGATGCCACGGTGCAATTAACCAACATGACACGGTATGACCCTGATTTTGCCTACATTACCTCCACCGCCATGAATGGGGCGGTTATTCTCAAGGATGCCAAGGCATTGGGAATAAGGACAAAATTCATTTCAAACATCCGGAATTTTGAGGAAAGCCTGATTACCCTGAGTGGCGGCGCAGCCGAGGGAACCTACGGTGTGCACCCCATTTCCCCCTACGGCGCACCTGTGCCGGGCATGAAAAAGGTCGTGGAGAGTCATGAAAAATGGCATCCCGGAGAAAAGGGGACCAATGTTTATGTGGAGGGCTGGGTCAATATTCTCGCCGTAACGGAGGCCCTCAAGATGGCGGACAAGGCTGGCAATTTGACCCCTTCCGGCATACGCAATGCATTCGAGAAGTTTAGGAACTTCGATACGGGAGGACTAGCGCCTCCTCTCACCTTCACATCCAAGGATCATCGGGCAAGTATGGAGGCCAAGATTTACGAGATCAAGGGCGGCAAGATGGTGGACGTGAGCGGTTGGGTTCGGCTGCCGAGGGATTGGGACTATTTCGGCAAATAGGACCATTGTTGATTGACGATTGCCGATTGTTCGTTTGACCGGTAATCGTCAATTCAAAGCGGTTCGCAAGGAGTTGTAAGAAGCCAAGAGGTGAAGCATGATCCAATTGAATCTACCCGATCGATTCAACGTTGCCCGGTATCTTATTGATCGGAACGTGGAGGAGGGCCGGGGAGAAAAGGCTGCTATCCTCTCAGGAGATCAGACCTATACCTATCTTCAACTTCTCCAGAACGTAAACCGCGCGGCGAATATGCTGGCGGGGCTTGGCGTGGAAATGGAAAACCGGGTCATGCTCCTTCTCAGAGACTCGCCTGAAATGATCTTCTGCTTTTACGGGGCCATCAAGTTGGGGGCCGTTCCCATACCGACCAACATCCTCATGAAGGCAAATGATTTTCTGCATGTGATCAATGACAGCCGCGCCCGCGTTCTTGTGGTGGATTCGGTCTTCCTTCCTGAGATAGAAAAGATTCTTGACCGGACCCGGTTCCTGAGAAGTATCGTTGTGGTTTCCGAAGAGAACCACGCCCATCTTTCCTTTGATGATCTTATGAACCGGGCATCCGATCAGTTTGCGGCAGTTGAGACCTCACCCGATGACGTGGCATTCTGGCTGTACAGCGGGAGGAATCCGGAGATGTTGATGGGTGCCGTCCATCACCACAGTCATCCGGTTTACTGTTCCGAGGCCTATGCCAGGGGCGTATTGAACATGACCGAGGACGATCGGGTCATGGGTTCCTTCCTGTTTTTCGCCTATGGCCTCGGGAACAGCGCGTACTTCCCTTTTGCAGTGGGGGCCACGACCATCCTGACCGGCCATCGGCCCCTTCCCGATCTTGTGTATGATGACCTGGTCCGGTTCCGTCCCACACTTTTTTTCACCGTTCCCACCCTCCTGGGTGCCCTTGCAGATTACAAAAATGCCTGCCGCAAGGAGGGTAAAAACCTGCCTCCACTGACCGGGCTCAGGGCCTGTATTTCATCCGCCGAAATCCTTTCGCCGGATGTCTATTCTCGCTTCAAGGAAGCTTTCGGCGTGGAAATATTGGATGGAACCGGGTCAACGGAAATCTGCCATATCTTCCTCTCTAATTTTTTCGGTGAAGTCAAACCCGGCAGTACGGGGAAGGTCGTCCCGGGTTATGACGCCAGGCTCCTGGATGATGATGGAAGGCCGGTGGATAGAGGCCGGACAGGCAATCTCCAGGTGAGGGGCGGATCCATTGCTTCGGCCTACTGGAACCGGAGAGATGAGACGAAGCGAAACATGCTGGGCGAGTGGTTTGTAACCGGCGATCGATACATGATGGATGAGGACGGCTTTTACTATTTCCGCGGCAGGAGTGATGACATGCTCCGTGTGGGGGGAAGATGGTTGGCTCCCCAGGAGGTGGAAAATACGCTCAACCAGCACCCGGCGGTTGCGGAAAGCGCCGTGGTGGGTTATCATGATAGTGATGAACTCATAAAACCCTATGCATTCGTGGTGCTGAGGGCGGGTTATTCACCGTCTGAAGGATTGGATTCAGAAATCAAGTCATTTGTCAAAGACAGGATTGCCACCTACAAGTACCCGCGTTGGATCGCATTTGTGGACCGGATACCGAGGACCGAGGGGGGCAAGATCCAGCGTTTTGTGTTGCAGGAAAGGATAAAGCAATTGACGGTTGCTTAGTGAAAATGATTTGGAATAGAGGCTGGCGATGCTCAGTGTAAACAACATAGAAGTGATATATGACGATGTCATCCTGGTTCTCAAAGGCATGTCCCTTGAGGTCCATGAGGGCCAGATCGTTGCCCTTTTGGGATCGAACGGGGCAGGGAAGACGACCACACTCAAGGCCATCTCGGGTCTCTTGAAGGTGGAAGAAGGAGAGGTGACAGACGGTACCATCGAATTCATGGGCCAGCGCATCGACGGTATGGAACCTGAAGCCATCGTCAGGTTGGGTATCTTCCAGGTCATGGAAGGCCGGTGCGTTTTCGAGAACCTGACCGTCCACGAGAATCTGATCGCCGCAACCCGGACGCGAAAAAAACGTGAAATCAGAGAGCGTTATGACATGGTGTTTCACTACTTTCCCTATCTCAAATCACGGCAGAATAACCTCGCCGGTTACCTTTCCGGCGGGGAACAACAGATGCTGGTTATCGGGCGAGCTCTGATGGCCCGCACCCGCCTGATGATGTTAGATGAGCCATCTCTTGGTCTGAGCCCTATCCTGGTGGCTGAAATTTTTGCCATCATAAAGCGCCTCCATGAAGAACAGAAGATGACCATCCTGCTGGTGGAACAGAATGCACGGTTGGCACTTTCCATTGCGGAACATGGTTATGTGATGGAGAATGGCAAGATCGTCCTGGATGATTCCGTGGAAAAGCTCAAGGAAAATGAAGACGTTAAGATGTTCTATCTGGGTCTCACTGAGATGGGCACCAAGAGGAGTTACCGTGACGTCAAGTTCTACAAACGCAGAAAGCGTTGGCTGACCTAAAGCCTGGATGATGTTGCAAGCGGCAACCTGTAAGCAACGAAGTGGAAACGAACCTGACACTCTTTTTCAGATGCTTTCTAAACACTCCGAAGGGGATGGACGCCGATTTGGGGTTTAGCATAAATTCATAGAAGCGCGTGGGGATTGGGAGGCGTAAACCCCAAATAGCCGTCCATGTTGGTGTTTGGTGTCAAGTGCACTATGAGAAAGGATCTGAAAATGAGTCTCACGCCCTGCTCCTTGACTCCGGCGGATGAGACGACTTCGTTGGAAGTTTAGACAGGATTGCAGGACGAGGGAGGCAGAATATGGCCAAGATTGGAATACTGGCATGTGAAAGCGTTACCAACGACATGAATTGCGTTATGATAGGCTGCCTGGGAAACCTTCGCGGCAGACAGGGGTTGTTCAAGGACTATCCCGAGGGGGAACCGGTGGATCTTTTGGGTATCATCCACTGTGGCGGCTGTCCCACCGGTGTGGGGACGGACCGCATATGGCAAAAAGTTCAGGCCCTCGTGGACTACGGCATTGATTCTCTCCATCTCAGTTCCTGTCTTGTCCAGCTTTGTCCTTTCAAGGAAGCCTTTATAGATGTCATACGCGAAGACTACCCTGACCTCAAGATTGTAGAGGGGACGCATTTCTACGATGACGTGGAGGCATTCAAGACCGGTACCCGGGAACTCCTTTCCCAGCGTGTGGTCACACCCCAGCGCATGAACGATGTGGTTTTCAAACGGATTAAGCTTCCCCCTGACAAAGACAAGGATTGAATGAGTCCGTGAGCATTTTGAACGGAAAGCGTATATTGGCAGTCGATGATGAGCCGGATGTTCTGGAAAGTCTGGCGGAACAATTTGAAGACTTTGAAGGCCTGATTCTTGACAAGGCCACCGATTATGAGACCGGGGACCAATTGCTCCGGTCATGGCCTTATGATCTGGTCGTCTTGGACATTATGGGCGTACGAGGGTTCGATCTGCTGAACGCTTCTGTTTTCCAGGGGTTTCCCACGGTGATGTTGACCGCGCACGTCCTTTCGGTTCGCGCCCTGAGAAAGTCCATCGAGATGGGTGCCAGGGCCTATATCCCGAAGGAGAAGATGGGCGAGATCGTCCCATTTCTGGAAGAGGTCCTCTCGCTGGACAGACGTTCCGGGTGGCGGAAACTGTTTGTGCGACTGGGCGGATTTTTCAACATGGCCTTCGGGCCGGAATGGCAGATTGACAAGAGCACCTTCTGGGAACAGGTCACCTCCGGCGAATACGATGCCAAACCCGTCATACTCAGGAAATGACGGAACCTTCCCTTTCTACCTGAAAGAGAGTCCCTCCTACAGGAGCAAATGAGAGCAACAGGATATTGAGCCCCGGGATCAGAAAAGGGAGACCGAACCCGAGGTGAAACAGGAGATTCCTGAGCAGGAAGCGGAATCTCACCCCGAAGGACATCAGGCGCCGTGCTGGTACGAGATCGGTGTTGTCCCAGGCAAGGAATATGACCGCCGATCCGGTTGACAACACCATGATAATGGGACCGAGCGGCGTGACCCAGCCGGCGATCATGATGACCATGGAGATCAGGACCGGTATGATTGATCTTGGGAATTCCTGTTTTGCCAGGAGAAGAAAGAGCCGGGAAAAGGGCACTTCCTTTGGTTCTTCTACGCGTCCGGTAAGGAGACGCTCGGTGATCCTGGACATCCTGTCCATCAATACAACGGCAAAGAGGACCTGGGAGAGGAGATAGGCGAGAACCGTTGAGAGGCCGACCAGCAACAGGGAAAGAAACCACGACAGGAGGTACCATAACCAGAGGATCAGGTGACTGTCGGGTCTTTTCCACAGGAGGTTCAGGATTTCCCGGTGGTAGATCAGGATAAGACTTGCGGCAAGAATGGTGACGATAAGGACGGCGACGAAACGGATGATTCCGAGAAACAGGAGCCTCGGGTTCCTGAGGCCCAGCCAAAGCCCCCGGAAGTTCAAGATTATACCCTGGAAAAAAGACATCATTTCACCGCTGATGACCCTGGTCTGTCAGGCGGTAGTCAAATCTGGCCTTCACGTGCAGCCTGGCAACGGTCACCGATGGAGGGAAGGGAGGGAAGGGCGCCGCTGATCGAACGGCCCTTTGGGCTTCTCGGTCCAGGATATCGTAACCTGATGGTTCCAGGGTTTTAAGATCCTGAAGTTGTCCTGAGCGTATGAGGGTGAAGAGGATCATGAGTTTTCCCTCTATGAGGTTCTCACGTGCTTCGAGGGGGTATTCCCAGTGGCGCATCAGCACCGATTTGATCACTTTCGCATAGGAACTGTATCGTTTATCGCGGGTATCCAGCGAAATGGTGTCCTCAGTCTCTTCGGGCGCAGCCTCTGGAATGGGTCTTATTTTTGCCAGGTCGGCACCACCCGCCGCATCTGTTGCCGATGGGTCCATGGGCGGGCGAATGAGCTCAACGCGGTAGCTCCGAATGGGCTCGAAGTCCCAGTGGAAGGGAAATGCCTTCTGGAAGGCCAGTACCAGACCGATATGGCACAGGAGGGATACCCCCAGGCTGATTCTCATCATGGCCTTGCGCGTATCACCCCCCAGGAGGCTATGGATTGCTTTGATGGTTTTGGGGACCATTGATCCACCAGTCTGTTTTTTTCTCGAACCACCAATCGGTACTGTCGGTTTCAAGTATTTCCCGGGCCAGTTCCTTTGCCCTGGCCGTATGAAGTCTTTTTACGGCAAATGACAACCAGTCCACTGCGTAACGATTTCCCAGGTCCTTCTGCTCTTTCAGCTCCATAATCAGGTCCAACTGGTCTGCGTCTTTTGCCAGGAATGCCTCCAGTGTCTCCGACGCATTGAAACTCTTGACCAGCGAAACCACCTCATCCCCGAAAACCAGATCCTTGGCCAGATCATCCATCGCCCTCTCTTCATGGACATCCACATATCTCTTGTTCACATAATTGTGGTCACCCGTCCTGGCCTCGTGCAGGTCGTGAAAAAGGCACATCAATACCACCTTTTGGAGGTCGGCGGTCGGTTCCTGGGAGGCTAGGGCATAGCCGATAACAGCCGTACGGAAGGAATGGGCTGCGACCGATTCCTTTCCCGATCCCAGAAACTGGTAGCCGGTCCGGGGGGTTTTCTTAAGCATCCCCACTTCAAACAGAAAATTAACGATCTTTTTCATCATGGCTTTTCAATAGGTGCCCCAGGCCCAAAAGTCAAGAAGGTTTTGCTGAGCTGGCGGCTTGATTTATTGGAGTAGAATGTTTAAGATGACGAATAAAGCACCTTCTGAAATCATAGATTTGGGTCCTGGCCGGATAAAAGGGATGAATACCGACGAAAATTCCGAAAACATGAAAATATTCACCTATCCGAATCCCGTCCTGAGGGCAAAGGCCGCGCCGGTTAAGAATATCGATGGACCACTGCAGGCGTTTGTTGAAGGCATGATCCGAACGATGTATGTGGCACCCGGTATAGGACTGGCAGCGAACCAGGTGGGCGAGCTGAAACGGGTGATCGTGTTTGATCAAAATCCCCGTGAAGAAGGAAGGTCGCCGAGCGTCCTCATTAACCCCGAAATTTGCGATGGGGAAGGAAAAGTCTCCACCGAGGAGGCCTGCCTCAGTGTTATTGATTTTTCGGCGGATGTGACCCGAATGGCCCACGTCCATGTGAAAGGCCTTGATAGGCACGGAAAACCCTTTGAAATTGAAGCTGAGGGCCTGCTGGCCATCTGCTTGCAGCACGAGATTGATCATCTTGACGGTGTCCTCTACATTGATCACATCAGTACCCTGAAGCGGAATCTCTACAAGAAGAAATTAAAGAAGATGCTCAAGCGGCCCTGAAACCCGAAATGCGGACAATGAATGCTCTTGAGAAAAAAACCCTGCCTGTACGTCCGAGAATAATATTTTTTGGAACACCGGCCTTTGCCGTTCCGGCCATGGAGGCCCTTTTGCGGCAGGGTCACGAGATACGGGCCGTGGTAACACAACCGGATCGCCCGAAGGGGAGAGGAAGAAAACTCACGGCCTCACCCGTCAAGCAGCAGGCCAGGCTTGCGGGGCTCGAAGTCCTGCAACCGGAGAAGGCTTCCGACCCTTCCTTCCACGATCTTCTCCGGTCCTTCGAACCCGACCTCTTTGTGGTTATTGCCTTTGGTCAGGTCCTGAAAAAGGGACTTCTGGAGGTACCGACCTGGGGGGCGCTCAACGTCCATGCCTCTTTGTTGCCCAGATACAGGGGAGCGGCACCTATCCACTGGGCCGTGCTCAACAATGAGCCGATGACCGGACTGACAGCCATGCGGATGGATGAAGGGCTGGACACCGGCCCAATCCTCTATCAGGAAGAGGTCCGGATCGTTGAAAATGAAACCGCCGGGGAACTTCACGACCGTCTTGCCGAAATGGCGGGCAAATTCGTTATCAGGAGCCTTGAGACCCTGATCCGAGGGCGACTCGATGAAAAACCGCAGGATCACCGGCTGGCTTCCTATGCACCCAAGATTGATCGCGGGATGGCTCGCGTTGACTGGCGCCTGCCGGCAATGAAGATTGCCGCCCTCATACGGGCCCTGGACCCCTGGCCGGGGGCCACGACGACCCTCTCCGGGAAGCAGATCAAGCTCTTTGCGGCGCGTGTGGTTCATGGAGATGCAGTAACTCGAAACCCTGGTCGGGTGGCCCGGAAGACGGAATCAACCTTTCAGGTGGAAACCGGGAAGGGCCTGGTCGAAATCGGAGCGTTGCAGGTCCCGGGCAAGAGAAGGCTCCCGGCCCGGGATTTTCTGAAGGGTTTCCCCCTGGAAGAGGGCACACTCCTTGGGGAGACGTAATGACGCGTCTTTAACATGCTATCGGACCAAAGGATTTCTGAAGTGCAAGGGCAAGAAGAACGGGAACGCCCCCAAAAACGGACTTTCATCTTTCTACTTTTGATCGCGTGTGTGGTCATCGTGGGGCTGGCGGTTCTGCTCTGGTGGATCCCCTATGTGGGCCTGGCCAACATTGACAGGCACCTCCCGCTTATCCTGGCCATTTTTTTCGGATGCCTGGTCCTTTTCTGCCTGGGTGGGGCCTTGACCCTGATCCTCACCATCGTGGGGGGAAGAAACCTCTTCTTTACCCGGCGTCTCCGGGGCCTGTTGATACGCGTTCTTTTTCCTCTTCTGGTTGTCATAGGCAAGTTTCTGGGCATCCGCAAGGAAGAGGTGAAACGCTCATTTGTTGCCATCAACAACCAGTTGGTCCAGAGCGAAGCCAAAAAAATAGTTTCTGAAAAACTCCTTATCCTGCTTCCCCATTGTCTTCAGAATCACGATTGCGATGTACGAATCACGGGGAACATCGAAAACTGCAAGGCCTGTGGCAAGTGTAAAATCAAAGGGCTTGTGGCCCTTTCCAAAAAATACGGTGTAGCCGTTTCAGTGGCCACAGGAGGCACCCTGGCAAGAAGAATCGTTGTCGAGAAAAGACCCGACGTTATCATAGCTGTGGCCTGCGAACGTGACCTGACGAGTGGGATACAGGACAGTTATCCCATCCCTGTTTTCGGTATTTTCAACCGGAGGCCCTTTGGCCCCTGCTATGATACCGACGTGGACCTTGAGCTGGTAGAAAAAGGAATGCAGATCTTTTTGGGAGAACCGTCAAGTGCAACCGAGGAATCTTGCGTTACAAGTGCTGAACAGGCTGGATCTGCACTCCATTCCCACTGAAAATTATCTGGTGGAATTGTTTCAGAGGGATCTCAGGCTCTCTGAAAGGGACAGGGCCTTTACGGTTCATCTCATACAGGGGGTTCTCAGGTGGCGACTTCGCCTCGATTGGATCATTGAAAAGACAGCAAGTTTTCCCTTTCGAAAGATAGAAAATCCTGTACTCAACGTCCTGCGCCTGGCGCTCTATCAGATCTTTTTTATGGACAGAGTGCCTGATTCGGCGGCCGTGAATGAAGCGGTCAAACAGGTCAAGACCATTGCCGAGAACCACGTGGTTCGTTCGGTTAATGGAATCCTGAGACAGGTTTGTCGTGACAAAGAACAGGTTGTTTTCCCGCCTCGAGAAGCGGGACTGGCTCGCTACCTATCGGTTCGCCATTCTTTTCCCGAATGGCTCGTTCGAAAGTGGCTCAAGGAGGTGGGGCCCGGGACCACGGAAGGGCTTCTGGAGGCGAGCAACCTGGTTCCCCGGCTGGTGGTCAGAACCAATACCCTCAAAATACGTCGACATGCACTGATCCGGTATCTGGAGGGTGAAGGCCTATCTGCCGGACCTGCCCATTACGCCCCCGATGGGGTGATCCTTGAAGGCAACAGGGGCCCCGTTGATCGAATACCGGGCTTCCAATCAGGCCTCTTCCAGGTCCAGGGGGAAATGGCCCAGGTTTGCTCCCAGTTACTTTCTCCAAGACCCGGTGAAGAGATCCTGGATCTCTGCTCCGGAGTGGGCGGAAAGTCCACCCACATGGCGCAGATGATGGAAAACAGTGGCCGGATTCTAGCCCTTGACAGGAGTCCCGGCAAGCTGATAAAGCTGGCCGAAAATTCCCGCCGGCTTGGCATCCGTACGATCGAGTCGGTGGTCGGGGATGCTTCGGAGGATCTGGCGAATATGGTCCGGATGCGGTTTGACCGGATCATGGTTGACGGACCGTGTTCGGCCTTGGGCATTATCTCGAGACATCCCGACGTGAAATGGAATCGGGATGAAAACGACATCTTTCGCCTCTCCTCGCTTCAGATGAAAATCTTGAGCGGGTCCGTCCCTCTACTGGTGGAGGGCGGAAGGATGCTTTATGTGACCTGCACCCTTTCAAGAACGGAAAATGAAGGGGTGGTGGAGGGGTTCCTCAGGGAACAAAGGGAAATGAAATTGATAGACCTCAGGGCCGACTCCCCTGAATGGTGTTCTGAACTTTTAGATGACTCGGGCTTTCTCAAGTCCTATCCCCATGTCCACGGAACGGAGGGTTTCTTCGGGGCGCTTTTCGAAAAGCAGGGGCTTGATTGACGCGTTTGACGACTTTGTAAGAAGCTGATATATGCCGCAAGCGGCAGCCTATGAACAACGAATGGGAAGCGAACCTGACACTCTTTTAAAGTTACATTTACTTTTTGGAGAAATTCACATGGGAAAAATAGCCCCCTCGATCCTCTCAGCCGATTTTTCGAGACTGGGGGAGGAAATCAAGGCCGTGGAAGCCGCAGGCGCCGACTATATACATGTTGACGTCATGGATGGGCACTTTGTGCCCAATATCACCATCGGTCCCTTGATCGTAAAGGCCGTAAGGAAAATGACGAGATTACCCCTGGATGTGCACCTGATGATCTCCGATCCTGACGACTTCGTGGATGAATTCGCAAAGTCGGGCGCAGATATCCTCACCGTCCATGTGGAGACGGTGAATCACCTGCACAGAACGATTCAGCACATCAAGGCCCTTGGTGCCAAGGCGAGTGTATCCCTCAACCCCGCCACCCCGCCCGATGTTCTCGAGTACGTCCTTGATGAACTCGACATGGTGCTCCTGATGACCGTCAATCCGGGGTTTGAGGGACAGGAGTTTATTCCGGCTGTCCTCCCCAAGATCAAACGTTTGCGGGAGATGGTTGTGAAAAGGGGGCTTAAAACGGAGATCGAGGTGGACGGTGGTATCGGCCCTGAGACTATTCACCGGGTCTCAGCGGCAGGCGCGGATGTGTTTGTGGCGGGCTCAGCTATCTTCTACAGTGGAAACTACGGCGAGACGATTCGCCTGATGAGAGAAAGGATGGACGGGGGCTCAGCAGGCTAACCGGCTTTGTTGTTGGCATCCGGTCAAAAGGCGATAAATTTTTTTGACTCGGGAAACAAAATTGGGTAAGATGAATGCTGGTTGAATTGAGGGAGGGATGTCCGAGTGGTTTAAGGAGGCGGTCTTGAAAACCGTTGTCCCGCGAGGGACCGTAGGTTCGAATCCTACTCCCTCCGCCATGGGCCACCGAGGTCTGCGGCGGATGTTTTTCGTGCCGCGACGATCAGCAGTGTTGATGGGATTGTTTACGGAGAGATGGCCGAGTCGGCTGAAGGCGCTCGCCTGCTAAGCGAGTAAAGGACGAAAGTTCTTTCGAGGGTTCGAATCCCTCTCTCTCCGCCAATTTTTATTCCACAGGATGATCCCCTTGTTTATTCAATGGAGAGTTTTTCCTCCAGTGCCCCAATGTTGCCCTGATATTCTGGAACACTCGCACAACAGCCTGCCTTTCGGAATGTTCCGCATGCCTTGAGGCGATCCTTCATCCAAGATGTTCTTGGAATGTAAATGATGATTCCTTCACTGGGAAAACTGGTTATCCTTCACCGGTGGCTCTTTACGGAACAGGCCACCTCCGCTGCAATCGATGTGACTCACAGGTGCAACCTGCACTGCACTCACTGCTACTGGTGGAAACAGGAGCACCCACGTGAACTCGGGGATGCTGAGATGATTGCCTTCATGAAGGGATTGAGGTCGCGCGGACTCCGGGCGGTTATCCTGTACGGAGGAGAGCCGACCCTGCGACCGGAAGTGTGCCGGGCTGCCAGCGAAATCTTTGATGCGACCCTTGCCTTTACCAACGGGACAAACGGCTTTCCGGAAATGCGGAACGGGCAGTGGATCCTCTCCCTGGATGGGCCACGGGAAGTGAACGATTCTATAAGGGGAGCGGGTGTATATGACCGGGCGGTTGCAAACCTCTTCACTGCGAAAAGAGCTCCCATAGTGCACATGACGATCTCCAGTCTGAACCGGAACAGCATTGAGGCGTTTGTGAAGGAGATGCTGGAACTCCCGATCAAGGGCATGGGCTTTTCTTTTTTAACCCCTAACCTGAAAAAAGAGGACGGGGACCTGTCGTTGCCCCTGGTTGAGCGGGATCGGATTGTGGAGAATATCCTGAAACTGCGCGCGCGGTATGGTGAGAAAATCGGGTTTACACCGGCCATGGGGAGACAATTGAAGAGCAATGGGGATTTCGGGTCATGGAACAGCCGTGCCGCCTGCCCCGTGGGCAGGAGGGTGCTCTGTTACCAGGCGGACGGGCGGGAAAAGGCCTGCACCTATGGGAATCAAGCGGATTGTTCCCGATGCGGGTGCGCGGCCGTCGCCGTTTTCAGAGGTGCATTCAGACCCTTTGACCTGAAAACCGTCAGGCTGATCCTCGGCCTGGTCATGCCCCGCCTGAATCCGATCGGCGGCAAGAGAAAGGGGCATCAGGTGATGGCGTGAATCCGGCCGGGGAGCAAAAAATGAATCGGAGGGGCGTGATGGCGTATGGGTCAGGCAGCGAAAGGGGTCCATCAATTCTATGTGTTGAATGCAGTCACTTCCGATACTTTTCGAACAGCAAGGAACACAACAGTCCCCATGCACTGGGGGAATGTCCGGGCGAACCCTGGGATGGGAACCGCGGGCAGTGGGCCATGCTCCGGCATCCGTGCAAGAATTTCGAGGGACGGCAACAGGAGCCTGCCCGGGAAGCTAAATGATCTTTCGCCACACAGGCCCTTCACGCGCATCGATCACTTCAACGCCCATCTCTTGCAGGGACTGACGAATCTCGTCGGCCCTTTTCCAGTCCTTTTTCGCCCTGGCCTCCTCCCTTTCCCTGATGATGGATTCCACGTTTTCATCCCGTTCTGCCGGATCCAGGTCCAGGACACCCAGGACAGAATCTATGCGCTTGAGGGCCTGCAGAATTTTTTCCTTGCCTGATGGCGAAAGGCCCGTTCGGTTCATCATTCGATTGATTTGCCTGGCGAATTGGAAGAGGGTCGCCAGGGCCGGGGCGATATTCAAATCATCGTCCATGGCCGTGCCGAACCTGCTCCTGAGATCATAGACCAATTGATCTGTCTCGGGTCCGGATGCTCCTTCGCCACAGTGGTGGACTTTTTGGATAAAACTGTCCAGGCGGGCGAGGGTGTTTCTCGCGATGTCCAGTTTGGGCCAGGAGAAATAGAGCGGCTTGCGATAGTGACGGCTGAGCAGCCAGTACCGGATTTCTCTTCCCGTATAACCCCGGCCGTACAGTTCTTTGAGCGTAAGGTACCCCGTTTCGGCCATCCCGGGGGATTTCTTGCCGTTTGGCATGACCAGCTCATTGTGTAGCCAGTAGTTGGCCGGAACTTTACCCTTCAGGGCCTCGATGACGGCGATGGTATTTTCGTGGTGAGGAAAGATCAGATCCGCTCCGCTGGTGTGTATATCATAATTTTCTCCCAGGTATTTCAAGGCCATGGCCGAACATTCCGTGTGCCAGCTGGGCCGGACATTTCCCCACTGGGTCTCATAAAATATGCCTTTTCTCAATTCGCTGAGGGTGGAACGCTTCATCAGGGTGAAGTCCCTGGGATTTTCTTTCTCATACTGATCCAGGTCCACGGTTTTTCCAATCCTGATTTTGTCCAGATCAATTCTGGACAGCTTTCCATAATCCTTGAAGCGGGAAATGTCGAAGTAGACGGAACGGAACTTTACATAGGCATAACCCTTTTCGAGCAGTTCCTGCGTGAGAGCGATCATCTCTTCAACGTGGAGGCTGGCCTTGGGATACTCTGTCGCCTTGATGATATTGAGCTGGGCAATGTCCCGGAGAAAGGCCTCGTAATACTTCTGTGTAAATTCGCCGAGAGTTACCCCTGCCATTCCCGCCCCGCTGATGGTACGGTCATCCAGATCGGTCACATTCATCACGTGGGTTACATTGAAGCCTTTGAGGATGAGATATCTCTTGATGAGATCCGCAACCACGAATCGGCGGCTCTGACCGATATGAATTTCCTGGCACAGAGTAGGGCCACAGGTATACATGGAGACCTGGTTTTCCTTTATGGACAGAAAATCTTCCTTGCTGCGGGTCAGGGTGTTATAAAGCCGGAGTCCCGATTTCTTCCTGGCAGTAAAAAGGGGAGTACTCAGATACCGTTCTCCCCCATCAGGCAGAATGACCACGATGCGCCCTTCAGACATTTCCCGGGCCACACGAAAGGCGGCCGCCATGGCGGCACCTGAACTCATGCCCACGAAAATCCCTTCTTTTCTTGCAAGCAGGCGCGCTGTTTGAAAGGCCTCTTCGTCATCCACATTTATCACTTCCGTCAGCCGGTGTTTTTCAAAAATGCCCGGCCGGTACGATTCCTTCATGTTCTTCAGCCCCTGAATCTTGTGGCCGAGATAGGGCTCCACGCCCACAATACGCACCTCCGGTCCGATTTCCTGGAATCGCCTGGCGAGCCCCATGAGGGTACCCGACGTGCCCATGGTTGCCACAATGGCGTCCAGCCTGCCACCTGTCTGCTCCCAGATCTCCATGGCGGTTCCATGATAATGTGCCTTCCAGTTTGCATCGTTGTTGAACTGATCGGCCAACCAGTAGCGGTCCGGTTCTTCGCGCATCAGTTTGTAGACATGCTCTATGGCGCCGTCCGTGCTGAGTCGGGCCGGGGTGAATTCAATCTCGGCCCCCAGTGCCCGCAGAATCTTCACCCGCTCTTCGCTGACGGATTCAGACATGGTCAGGAGAACGCGATAACCTTTCACCGCCGCCACAAGGGCGAGACCAATACCGGTATTTCCACTGGTGGCTTCAAGAATGATTTTGTCCTTGGTGAGTTCACTTTTGCGCTCAGCCTCTTCGATCATATAGAGAGCCGGCCTGTCCTTTACGGAACCTCCCGGGTTAAAACACTCCATTTTGGCAAGAATTTCAACATGTTCCATGCCGACCATGTGTTTCAGTGAGACAAGGGGTGTGTTTCCAATCTGTCCGAGAATATCTGGATGGTGTTCTTTCATCTTTCCGGGTTCTCCTGAAAGTGGCATGGATGAATATAAGCAACGAATCCTATAGTAATCCTGATTCGTTTGCAATGGGATTCGCGAGGGTGCGGTTATCTGCAGGCCCTTTCCCTTGACCATGGAGTGAATTTCTGATAATTTCACAAGCAAGCTTGATAAGTCCGCAAAAAGGGGAAACAGATGAAAATACTGGTTACCGGTGGTGCAGGTTTTATCGGATCGAATGTGGTTGATGGATATATCCGGGAGGGGCACGAGGTATTGGTGGTGGACAACCTCTCATCCGGAAAACGGTCCAACGTGAATCCGGATGCGCGCTTTTATGAATTGGATATCCGTTCCCGGGAAATGGGAGCTCTCCTGGAGCGTGAACGACCCGCAATAATCAACCACCACGCGGCCCAGATCAGTGTCCCTGCTTCGGTCTCCGATCCGGTGCTGGATGCCGATATCAATATCAAGGGGCTGTTGAATCTGCTTCAGGGCGGTGTAAAGATCGGTGTGAAAAAAGTGATCTTCATCTCGTCCGGTGGGGCCATATATGGCGAGGCGGACGAATACCCCACCACTGAAAACTACCCGCCGAAGCCTCTCTCGCCGTATGCCGTGTCCAAGTACGCCTCGGAACATTACCTGAACTACTACGCGCATCAACACGGTCTCAAATACACCACACTCCGATACGCCAATGTCTTTGGCCCGCGGCAGATACCGCACGGGGAGGCCGGGGTTGTGGCCATTTTCATGGATAATCTCATGAAGGGCAAAACGTCCATCCTCAACCATTTTCCCGATAGTCCGGACGGTATGGTGAGGGACTATTGCTTCGTAGGTGATGTGGTCAAGGCCAATATCCTTGCCCTGACAAAGGGGACCGGGGAATTCATGAACATAGGAACAGGCGTGGAAACCCGGACCCTCCAACTCTACCGGACCATCCTGGACGCTTTTGAAAAACTCCATGGAAAGGCATCCCCGTCTTTCAGCACTCCCGAGCAAAAACTGGCCCGTGCAGGAGACCTCGCCAGAAGCTGTCTCGTCGCCCAAAAGGCCCGCAGGATCCTGGGCTGGAGCCCGGCAACGAACCTCGAAGAAGGTATCCTGAAGACCTGGAAATGGCGCATGAATCTGCAACCCTGATCCCCCCAATTTTTTTCTGCCTGACACTTGACATTTGACGGGTCGATATTAGCTTGTTGGAGTCACGAGTTAATATTTCTGTCGAGAAATGCACTGTTTGGTGCCGGTAAGCGGATTAGCTTATGGGAAATTTTAAATTTAGGAGGAATTGGAAAGATGAAAGTAAGACCATTGCATGATCGCGTCATCGTAAAGAGAGTCGAAGAGGAGTCGAAGACAAAAGGTGGAATCATCATTCCCGACACGGCCAAGGAGAAACCGGTAGAGGGAGAGATCGTGGCCGTTGGCAACGGAAAGATCCTTGAAAACGGGAATATACAAGCCCTTGACGTCAAGAAAGGTGATCGTGTCCTCTTTGGGAAATACGCGGGCACCGAGATCAAGATTGATGGGGAAGACCGTCTCATTATGAGAGAAGATGATATTATTGCCGTCGTAGGCTAGGCATTAGACTGGAATTCAACGCGTTAAACAAATTATTTGAAGGAGGAAAGCAGGTATGGCAAAGGAAATCAAATACGATGCAAAAGCCAGGGAGTCCTTATTGAAAGGTATTGACACCCTTGCCAATGCAGTCAAGGTTACTCTGGGACCAAAGGGCAGAAACGTTATCCTGGACAAATCTTTTGGTTCACCCAACATCACCAAAGACGGCGTCACGGTGGCGAAAGAGATTGAACTGGAAGATAAGTTTGAGAATATGGGCGCCCAGATGGTGAAAGAAGTGGCCTCCAAGACCTCGGACGTGGCAGGCGACGGTACCACTACGGCCACGGTCCTGGCCCAGTCCATCTATCGGGAAGGTTCCAAGCTGGTCGCCGCAGGCGTCAATCCCATGGCCATCAAGCGCGGTATTGAAAAGGCCGTGGAAGTGGCCGTTAGCGAACTGAAAAAACTCTCCAAGCCCACAAAGGACCAGGACGAGATTGCCCAGGTGGGAACCATTTCCGCCAATAACGATGCAACCATCGGCAATATCATTGCCGAGGCCATGAACAAGGTGGGAAAAGAAGGCGTTATCACGGTGGAAGAGGCAAAGAGCATGGAAACCACACTGGAAGTGGTGGAAGGCATGCAGTTCGACCGCGGTTACCTCTCTCCTTATTTCGTCACCGACCCGGAGAAAATGGAAGTCAATCTGACCGAACCTTACATCCTGCTCCATGAGAAAAAGGTCAGCAACATGAAAGATCTTATTCCCATTCTGGAGCAGATTGCCAAGATGGGCAAGCCCCTCCTGATTATTGCCGAGGACGTGGAAGGGGAGGCCCTTGCTACCCTGGTGGTCAATAAGCTCAGGGGAACCTTGCAGGTGGCGGCCGTCAAGGCACCCGGTTTTGGTGACCGCAGGAAGGCCATGCTGGAAGACATCGGTATCCTCACCGGGGGACGCGTTATTTCAGAGGATCTGGGACTGAAGCTGGAAAACATCACCTTGAATGACCTGGGTACTGCCAAGACCCTGAAAATTGACAAGGACAATACGACCATCGTGGATGGTGGTGGAAGCCGAGCCGACCTCGAGGGAAGGGTCAAGCAGATCCGTGCACAGATCGAAGAGACCACTTCCGACTATGACAGGGAAAAACTCCAGGAAAGACTGGCCAAGCTGATCGGCGGCGTGGCCGTTATCAATGTGGGAGCTGCCACTGAGACCGAGATGAAGGAGAAAAAGGCTCGTGTCGAGGATGCACTGAACGCCACGCGGGCGGCAGTGGAAGAAGGTATTGTTCCAGGTGGCGGCGTTGCCCTGCTTCGTATTCTTCCCGCCTTGGTGAAATTGAAACTGGAGGGCGAAGAACAGTCCGGCGTGAACATGATCCTCCGTGCCCTGGAAGAACCCATCCGCCAGATCGCAAACAATGCGGGTGCCGAGGGCTCCGTGGTTGTGGAAAAGGTAAAGGCCGGAAAAGGCGCCTTCGGCTACAATGCTGAAACAGGAATCTATGAGGACCTCTTGAAGGCCGGAATCCTGGATCCCACAAAGGTGACCCGGTTTGCCCTTCAAAATGCGGCCTCAGTCTCCTCGCTACTGCTCACCACGGAAGCGATGATCGCCGAGAAACCCAAAGACAAGGACGATATGGGTGGAATGCCCGGCGGTGGTGGCATGGGCGGCATGGGCGGCATGGGCGGCATGATGTAGCATATGCGGAACGCTGTGGCTCGCATAACCAGCGAGCCATACCGTTGAAAATCAAAAGAGATTGTGTTCGGCGAAGGTTTTTTCTTCCTGAATACAGTCTCTTTTTTTTGCGCCGCGACACCCAGGGGCATGCCGGCTTCAAGGGGTGGCAACGCCCTGGGCAATGGCACAAAAGAATTGGTTTTGTTTCTGATTTCTGCTAAGCATAGGTGGTAGAAAAAAACAACGGAGGAGGAAAAGAGCGTCATGAATAAAGTCAAGCGAACTTTTCTGGTCACAGGGGCGGCGGGTTTTATCGGATCTCATGTCGCCCAACGGCTGCTTGAACGGGGGGATCGGGTCGTGGGAGTTGATAACCTGAACCCCTACTACGATGTAAAACTGAAGAAAGCCAGGCTCCAAATCCTCGAAAAAAATGAAGACTTTAAGTGTTATCAGGAAGATATCCAGGATTTGAAGGCCATGAGAAAAATATTTGAAACCCATGAACCCCGGGTGATCTGTAATCTCGCGGCCCAGGCGGGGGTCAGGCATTCTCTGAAGGATCCTTTCTCCTACCAGAAGAGCAACATCGAGGGATTTCTGAACCTGCTGGAGCTGGCCAGGGCCCAGGGCGTCGAAAATTTTGTCTATGCCTCATCCTCATCGGTCTACGGCGATAACAAAAAGGTTCCGTTCAGCGTCGAGGACCGGGTGGATACCCCTGTCTCCCTTTACGCCGCGACCAAGAAGGCCAATGAACTGATCGCCCACGCCTATAGCCATCTTTACGGGATCCCCTGCACGGGACTGCGGTATTTTACGGTCTACGGGCCCTGGGGTCGGCCGGATATGGCCCTCTTTCTCTTTACCGATGCTATTTTGAAGGGCAGGCCCATCGATGTCTATAATTATGGAAAAATGAGGCGTGATTTTACCTATATAGACGATATTGCAGACGGCACTCTGAAGGCCCTGGACAGGGCGGTTCCCTATGATCTGTTCAATCTGGGAAATTCCAATTCCGTTGAACTCATGGATTTCATAGGAACACTTGAGAAGGAACTGGGCCGGAAGGCCGAAAAAAACATGATGCCCATACAACCCGGGGATGTGCCCGAGACCTCGGCCGATATTGAAAGCTCCAGGGCTGAACTGGGGTTCAATCCGGGAACGTCTATCGAAGAGGGTATCAGAAATTTTGTAGCCTGGTACAAGGAGTACTATGGAGAAAGTTGAGCTTTAGGGGTATGTAGCTGTAGGCCGAGGACGAGCTACGAATTCCGGCGCTCTTCCCTCAGCCGGTCTATTTTTTCCCCAAGGAGTCTGGTATACCGGGCCAATTCTCCGGCTTTTTGAAATCGTTTATTTGGGCTTTTTACCAGTGCCCTGGCAATTAATTGTTCGCAGGGCTTGATCACGTTGGGATTTATTTCCTTGGGGGAAGGGTGGTTTGCCTGGCTAATCTGGTAGAAGAGCTCCGTCAGCGTCTTGCCCTTGAATGGAAGCTCCCCTGTAAGCAGCTGAAAGAAAACAACTCCCAGAGAAAAAATGTCCGAGCGTCCATCGATGTCCCGGCCGTTGATCTGTTCCGGGGACATGTAATTCGGTGTCCCAAGAATAATACCTGTCCTTGTCTGTGAGCTGGAGAGGGCCTTTGCGATGCCGAAGTCGGTAACCTTGATGCCGCCCCTCTCCAGGACCATGATATTGGCCGGCTTGATATCCCTGTGAATGACGCCCTGGTGATGCGCATAATCCAGGGCTTCGGCTGTGTCAGTGACAATCTGCAGTATTTTTCTCAGGGACAGCAGGGTATCTTTGTGACAGAAGTGCTCCAGGTCCTTCCCTTCCAGGAGTTCCATGGCCATATAGGTCAAATCATAATCCTCGCCCACATCATAGATGGAGATGATAGAGGGGTGGGACAACTTGCCGGCCAATTCCGCTTCCTTGAAAAAACGCTCCTTTACTTCTTTGATCTTTTCGTCCCCGAATTCATCCGAGAACCTTATGGTCTTGATGGCAACCATCCGATTGATTTTTGGGTCCCGCGCCTTGTAGACCATTCCCATGGCCCCTTGTCCCAATTCGCTCAGTATTTCATACCTGCCGACAGTGGGCTTTGTTTCCAGGTCGTCGGAGACGACGATTTTCGCGTCGCTTTTCTTCTTGAAGCTGGAGATGGTGGTTTCACCGGCTAGTTTTTTTAATTTGGGAATGCGGGACTCCAGGTCTTGAAAATGACCGCCTTCCCGGATGATATATTCGTACACGGCAACGGCCTTGGTCACCATTCGCTTTCGTTCAAAATCAAGCCCGAGATTGTAAAGCACGTCCTTCATGGTCTCATCCATCGGGCATTTCCGGAATTTTTCAAAGGCCAAGTCCAGGAGCCCCTGGCTCTGGAAACTGAGGCCCAACATACGTTCCGTCTCCAGGTTTTCCTTGGAGGTGCGCCCCATGGAGGTTTCTCGAACCACGAAGTCTTTGGCCATAAAGGCCAGGTAGATAGAAATCATGGAAAGGGAAATATAGGTGATCTTGAACCACGTATCAAAAGTGACAAAAAGGACGATACTGGTGACGAACAACAGGAATAGGAGGGAGAGAATCAATACGGTCTGGGCCAGGTAGTTCAGGCGTGGCAGCGAAAAAAAGACTACAGCTCCCATAAGACAGATGAGGAAAACCTCCAGGTAAATCATTGCCTGGGGGCGTTTCAGATACCTGCCGTTCATCAGGTCGTCTATGACATTGGCCGTCAGCTCAACCCTGGGCATATCATGATCTACGGGTGTGGCGACGGACTCAGACCTGCCCCCGGCAGTGAATCCTATGAGTACGATTTTATTTTCAAAAACAGAAGGGACTTTTTTGACCCTCAGGATATCTACGAAAGAATAATAGGGAAAAGATCGTCTGGCACCCCTGAACTTGATGAATATTTCGCCGTTGGAGGTCGGAATGGTGTCCCTGTCGATCGTGACTGAATTCTTTTTGATAATGACCTGTTGCGGATTTCTGTCCAGGTAGTCCAGGGCCAATCTCAGCGGCATGGAAGGAATAATATTGCCCCGGTAGTCGATGAAGGGCAAGTGGGTCTGGCCTGCCATGGCCCTGTTGGGTGGAAGGTTGATGTGTCCAAGACCACGACTGCTCCTGGAGAGTTCCGGAAACGGGGTTGTAAGTCGGCTGACGGACAGGTAATCCGACATCACCTTGCCAATCATGGGCCGAGCGATAGCGCTGGCTGTCAGCGGCGAATCGGAGGGGATTACCAGATCGGTATCATACGGCCCAAACTTTCCGAATACGGGCAGGATGATATTTCCGGATTTCTTAAAGGCCTCAACGAGTTCGCTATCCTCATCCAGCTGTTTTTCTATGAGATTTGTTTTTTGTAGAAGGAGGTCATAGGGGGCTTTGTCGGGATTCTGAGTTTGAAGCTGGGAAATCAGCTCGTGAAGTTTCCGTACTTCCCTTAACCCTTCATTGTGAGATCTATGTGAAAAAACCAGATCCAGGCCTATGAGTCTGGCACCGTTGTTCTTGAGAATTCTGATCATCTCCGCGATCAAACGTCTGGGCCACGGCCATGGTCCGAGTTGATCCAGACTTTTGTTATCGATATTGACGATGGCGATCTTGTTATCAAAAGAGGAAGTGGGGAGATCCAGCCGCATGTCAGCGCTGTAGATAAACCGCTCCACCGCTTCGAAGGCAGGATAGCCTTTTAGGGAGAGAAAGATGAAAATGCCGATGAGGATGATGGCAATGAATAGGTTGAGTTCATGAACTGGCTTTTTCATTCGACCCGTTTCTCGTGTCAAAATTGCGTGCATTGAGCCACAGGGTTTTTCCGGAATTGATACAAACAGGAACTTTACCAACAGGAAGGGTTGATGTCAAAGAAAAATGGGGCTCTATGGGGAGGGAAAGGTGAATTGGCGAGTGACTATTTCACTTGAAAGATACCTAACAACTTGTTAAGGTTTTCAAAAATCACGTCGATTAGAAATGTGATGACTTTTCCAGGAGTCATCAGGCGCCCAAAGGCGGATTTTCAGGTTTTCATCAAACAAATGATGACTTCGTAAAAAGCTGGTATATGCCGCGAGCGGCAGCCTATGAGGTACGAAGAGGAGCCGAACCTGACACTTTTTTTCAGGCCCTCCTCCTGGCTGCAGCAAATAAAATGGCTCGCTATGAGGAGCAGGTCGCGACTTCGTTGGAAGTCATCATCGTGCCCATGGACGGGCACGCAAATCAATGGGGTGCCTTGCAACCCGTTGATTTGTAAGGAAGCCGAAAATCGCACTTTTCGGTTTCCGTGAGTAAAAAGTCCAGGGACGGACTTTTTACGGTTCCATCACTAAATCAATAAATGGAAAATAGACGAGAGGCACTCAGTTGTGGAGAATGATCAGGTTCATGAAATGACGAGACTCGGGGAAAGGAGAAATTTGATCGGGCGTCGAAAACTGGGAGAACTCCTGGTGGAAACCGGGCTCCTATCCGAGGTCAGGTTGCGTCAGGCCCTGGAGGCCCAGACAGGCACCGGGAAAAGGTTGGGCCATGTCCTCCTCGAACTCGACTTCCTCACCGAAGAGGAAATTGCCTTTGCCCTGGCCATGCAGCTCAAGATCCCCTTCGTGGATTTGAGAGATCATGATATACAAGAACATGTCATCGAGGCCATTCCCGAGGAGGTTTGCCGAAAGTTCCAGTGTGTTCCCATCGATCAAAAAGACAACATATTGCACGTGTCCATGGCCGACCCTCTTGATCTGAATATGATCAAGGAACTTCAGTTCATTACAGGATTCCACATCCAGGCGGCTATCTCAACGCCGAGCCAGATCCTCGACAAAATTCAAAAACATCATCATCCGGAGAAATCCATTAATGAAGTGGCCGGTGAATTCGGCGGTGAGGAATTGCTGGAATTCTATCCCGGTGAAAAGGAGGCGGAAGAGGAGGAAGAGGAGTTTGACAGGTTCCAGGATTCTCCTTTTGTCAAGATGGTGGACCTGATCATCAAGAACGCCATCAAGAGAGGGGCCAGTGATGTGCATATCGAGGCACAGGAGAACCAGGTGAGGGTGAGGAACAGGATAGACGGGGTTCTTCAGGAAACCATTAAACTTCCTAAATGGACGCAGCCCATCATCATTTCCAGGATCAAGGTCCTCGCTGGAATGAATATCGCGGAAAGACGCCTCCCACAAGATGGGAGAATCAAGGTGAGGTCCAGGAAATTTTCCGCGGATCTGCGTGTTTCAACCCTTCCCACTTTCTACGGGGAAAAGGCCGTGATCAGGATTCTCAATAAGGAAGAGGCTTTTCTTTCCCTGGATCTGCTCGGATTTGACAAGAAGAACCTGGACGTTCTTCTGAAATTTGCCAAGCAACCTCAGGGGATGATGTTGATCACAGGACCGACCGGCAGCGGAAAAACATCAACCCTTTATGGCTGCATGCAGGAAATTCGATCTGATGAAGTGAACATCGTAACCGTGGAGGATCCCGTGGAGTACGAACTCAACGGGATCAACCAGGTCCAGATCAATGAGAAGGTCGGGCTCACCTTTCCCTATATCCTGAGATCCATCCTGAGACAGGACCCCAACGTGATCATGGTGGGGGAAATCAGAGATGAGGAAACGGCTGAACTGGCACTCCAGGCCGCCCTGACGGGCCACCTTGTTCTTTCAACCCTGCATACGAGTGACGCTCCCACGGCGATCACAAGACTTATCGAGATAGGGATGCCGCCGTTTCTTATAGCTTCCGCCCTGGTTGGCGTGGTGGCTCAGCGGTTGGTCAGGGTCATCTGCCCGGATTGCAGGGAGGAATATATCCCCAACCCGGATCTGCTTGCAAGGCTCGGCATGCGTGAAGAGGAGTTGCCCTTTGCCTTCTATCACGGCACCGGCTGTTCCCATTGTGACAATACCGGGTTCAAAGGAAGAACGGCCATTGAAGAAGTTATGATCATGGGTCATAAAATGAGAGAACTGGTTCAGGCCAAGGCTACGGCGGATACATTAAGGGAGGCCGCCATGGCAACGGGGATGACGACTCTTGGGATCAGTGGATTGCGAAAGATCCGCATGGGCATGACGACCATTGAAGAGGTTTTGAGGACAGTCCATCAAAAGGAGGAACTCACCACCGTCTGTCCCGGATGTGGCAAGGCGGTCAGTCTCGATTTCAAGAACTGTCCCGTGTGTCAGCAATCCATTGTGCCGACTTGCGGTTCCTGCGAGCGGATTGTACAACCTGACTGGGTCGTCTGCCCCTATTGCAGGAATGATTTGAATCCCTAGCCCGGCTTTCCCGGGTTAGGGTTCTGTTATTTCTATTTATTTTTTTACTAAGACGGTTATTATTTCTGGTTCTGCCCAGAGGCGTCGTCCGAAGGGGAGATACCTCGTCAGACAGGAAAAACCATTATGGAATGTAAAAATCACCGGGATCGACAAGCGGAGTACTTTTGTGTCAGCTGTAATGCGCCTTTGTGCAGTGAATGTGTTGAAGAGGTGCGGCCGGGGGTCTACGCCTGTTTTCAGTGTGCCATGCTGCAGTCTGTTTCGGATGTGGGCTCCACGATTGTTGACAATAAAGAAATGGTTGAAGAAAAAAAGGCACTGAAAAAGAAGGCCTGGGGTCCGTATCGGTATTTTCTGGTCGTCTCTTCCGTATTGATCCTTGCCATGTGGGGGGTCATCATATTCGGTGGGAAACCCGTCCCCGAGCAAACCGCGGCCACGTTTGACAAGCCCAAGGCGGGAAGGGTCCTGCTCTTTCTCGTGAACGGATCCATCAATCGATATGCCCACTATGAGGGCAACAGATACCCGGAAAACCTGAAAGATCTTGTGCCCAGGTATCTGCAGCTGAAGAAGAATCAATTGTCGCTTCTAAAGAACTTCCTGTATTTCAGAGATTCCGATCCGGGTGTCGGCTACAGGCTGTCACTTGCCCACGTAAGAAAAGGGGAGATGCGTATTATACTCACGGCAGGGGGTGTGAGATCCACGCTGCCGAGTGGGGAGGGATCTTAAATGAGAAGACGGGATGGATTTACTCTCCTTGAACTGATGGTCACGGTCCTGATTCTCGGGATCCTCTCGGCAACGGCCATTCCCCTTTACCACACCTGGACACAGCGAGCCTATGGGACCGAAGCATCCCTCATGATGAAACAGATCATAGACGGGGAAGTGCTGTACTTTCTGGAACATGATGACTTTTTCCCGGGAGCGGGAGAAGTATGGATTATCAACGCTGATGGCACCACCACTCCAAATAATATAGACGTGCTGGGAAAAATAAAAGAGGCACTGAAGGTGCAAATCCCTCTGGGGCATCATTTACAATATGATCTCAGTAATACAGGGACAGGGCTTCTTGTGGTGACAATTTCTTCAGAAAACCTTTCTTTCCCACTCTTTAAGGGTGGTGTCACGACTCTCACAGCTGGTCTCGACACTGAAGGAAAAGTTGAGTACTACTGATAAACACTTTCGTCGTTTGATAACAGGCATTGCTGCGCCAAATGCAGTTTTGTCGAACACTTAAAGGCTTCGCCAGACATGAGGAGTTGTTCCTAACGACTATGACACAGAAATCCATTTCATTCTTTCAGAACTTTCTGACATCAGGGGCAAGGCTTCAGGACCCGGCGACCCTCAGGCGGATAAAGGTCCTCAATGCATTTGACTTGGCCTTTGTTATTCTTGCCCCCTTTTTGGGTCTTTTTTATTTTTATGTCGGGGCCGTCCTCCTTTTCTACGCCTGCATCATTGCCGGTCTCTTGGGCATTCTGATTATCTTCATCCTCAGGATAACCAAGAATCCTCTGCTGGTGGGAAACCTGGCTGTGCTGGTTCTCTGGGCAACGCTCGCGGTGATCAGGTGGCATACGGGAGCGGTGGGCGCGACCGGTCTGATCCTTCTGTCCTGGGTCTGGAATGCCGTCCTGATTCTAATGGCCATTTTTATCACGGGTTACCTGTGGGGAACGATCTGGGCCTGCCTGGTTTTTGTTGAAACGGCCTTTGCGGTTCACCTCTTCCGGGCCGGCTATCAGCTTCCGAACCTGATCCCCCTCAAGGTCTCCGCGGTCTATTCACTCGGGGCCTATCTCCTGGGTCTCTTGGCCATTCTTCTGTTCGCCTTTCTGTTCGAGAAACAGAGTGACGATGCCCTGGCCCGTGAAGAAGAGAAGGCCCAGGCCCTGAGAGATTCCACGAAATACATCGAAGACCTCCTTTTGAGATCCCCGGTCCCCACCTTTGTCGTGGACAGACAGCATCGCGTGGTACAGTGGAACCGGGCGTGTCAACAATTGACCGGGGTGAGCCCCGGGGAAGTTATCGGAAAACAGGTGTGGGAAGGATTTGCAATCAATTCCGGGAGCAGCCTGGCCGATAAGATCATGGAAGACCCGGAATCCTTGAGGGAACAATATGGGAGTTCCGCCCTTTCCGCCTCCGACAGCGGGTCTTTTTGTATTGAGGCGGATCTCCCTCAGCTTTGCGGTGGTTCCAGAGCAATTCTGAATGCGGCTCCCATTTTGGACGAGGAAGGGATGGTCAGGGGTGCTATTCAGACTATCCAGGCGATTGAAAAGGATTCCGGAGATAAGGATCCGGGCCCCAAGACCCCGGGCAGGGGTCTCGAAGATGTCTATCCTATTTACAAGATCGACCGGAACGGCAAGATAACGTACTGGAACAGGGCCTGTGAGGAAATTCTGGGATACACCGCGTCTCAGATGGTTGGGGACAACCCGTTGCCATTGTTATCAAAGCCCTACAGGTCGAACTTTCGTGAAACGATTATCAGGGCCATGCAGGGGAGCATTATTAAGGACAGGGAATGGAAGTATTATGATCAAGATGGACAGCCTGTTTATGTGGTGGCCAAGATCATGCCCCTTCCTTCTGCTTCCGGAGAGATCCATGAATGCATGGTCTTTAATACGGTTATAACGGATTTGAAGCTCAGGGTAAAAAAACTGGAACGCTATGCCATGGATAGCAAAGAAAAGTACAAGAGGCTTACGAACGAGCATCAGCTTTTGAAACGAAATATCGCGGCTTTTATCCGAAAAAAGGAGGAATGACAGCTAGCCCACCACTTCGTAAACCAGGATTTTCTCGCGCTTCCCTTTTATTTGCCTCGGCCCCACCGGTCGTATTGTGAACCGGTCCTTAGTCAGACGATAGGTTTCTTCTCCAATGAGGATCTGATGGGGGTTCCCTATGGATTCGAGCCTCGATGCAACATTCACGGGATCTCCGATCACGGTATAATCCATCCGCTTCGGGGAGCCTATGTTCCCGGCCACGACTCTTCCGGTGTTTATGCCGATGCGGATATCAAACTTCTTCTCTTCGGTGGTGTCGGCCATTATGAGCTCCAGTTCCCTTCTCATGTCAAGGGCCGCCTGGACGGCTCTGGCCGGATCGTCTCCTTTTTCCATGGGTGCCCCGAATACGGCCATGAGGCCATCTCCAATATACTTGTCCAATGTGCCTTCATAATGAAAGATGATATCGGTCATTTTGGAAAAAAGCCGGTTTAGAAGGATGTTTATATCCCGGGGAGGCATCTGTTCGGAGAGACGAGTGAATCCCACGATATCCATAAACAGGATGGTCGCTATCAGCTCTTTGGGATCCATGATGCTGTCTTTGGCGTCCTGATCGCCTTTGAGCACCATTTCAATGACCTGAGGGGAATGGAAGCGCTCAAGCCGGTTCCTGAGGCGTTCTTCGGCGCGAATCTGCTGGTTCAGCGCCGCCTGCTCGATAACCATGGCCATCTGGCTCCCAATAGCCTTGAGGAGTTCGAGATCATTTTGATTGAACTGGTTCTCGAGGCGAGATGTGCCAAGTTGGATGACCCCGATGGCCTTGTCTTTTCGCCACAGGGGTACGCACATGGCCGATTTCACCTTTTGGAGGTAAAGGCTTCTGGCGCCGTTCAGCCCATTGTCCGCCATGGCGTTTGAGACGAGAAGGGCAACCTTGCTACGGATGACCTTGTTGATGAGGGTCCTGCTGGCCTTTAATTCACCTTCCGGTTTGAACTGCCCGTCCTTTTTTTTAACCACTACCGGTACAAGCTCCTTGCCGTCCTGGCCACCCAGAAGAACAAGAAAACCATAGTCTGCATCGATAACCAGGAAAATAAGATCCATAATCTTCCTGAGGAGTTCATCAAAGTCAGCTATTTCGCTGAGTTTTCGGCTGATTTCATAAAGGACGAAGAGGACCTTGTTGCTCCTGGCGAGGCTGGAGAGGCTGGTTTGGGATTGGGTGGTAACTCCTTCCTTTACCCTGACTGACCCTTCATCCCGGGCTATTTCCGTATCCCTTCCTATAGGGAGCAGGAGTTCGCTGGACGTTGCGAAAGTCCTGAGGGGACTGCTTTCCACAATTTTCTCTTTGCCTTTTTCAAAATCCCCTTCTGTTGTGAGGATGAGGTTGTCATGGCCCCCGGCCTCAATTCTGGGTCTTTCGAGAAAGGTCAGCTGGGAGAGACCGATCTGAAATTTGTCCCCGAAACTCAACGGGGCCGTCTGAATCAATTTGTGATTCAGCAAGATTCCGTTGTAGCTCCCCAAATCAGAGACCACATAGCCCTTTTCCCTCTTATGGATTTCTGCATGACGTCTGGAAACAGTGGTGTCTCTCAAGGCGATATCATTGTCTTTGTTACGCCCGATGGTGATTTTTTTCTTTGTTACCGGATAATCAAAAATGATGCCGTCCCCGGTCACAACATGAAGTACAGGCATGCCGGTCAACCTCCTTTTATGCCCCGTCCGAAACCCCTTCTTGAGGTGTATTCAGGAGATTGAATTCAGGAAAGCGATAGAAGGCCTGCCACGGGGCAGACAGGGTGGAAGGTGCTTCTTTTCAGGGTCCGTTCCTACCATAGCCAGTTACCGTTCTTGTCCCAACGGCTGTTGACCGGGAACCCAAACTTGGAAAGGAGATAGTGGAAAAGAAAAAGTCTGTTTCCTTGGAAATAGCCCAGATCCTGGCAATGCGGATCGGGTTTGAACCCCTGCTCAAGTGCCTTCCCCAGTGTTGTGGTTTTGGCTGTCTTCCCTGCGACACAGATATAATCAAAGTGGATGGAGTGATAGAGTTTGTCCTCCAGGGTGATAACAACCACTGCATTTTGAGGCATTTTTTCTTGGACAGTGATGTAGATACTCAAGAAGAATCCGACCATAAGGCATGAGATGAATATGACGGAGATGACTTGGTATTTTTTCTTCATATCAAGATCCAAGAGTTCCGAAGGCGTCGGGCAAGATCACAATATTTTCCAACAGGACGCCGCGAAAACAGATTTCAGGCGGTCTGCAGTCTCTCATCGTCCTTCTTTACTTGATTGATGTGACAAAGTCAACTTTTCAAGTTGCCTGGGTTCAAATCTGTGGATATTCTCTTGGAAAAGCTTTCAGGTGAGCCAGTTTCAAAACGTTCAATTTTGTTCGAGGTCAAGAAAGGCGAAATTTTTACCACAGGAATATGTTGGATATTTCGAGGATTAAAATTGTCGTCTGCCGCAGAGATCGTGCAAAAGGAGGCGTTTTGAAACTGGCTCAGGTGAATGCCCTAACGGCCCCGGTTAAAAGGATCGAAAAAAAGAGTACCTTGATGGAGCGGCCAGAAAATCTGCCAAAAAGAGAATTGAAGGGTGACAGGTGCAACCTGAAGAATATCCAGTGAACTCCTGGGCACGGGGACGAGCAAAGCCTGGGAATGAATGGTCATAATCCCTTCCATAAAATCGCTTGTATAATTTGTGAATTGTCCCCAAGCTCATGCGATGGTAGACTGAGAATAATCCGGCTGATCAAAACCAAGCTGGTCTCCATCCATAAATGGCCTTTTTCCGCAATCCCCCGCCTGTCGCGGGACAGGTCAGCGTCAATCCGCCAGAGGCGGACAAGTCTGCGGGATCATTTGTGCGGCGTACGACAGTACGCCTCCGCGTAATCCCTTGATTTGCTAGACCTTGCGCAAAAATTCTTATTTCTGGATTGGAAACTCAGCAGTGCCCAAAATGTATTTGTGGATGGGGACAAGCTAAAGAATGCAAGCTTCAAGTCCCATTTCCACATGTATTGAACGGACTGAGTCCAACAAGGCTAATGCAATCGACGCAAAAAGCCGCGCGCCTGGTTAGCAACCTTAGTTGCTACCGGTACCGATAGAGGAGAATAATGTGTTTCATAAATTTGAACAAAAACTTCGAACGTTTCGTAATCGCTTCATTTTTGATGCTGGTGATTACCGACAAACTGTCATCTTGGCTGGAACAGGAAGAAGTGGAACGACATGGGTCGAAGAAATAATAAATAGTCAGAATGATTTTCGTATAATGTTTGAGCCGTTTCACCAAAAGAAAGTTGATTTAGTGG
>Ga0307417_10000115_pt1 | contig 33013 bp, 35 predicted proteins | sample SalMarWE160210MG_2_FD_202514 | JGI IMG/M metagenome (GOLD analysis project Ga0307417, IMG submission 202514) | Salt marsh sediment microbial communities from the Plum Island Ecosystem LTER, Massachusetts, United States - WE1602-10 | ecosystem: Environmental > Aquatic > Marine > Intertidal zone... | reverse complement strand
TGGTGACGGTCATGCTGTTGTCATCATTCACATAATACTTGACATCCAGATATTCGGACAACTGGTTGACCAAGTGTTGCCTCTGATCGATCAGATCATTGGCATTTCCCATTCCGCTCATGCTGACGATCTGTTCGTTAAGATCGGCAATCTTTGCCGTCATCTCGTTGATCGTCTCTACGCCGTTATCGATGGAAAGGTTCATTTCTCCGCCAAGCTGGGCAAGGTCCCCTGAAAGGTCCGAAAAGGTCTGGCCAAGCAGGGCCCCTCTCTCATAAAGGGCGCTCCTTTCCGAGTCGCCCGATGGATTGTTGGACAGATCATGCCAGGCGTTCCAGAAATCAGCCATCTGACCGCTGAGACTTCTCCCTGAATTTTCGTTGAAAATACCTTCCAGCACCCCCATGTAGATTTCTTTTTCCGAAGTTGCACTCAGGTCAGACTGACGCTGCTGCAGGCTGTTTTCAATAAACGTATTCGCATTTCTCTGTATTTCGGTTACAGTCGCCCCTCGGCCGAAAATGAGCCCTGCATACGATGCAGGTGTGTTGGCCTGGATAACTGGAACTTGCCGACTGTAATCCGGTGTGTTCACATTGGCCACATTGTGACCGATCACATCCATGGCCTGCTGTTGGGTCATAAGGGCGTCTTTTGCCGTGCTGAGTAATAGACTGATGCCGCTCATAGTCAGACCTCTCTGTGGTAAATCCTGGCCACATGTTTTTCCTGGGGGCTCTGGAGATGTTGATAGTCATCCCCTTTTCCGCCGCTTTGGACAATAATATTCATCAGTTCATCAAAAAACCCCAGGGAGTCCTTAATGAACACCTGATTTTCCTCGATCCTCACCCGGATCTCTTCTTTCAACAGCGTTGTCTTGGAATGCAGCGCTTTGTACCAGGGCCATTCTTTCAGGGCGCTGGATCGCGGGTTCTCTGTTGAATCGGGGAAACCGGCTGCCATGAGGCACTTGATTTCATTCCCCGTCCTCTCAACATCCATGGCAAGGGCGTTCTTCTTCTCCATCAACTCCCAGAGTCGATCCACATCGACTTCCATGAGGCTCTCTCGTTCCATCTCCAGGCAATCCCTGAGGTCACCCAGTAGGGAAGTCTGCCTTTCATAGGTGTTTTCTATTTGAGTTTCGAGGGAATGCATGCTCTTTCCTCCAGGTTCAGTGGCAAGTGCTGAGCGCGAAAAGCCCTGTTCTCACTTCGCATTCACTACTGTCCAAAATAATTGCGATTTCCGTGATCGTTGTCCGACGCCATAACACCAACACCTCATAAGCCTCCGCTTCGTTGGAGTATTGGAGTGATGGAGTACCGGGCATGCTGTTTTGATCAATACTCCAGTACTCCATTACTCCAGTCTCACGGGGCAGCGAACCTCTTTGAGTCAGTATTTGTCATAGTTTTATCACTTGCTCTTATCGTTTCTTAGACAGACATGCTTCGCACTATTATGTTATCGGCAAGAATCGGTCGCGACTAAAGATTTATGCTCATTTCATGGCCATTTGGTGTTCCGTCCATGTCACCGGCAGAAAGGCCGAAGGGTCGGACGGCTGTCCATCCCGCGTCACTTCGAAATGAAGATGCGGGCCTGTGCTCCGTCCGCTCGAACCCACCTCCGCCAGGACCGTACCGGCCTCCAAAAACCCGCCTTGCGCAACGAGATTTCTTCTGTTATGTGCATACAGTGTGCGCAACCCTTTTCCATGGTCCAGGATGACGACATTGCCATAACCTTTCTTCACTCCGCTGAAGGCCACCTTCCCGGGCATCGCGGCCTTGATCGCCGTACCTTCGGGAGCTGCGATATCAAGGCCATCGTGGAAACGGCTCTCCCCCGTGAAAGGATCCTTACGCATCCCGAAGCCTGATGACACGACCCCTTTGACGGGCCAGGCCGGCGTTTCTTCAGGAAGTTCGGGGATACCTGCCGGGCCCTTCATCTGGTCGTAGAGTAGCCTGGCGAGGCTGTTCGGGCCGAAATCACTCATATCTTTAGAGATTTCCATGTCAAAAAGGGATTGATAGATCTCCTCGCCCTTGCCCCCGTGGAAGAGGCCACACTTGTCAACCGTCTTGCGCATGCTCCTCAAAAGCTGGTAGGTCAGTATGGACTCAAAATCCTTGCAGGCCTTCTTGAGCTTTGTGTCTTTTTGTCTGGCCGCAGCATCCCGGTCGGGCAGATAGGCCTTTACGTTAATCTTCGCGCTTTGCATCATGTTCCTTGTGAATTCTCTCTTTCAACTGTGAACTTCACCATCCCATGTCAATCAGCTTCATAAGAACAAGGCTCTCATGGAGGCCGGCACAAAATGTTCAGATGCAAGGCATCTGAAATCCCTTGGACGAGGCGTACAGATAAGTACGTCGCAGTGACGAGGGATGAAGATAACGCCGCAGATGGACGTTTTATGCCAGCCTCCTAGATGATCTCCAGATCAGCCTGCAGTGCCCCTGCAGCCTTGATGGCCTGAAATACGGCGATGAGATCCCTGGGGGAGACACCTATGGCGTTGAGGGCCTTGACCACATCTCCGAGGCTTGTCCCCTCGGGCATCACGATCAATCTCTTCTGCTCTTCGGCCACATTGACTTTGCTTTCAGGGGTGACGGCGGTCTGTCCCTGGCTGAAAGGCGCCGGTTGGCTCACCTGCTTGCTTTCCTTGATGGTTACGCTCAGGTTGCCGTGCGCAATGGCTACGGAGGAAATGCGCACATCCTGTCCCATCACCACCGTGCCGGTACGCTCATCAAGGACAATCCTTGCGCTCTGATCGGGCGTGATTCTGATCTGCTCGAGGGAGGCCATGACGCCCACCATGTTCTTTCTCATTTCATCCGGAACCCGTACCCTGATGGTCCCCCCATCCGAAGGAAATGCCGCCTTCCGTCCCAGTTTCATGTTTATGGCATCCGTGACCCGCATGGCGGTGGTAAAATCAGGCTCGTTCAATGAAATGACCAGGTCCTTCATCTTGGAAAAATCGAACGGAATTTCCCGTTCTATTGAAGCGCCGCCGGGGATGCGTGCAACGGTGGGATGGTTCTTCTGGACTCCCCCTCCGGCAGCACCCGAGCTTGCAAACCCACCCACGAGCAGCGGGCCCTGGGCCAGGGCATAGATCTGGTTGTCCACCCCACGCAAAGGGGAAAGGAGGAGTGTACCCCCCTGGAGGCTCTTGGCATCACCCACCGATGAGACCAGGACGTCCAGCTTATTCCCCTGCCTGGCAAAAGACGGGAGATTCGCCGTAACCATGACCGCCGCCACATTGCTCACCTTCACCTGGTCGGGCAGGGCATGGATTCCCAGGTGTTCCATCATGTTCACCAGGGACTGGACGGTGAATTTCGTCCCTGAACCGTCACCGGTTCCATTCAGGCCGACCACCAGTCCGTAACCGATCAACTGGTTACCCCGCACCCCCTTCAATGAGGCGATATCCTTGATCCTGGCGGACCAGGCAACATTGACAAATAGCAAGACCAAACACAGGGCCAGGACAACTCGGATGCACCGGCCAAGAAAGGGATGGAGTCGTTTTCTCATGCTTTCCCCCTGAAAGGCTTTCTCGAAAGTCTTATCATCGATTTTGACAATATATTCCATTTTATGGCACGCAACTTATGAGACGCGTACTAGAACGGCCAGACCGTATCCAGGATTCTTGCCAACCATCCCGGCCGCTGTTTGTCACTCACCGGGCCGTTCCCCGTATAATCGATTCGGGCATCCGCCACATAACTTGAAAGCACTGTGTTGTCGGGTGAGATATCACTGGGCCTGATGATTCCCGAGAGGGTGATATTCTGGGTTTCGTTGTTCACCCTGATTTTGCGGGTGCCCTCGATAAACAGATTGCCATTGGGCATTACCCTGACGACCCTTGCCGTAACGGAGGCCGTCATGCTCTCGTCCCGGCTCGTGGATCCCGATCCATCAAATTTGTTTCCCATGGAGGCCTTGATCATACTCGCGTTGTCAAAGGCCTTGGGCATGCCCAGCTGTTTCTCATAACCCAGAAAATTCGTCACACCAGCGTCAACGGAAGAGGAACGCTCCGTCTTGGTGTCGGCCTTCTTGGAGGCCTTGGATGTCTCCACGATGTTGATGGTTACCAGGTCTCCGACCTTGTGGGCGCGGAGGTCCTGGAAAAAGCCGTCATAGGTGCTCTCATGAAAAAGGCTCGCCTCCGATCCCGTCTGGGAATCCTGACCACGTGTTGCGGCGACCGGTCCGGTCGGAGAAATTTGCCGGCCCGGTTGGGACATTCCGGTCTTGGTCAAGGCCTTGCCTCCCCCGCAGGCGGATAGGGCCAGCACTGCTAAAATCATCAAACCGTTCATGACCGTTTTTTTCATGGAAATTTCTCCTAAAAAGTAACCGCTACCTGGCCGTGGCCAACCACCGTGGCAAACAGCTCTTTGCCGCTCGCCACATTGATGACCCTTACCTGTTCCCCTGACCGCGCATCTTCCAGCACCCTGCCAAGGGCCGTGATTTCTATGGACCCGTTTTCCGCCCTGATGACCACCCGGTCTCCCTTTTTGACTGCAGGCGGCACCTCGACCATTCTCAGCTTGATCACCTTGCCGCTCTGGATTGTCGTGGTGGCTCTCTTGCCTATGACCTGGTTCAGGGCGGTGACATTGTCCTTTGAGAGTCGGTCTGTGCTTTCCCTGACCTGCAAGAGGTTTTTCTCTTCGATAATCTCGCCCTTTTCAATTTTTTTCGCCGTTCTGATTATTTTCCGGGTGACCCAGATACGTCCACTGACGGGGACCTTCCTGTATACCTTGCCGTTTACCGTGAAGGCGACAACCAGAGATGTCTCGCCGACAAAATCTCCATTGGTTCTCTCCCTGGCCTCCCACGCAAGACGGCCACGCGGCAGGGTCACAGGGCCCGGAGTATTCATTTTGTCCACCCTCATGACTTCTCTTGGCCATGGGGCATGGTTGAAAACATAGTCCTTGAATATTTTTGTCAACTTTTTGACGCTTACGACCTGTCCGTCCCGGTGCACCAGGAGGTTCTGCGGGACCTTGACTTTGACCCCAGGGTCTCCACCCATCAACGCTGACAGCCTGTAGATCAGAAAACGGCTGTTCAAACTCAGATCTCTACCCGGAGGTGGCGCGGATGCCACTTCGAGTTCTCGCAACGCGGCCACGCGTTCATCCTCTTCCGGGTTGAAAGAGGCGATGTCTCCGAGGGTAATGCTGTCCCTCTCAACCGTGGCCTTTTGTTTGATCCGAATCTGGAGGTCACCGGCCCATGCCGTTTCACCTATCGCAAGGAAAAGGGCCAGGGTTATGGCAACCGATGAATATCTCGACCATTTTCTGGACATGATTATCTATCTCCGAAGATTGTTGGCCATTTGCAGCATATCGTCAGCGGCCTTGATGGATTTCGAACTCACCTCGTAGGCCCTCTGGCTTGAGATCATATTGACCATCTCCTCCACCACATCAACATTGGACATCTCCAGGTACCCCTGGGCAACCGTTCCCATACCGTCCACACCGGGGTTTCCTTCAACGGGATCGCCCGAAGCCTGACTCGGTTGAAAAAGATTTCCTCCCTTGCTCAAGAGACCAGCGGGATTGGAAAAGCTGTAGAGGCTCAGTTGCGCACTTGCGATCTCCGTCCCATCGGCACCCATCGCCACCATGTTCCCACCCGAGTCCACGGTAAAGTTGACGGAATTGGCCGGAATGGCGAACTCCGGCTGAAGGCGGTCTCCATCGCCGGTGCAGATATAGCCCTCGCTGTCCACCTTGAAGCTCCCCGAACGCACGTAGGCCTCCTGCCCACTGCTGAGGACTTTGAAAAATCCCTTGCCTTCAATGGCCATGTCCAGGTTGTTTTTGGTCTGCATGTAATCGCCCTGGGAAAACATCTTCTGAACGGAGACCGGCCTTGTGCCCATGCCCACCTGGATTCCCGTGGGAATCTCTCCACCGGAGGCCGTTGTCGCGCCGGGGGCTCGAAGCTCCTGATAAAGCAGGTCTTCAAAATCGGCCCTGCTTTTCTTGAAACCGCTGGTGTTCACATTGGCCAGATTATTGGCAATAACATCCATATTGAGCTTCTGAGCTGCCATACCCGAGGCTGCGGTCCACAAACTTCTGATCATAATGTGTTCCTCCTTCTGTTTTGCGTGCTTACCTTAGGTGACCGATCTGATTGGTCGCCGTGCTGTCCAATCCGTCCATCATCTGGATCGCCTTCTGATAGCTTTCAAATGCCCTGAGCGCATGGATCATCGTGACCATCTCCTCAGCGACATTGACGTTTGAATTCTCGACGTAACCTTGATTGACGACCGTTTCCATTGGCAAAGGGATTTCCTCATTCCCATCCCCGGCCTGGAAAAGGGCGCCACCTACTTTGATGAGCTTATCCGGCTGAGATACATCCACCAGATCAAGCTGACCCGCCTCGGATCCATCCACAAGAATCCGCCCGGTTTTATCGACGAGTATTTCTTTCCCCGAGATGCTGATGGATCCACCTTTTCCCAGGACCGGATTTCCCTCCTGGGTCATCAGGTAACCCTGCGCATCCGTTGTAAAATTGCCTTTGCGCGTGTAGCGCACCCCTTCCGGGGTCTGCACCTTGAAAAAGCCCTTCCCGTTGATGGCCAGGTCCAGCGTATTGCCTGTGTTGCGTGTGGGGCCGTCTCCAAAATCGGTTTCGACGCGTACAAAACTGAAATCGGTCACTGTTCCATCGCTTTCGGATGCAGTGGTAGTATTCGCATCTTCAGCGTCCTGGAGCATGTTTTGAAAAGAAATTCTGTCTCTCTTGAACCCGACGACCCCGGCGTTGGCCAGGTTGTTTGAGATAACATCCATTCTGACTTCTTCTTTGATGCAGGCCCTGACCGCTTCCAGCATGCCGATCATAATGTGTTTTCTCCTCTTTCTAATCCGTCCCCAGTCAAATTATCGACCAGTTAGCTGGCCGCATGGTTCAAACCTATCTGACACTATTGAAGGTATAAGCAATAACCGTACCATAAGGGATCATTTCTATCGATTCCGCGAACAGAAAGGATAACATCTTTATTTCATTGCCATTATCAACCTCGAACAAAAGCGTTCCATACCTTTTTGATTGGAAGAGAGTCCGAGGGCTGCAAATTTTTTCTTGATCCCGGAAAAAATTACCGGAAGACAAAAGTCGATGGAAACATGAAAGGCTGGTTTATGCCACGAGTGACAGCCCATGAGCAACGAAGCGGCTGAGACCTGACACTCTTTTTCAGACCCTCACGCCCTGCTCCTTGACTCCGGCGGATGAGACGACTTCGTTGAAGTCATCAAAGTTGAGAGCGAGGGGGTGCGTGCGAAAGACAGCCGAACCATTGTCGGCCAAAACCGGCTCAACCGGCTCAGCGGGCCAACCGGCTCAACGGGCAACCCTGCTCACCCACTGCCGTATTTTCGATTCATCCGGTAGGTAAAGGCGAGAACTTCTGCAATGATCTGGTAGAGTGCCGGGGGAATTTCTTCGTGCCAGTCCAGTTCCATCAGGGACAGCATCAGATCAGGGTCCTCCCTTACGGGTATCCCTTTTTGCGCGGCCAGTTCGATGATCTTCTCGGCCACCGCCCCTATTCCCTTGGCGGCGAGCCTGGGGGCATTATCCTGGTGGGGGTCATATTTCAGGGCAACAGCCCTTTTTCGTGTTTTTTCCATTAATACGCCTAAATGACCACATCAACTGTCGACGCGGGCCCTACCCCTTTAGAAAAAAGAACATAAGGGGGCCCTTCCGGTATCAGTTCACATGTCAGTCTCCCTATTTTCAATCCCTTCTGTTTCAATCCGTCTTCTAGAAAGGAGAGGTTTTCCTCAAGGAAAGATGCGACCTGGCTATCGGTTACCCGGATATCAACCGAAACGTCGTTATCTCTCAAAAGACATGAGACCCCAATCTCTCCCAGACGTGTAAAGGAAAGGTTCATTTGAATGTGGTGGCTCTCCCCTTCGTCGGACTTTTTCTCGAACACCTCACCGTGCAGGAACTCCCTTTCATCAGCACCCGGGATGAACCAGTACCAACCCCACCCTTCCCTTATTGCGCTGAGGTTGAGGTTCTGATGGTTTTGGACGATGGAAAGCAGGCGGTCCACCTGTTCTATCGTTGCCCGAAGCTCACGGGATGCGTCACCCCTGGGTTGGAGTTCTTCTTTCAGCTTGAGCAGCAGCCCTTTCAGATCATCCGTCCGAAGGGTTTCAAGGGTTTTCCCATCTTCGGACATCAGGAGGTGACGGAGGACTTTGCTCTCCCAGAAAACGCCGCTTGCCAGGAGTTTTTGAGGAAGCATGAGGGCGTCATCCTGTGTCGGCCCCTGGTAGACCAGGAGAGGCAGGAGCCTATGGATTTGCCGGAGGGTCCGGCTGTTGGCTTTGCTCAAATCGGCAGGCAACGGCCCTTCTGCAAGGTCGCGAAGGATGGCTGAGAATGCCCTGCGCATCTCCTGCCCTGAATCCCAGACCTTCAACGTCGAACTCGGAAAGGGATCCCTACTCTCCAGGACCTTGAGTTCGATTTGCGGGCCTGTCGATCTGACCAGAAATTGATATTTCGCCCCTTCCCTGAGCGAAAGGGATGTGTGGGCTTCAAAGCTCTTGTTTCCGGAGCTGATCAGGACCCAACCATCTGCCTTGGTCTGGACGATCTTACCCGACAGGATTTGGCCCGGCCGTAAACGGAGCGCCTTCGAATCTGGGGTCACTCGCGCCTTGCCTTGGATCTCCGTGCTTCCTTTGATCCTATTTGCGGTGGGGGAGTTGATCATATCATGGTTTGCGGGCGGCCGCATCTGTCACAGTATTTCATCGGCAGACACTACCCTCTGTGTTCTTTACGCTTTTCAGAATTTCAACATGAGTTCCAGTTCCCCCATGGGGATATTCAGGCGTCTGGCGATCTCCTTCTTTGAAACCCCTTTTTCAGAAAGCACCCTAGCTGATTTCTTGAGGCGTTCAGTATCGCCTGCTCCAGTTCTTCCGGCCGTCTCTGTTTTGCGCCAGGTATTCAGCAGAACTTCGAGTCGAAGAGAGGCGTCCTTGGCATCTGAAAGAAGGGTTTCCAGTTCCGTCACAATGGTTCCGCTCAATTCCCTTTTTTCTTCAAGGTTCTTCTCCAGCGATGCGCTGATCTGTTTCATCTCCTCCAGCAGTTTTTCAGACGGCATATTCAGCTCGCCTGAGCGGACAATCCTCCCCCTGTCACGACGGAACAGACTGAGGAGTATTGCCAGAAGAACCAGCATAAAGACGTCAATGGCCATCTGGCCTATTATCCAGAATTGCTCGCCCATGGCAAAATGCGACGTCAAATCGTCACGTCCACCTTGTTTCTGTGCTTCGTCCTGGAGAGGGCCTTTCCGTAGCTGAAAAAATCGCCGTCTTCGGGCAGGGCTTCCCCCTCCTCCACACCTTTTTCGCTGTCTTCCTTTTCCGCAAGATTGTTCAACAGTTTTTTGTCCAAAACAATGCCCTCTTCTTTCATACTGCTCTGTTCACGCCCGTTTTTCTTGTTTCTTTTTCTGTCCCTGATTTTCCGCTTAGGCGTCAGCCCCGGCACCTTGCCATGGACCGGCGTTCCTATGGAAGTGCTTGAAATGGGTGCAAAGTCATCCATAGCTTGCCCTCCTGTGTTTGAGACTGGATACTCCAAACTGGAAAGTTCGTGAGGCGCCCCGGGTCAGGAGCGGGATTTTCAGTTTCAAATCATATGGGCGTTACACTTTCCAAACGCACTTTGATATTCTTCACCGCTAGAGAATGCTCCAAGACCTTTCCGATTTCAGATTCCAAATGCGATCTGTTACCTTCGAATCCCTCTTTGGATTTTGCTGCCCTGAGGAAATACGTCAGGAGACTGTTCCGAATAAAGGCCGGTCTTTCTTTATATTTTCTCAGGCTCTCCGATTCCCAGCGCACCTTAATATCCAGTTTCAAGGCTATGTTTTCAGAGCCCTCGGGCAGAGGCACAAAAAATGGCTGAAGACCGGTTTGAACCAGGCCACCTTCTTGTTTCCCGGTCCCGCCATGAATCCCTTCAGGGTTTTTCCCACCCGATTGCGGATTCCAAGGCACGCCATATCCCAGCAATAGCCCCAAGATGCCGGAAAAAACACCGGCAAATGAAAGCAACAGCCATTTGTTTCGAAGCAATCTGTTGAGGCTCTTTCGGGGTTGCTCTTCAGGCTCCTCACCGGACGGGTTATCGTCCGTCGGCTCTTCGTCATCCGATGGCGCGGCAGTCACTTCCTCATCGGATTCCACTTCTTGGGAATCGGGAGGGCCCTCGGGTTCTTCCTCAACGGGTGCCTCGTCGAGGGGGACGTCTTCCCGTTCCACTTCATTTTCTTCTTCCGTGAGGATCTCCTCGGACATGGTTTCCCGCCTGCTTGTTCAGAACTCGCTAGTGTTTGAAATACCCTCTCACCTTGTGACGAAGCCTGGCAATTGCCTTGCTATGCAATTGTGATATCCTTGACTCGGTGTAACCCATAACCTGGCCGACTTCCTTCATGGTAAGCTCCTCATAATAATACAAGGAAACCACCGTCCGTTCGTTTTCCGGCAAGGCGTCTATGGCCGTTGCCACCACCTTTCTCAATTCCGCCAGGTCAAGTGAGAATGCTGGGTCGGGACCCGCCGTGCCCTGAAAAACCTCCCACAGGGTACTCACTTTCTTGTGGGCCATCAACTCGCTGACATCTTCCTCGCTGACTAGAGAGACCCCTCGGGTTTCGTCGAGCATACGGTAGAATGCTTCCAGATCGATATCCAATTCCCGCGCCACTTCTTCATCGTCGGCCGGCTGCATCGTCCGCCTTTCCACCGCTCTATAGGCACTATCGAGTCTCCTGGCATTTTTCCTGACCGAGCGCGGAACCCAATCCATGGCACGCAGTTCATCAAGCATTGCGCCCCTGATTCGAAATTCAGCGTAGGACTTGAAGGCCACTCCTTTGGCCTGATCAAACTTTTCAATGGCGTCCAGGAGTCCCATGATTCCAGCACTCATGAGGTCATCCTGGTCAATATGGTTCGGCAGCCTCATGGCCAGCCTCCCGGCAACCGTTCTGATCAGAGGCGCATAACGGGTGATAAATTCATCTCTGTCGTTACGGGCGATTCCCTCGGCCGGATGGGCCTTCCGATCATATTGTTTGATTTTTCTTGCGGCGCTGAGTGTCATTATCCGTTCACGTTCTCCCAATCTGATACGTCAATAGTTCAGAAGTTTCTGCCAGAAAAACTTGATGTCACCTTCAAAATCCAAATGATCCACACTGTCCGCCAGCCGCTCGGCAATCATGACGATCTGCTTGCTGGCCGGTGAATCAGGGTAGAGGGCCAAGACCGTCTGTTGTTTCCGGACCGCACTGGGGATACATTTATCATAGGGAATCCACCCAAGGTAATCCATGGAGGGTGACCCGAGAAATTTGTCCACCACCTGACTGAGATGCCTGTATATCCTGTCCGCCTCCGCTTCATTTCTTGCTTCATTCACGAGTATTTTGAACTTCTTCTGCCGGTATTTGCTCGAAAGGATCTTTATCAGGGCATAGGCGTCCGTAAGCGAAGTCGGCTCATTGGTTACAACCACAATTTTTTCCATAGCGGCGAAATTGAAGTACATGACATTGGCCGAAATGCCCGCCGCCGTGTCGATGAGCAGCACGTCAATTTTGTCCTGTATTGCATCAAGTTCATCCAGCAGCATGAGTCTCTGGGATTGGTCCAGCTCAGTCATTTCCTGGATTCCCGATGCGGAAGGCAGTACTTTGAAGCCTCCCGGCGCATCGAGGATGATCTCTTCCAACCTTTTTTCTCCTCTCAGGACGTGTTGAATGGTATACCGGGGATTCAAACCAAGGAGGACATCCATGTTGGCCAGGCCCAGGTCGGCATCGAGGACCAGGACTCTTTTTCCCGATTGAGAAAGGGCCTGCGCAAGGTTGGCCGCCACGTTGGTCTTTCCGACCCCGCCCTTTCCACTGGTAACCGAAATAACTCTCACCCCGAGTCTGCCTTGATCTGCACCCATCATTGCATTTGCCGCCATGCGTTTGTCATTGATGTCCTTCTCATTCTCAACCATGTCTCTCAGTCTGCTCGCCTGATCCATGCTAATGCACTCCATAACCTAGACTGTCCAGCATCACGTTCTTCCCGCTCAGTATCATTTTGGCCAAGGTTTTCTTTGAAGCCGGCTCCAGGTCTTCCGGAACCTTCTGTCCCATGGTAAAATAGGAGACAGGCCTTTTCTGGCACAGCAGAAAGTTGACCATGGGCGAAGCATCTTCCACTTCGTCCAACTTGGTAAAGATATAGCTCTCATACAAAAGGGCATTGAACGTCTTTTCGGCAAGGAGGAGTTGATGTAGATCCGTAGTTGCACTCAGGACCAGGTAGGCATGAATCGCCTGCGAAATTTTCAACATTTCCAACAATTCATTGATTTCTCTGCTGTCCCTCGGACTTCTTCCCACCGTGTCCACAAAGATATGATCCTTATCACGGTGTTTTGCTACGGCCTTGCCAAGTTCACTCCGGTTGGAAGCTACTTCCATGGGAACCCCCATGATCCTGGCGTAGGTCTCCAGTTGGCTCACGGCGGCGATTCTGTAAGTATCCAGGGTGATGAGGGCCACGCTCCTGCCATGCTCTATGGCGGACCGTGCAGCCAGTTTGGCCAGGGTCGTGGTCTTCCCAACGCCCGTCGGGCCGATAAAGGCCTGGATGGACTGTTCCGAGTCTCCGGCAACGGGGGCTCCCGTTTTTATTTTTTTCAGGACGTTTACGAGACACTGCTTCATAGGTTCCTGTTCCGCCTTTTCCACCCTCGGGTTTATTCCTGCCATCGTCTCTTCCATGAGCGACCGGATGATATGCCCCTTGAGCCCGAAGCCCTTAAGACAGGCATATTGCTCTCTGGCTGAATGGTCGAAAAAGGGCTCGGATTTCAGTATGGTCCCTGCTTCGATGCTCCAGAGAAGGGCCTTGATCTCTCTCACCTGGGATTCCATGTCCTTGTATCTCTCCATCATCTCCCTGGCCCCTGTATGGTCCCTTTTCCGAAAGGAAACGACCGGGGCATCATAGTCGATGGCGGCGGTCACTTCGATTCTGCTCCGTTTTTCGACAGAATTCCCTGATCCCGGAGCGAGGGTTCGGGTTTTGAGTATAACAGCATCCTCACCCATCTCTTTTTTCACCATACGGAGGGCTTCCTGGGCGTTTCTTGCTATGAATCTCTTGATGTTCATTGGGGAAGTCCTACCTCTTCCACGGCTTGTACTTTCAGGCCGCTGGGTATCTCGTTATGGGAAATCACCGCCACCTGCATCTGGTACCTTTCGCAGAGTTTTCTCAAATGTCGCCTGATGGTGGAAGAACACAGGATAACGGGTTGTTCTATCCTCGTTGCCGCCCCTTCGATCGCGGACTTGATTTGATGGATAATCTTCTCCGCCTGACCCGGTTCAAGGGCTAGATAGGCCCCATATTCGGTCTGATTGACCCCGTCGGCAACCGTACTCTCCACGCTGGGGGCCAGAGAAAGAACCTTCAGGGTCTGATCCTTCTCCAGAAAACGTTTTGTCAAGGACCTCGCCAGTTTCTGGCGGCAATACTCGGTCAGGAGTTCGGGGTCCTTGGTCACGGGGGCATAATCCGCCAGTGTTTCCACGATCGTCAAGAGATCCCTTACGGAAACCTGTTCCCTCAGGAGGTTTTGCAATACTTTCTGCACCCCGCCCACACTCAGAAGAGCGGGGGTCAGCTCTTCGACAGCCTTGGGATTGGTCTTTGCGAGGTTATCCAAAAGCCTCTGGACCTCCTGACGCCCGAGGAACTCGTAACCATGCTGGTGAACAATCTCCGACAGATGTGTGGTGACCACACTGGGCAGATCCACAACGGTGTATCCGGAGAGCTGGGCATCACCCTTTCTGTCACTGGTCACCCAGAGGGCCGGAAGTCCGAATGCCGGTTCAACCGTCCGAACCCCTTCCACCTTCTGATGCACATCCCCGGGATCAATGGCCAGAAAATGGTCCATCATGAGTTCTCCACGGGCCACATCGTTTCCTTTGATACAAATGGCATATGCGTTGGGCTTCAGCTCAAGATTGTCCCGGATGTGCAAGGCGGGAATGATGACGCCCATATCCAGGGCAAACTGTTTCCGGAGGGAACGGATCCTGTCCAGGAGACCGCCCGACTTCTGGCTGTCCACCAGGGGAATCAGGCCGTAACCGATTTCAAGTTCCAGGGTATCCAGCGGAAGCAGTTCTTCCACCTGCTCCGGAGTGGCCTCCTCTCCCTTTGCGGTTTCATCGGTTTCGGCTTCCACCGCTTTTTTCCGTTTCGTCGAGACAACGGTCCTGGCCATCATGAAAATTGTTCCCGATAATATCAAGAACGGCAGGAAGGGCATTCCGGGAGCAAGGCCGAACAGCAGGATTATCGCGGCGGAAACGGTCAGGGCCTTGGGTTGGACCGCGAATTGTTTGATAACCTCGAATCCCAGCCCACCTTCGGCAGCGGCCCTGCTGACAAGAATGCCGGCTCCCGTGGAAATGATCACCGCCGGGATCTGGGAGACCAGGCCGTCACCGATGGTCAGGATGGTGTAATTCTGTGCCGCGGTCGAGATGTCCAGGCCCATCTGGACAACCCCGATGACGAGCCCGCCCAGGATATTGATCAACGTGATGAGGATACCCGCTATGGCGTCACCCCTGACGAACTTGCTGGCACCGTCCATGGCCCCGTAGAATTCAGCTTCCCTGGAAATCTCCGATCGTCTCGCCCTGGCTTCAGATTCATCAATCAGGCCTGCGTTCAGATCGGCGTCGATGCTCATCTGCTTTCCCGGCATGGCATCCAGGGTGAACCGTGCCGCTACCTCTGCTATTCGACCGGCCCCTTTGGTAATCACGACGAAATTGATCACCACGAGGATCAAGAACACAACGAGACCCACCGTGGTATTTCCACCCACCACGAACGCTCCGAAGCCTTTGATAATTCTGCCTGCCGCGAGGGTCCCGGTATGACCGTGAAGCAGGATCAACCGGGTGCTTGCAATATTCAGTGAGAGACGAAAAAGCGTTGTAATGAGCAGCAGGGACGGAAAAATGGAAAAATCCAGGGGCTTTATGACATAGAGAGTGAGCATCAAGATGAGGATGCTCATGGTGATATTCAGCGCCAGCATCATGTCGAGCATTCCCGTGGGCAAAGGGATCAGCATCACCAACAGGATGCCCACAACGCCGATGGCTACGATCACGTCACTGTGACCTTCCAGGATAAAACCGGTTGCCGGGAGTCTAAGTTGTTCCAATGACATTCCTCATATCACTCTCTATCATTCAAGATCCTTCAACCTCTTTCTTGGCTGGATACGCAGTATTGATTCAAGTTTCACCCTGCGATTCCCTTGTTTTTGAGCCCATACACATAGGCAAGTATTTCCGCTGCTGCCTGGTAAAAATCAGGTGGAATCTGCTGGCCGATGTCCACTAGTTTATACAAATTCTGTGCCAGGGGTTTGTTTTCCACCAGCGGGATATGATTCTCTTTGGCTATGGATCTGATTTTAAAAGCCATTCTATCAGCCCCTTTGGCCACAACAGTGGGGGCTCCCATGGACATGGAATCGTAGATCAAGGCGATGGAAAGGTGCTCCGGGTTGGTAATGATCACATCGGCTTTTTTGACCTCCTCCATCATTCTCCGCCTTGCCATCTCCCTCTGGATAGACCTGATACGACTCTTGATAATAGGATCTCCTTCTGTCTGTTTGAATTCTTCCTTGACCTCCTGTTTCGTCATTTTGATATCCTGTTCGAACTCCCACCTCTGATAGAGAAAGTCCAGGAGGGCAAGGAGGGCTATAGCGTAGCAGCTCCTGGTGCCCATATCGAGAGAGGCCTTTCCCATGAAGCCCAGGATCTGGGCCTTGTCCTGGTAGGAGAGTTGAAGGAACTGTCCGAAGTTGCCCTGAATTACTGAGAAGGCTGCCCATCCCACGATCAGGATCTTTCCAATGGATTTGCCCAGTTCTACCAGGGTCCGTTTGGAAAAGATCTTTTTCGCTCCTTCGATAGGGTTGATTTTTGACGCTTTTGGTGCCAATGGGTCGACGCTCCACATGAAGCCGGTCTGGGCAAGATTGGCCACGATGGCGACGACCACAAGGGTTGCCAGCATGGGCAGGATCATGAAAATGTAGATCCCAAGGTACTGGTGGGAGAGATTAACAATATTGAAATCGCTGCTCATCATGGCAGGAACGGAATTGAATGTCCGTTCCATGAGGTTTCCCAGGGAGCCTGTCAGCCGGCGTCCGCCGAAATAGAGAAAAATTATGCCTGCGGCAAGCACTGCAACAGATGGGATTTCGCGGCTTTTCCCGGCCTGTCCTTTTTTCCGAGCCTCTTCCCTCTTTTTAGGAGTTGCAGGCTCGGTCTTGTCTTGGAACGGTTTTTCAGGCATTTATTTGATTCCCGATACTGGAAACTGGAAAAAATCCTCAAATCCGCTGTTTTCGCTATGTTGAATGCGTCTCTGTTACATCAATTGTACAAGTCCCATCATCGATTCAGCCATCTTCCTCACGAGATCCACAAAAAACGGGGAAAAGTTGAGCATCAGTAAGGCAAAAATGATCATCCCGAGGCAGATATTCAGCGGGAATCCTATCATGAGGACGTTTACCTGCGGCACTGTCCTGGCCACGATGCCCAAACACAGATTGGACAGGAAAAGGGCGATCATAATAGGAGCAGCCATCTTGACGGCTATCAAGAACATGTCACTGCTCACCCTGATGAGGGCACCTACGAGAGGGGCATTGAGATGGAACCCGTTAGGCGGCACCTTGTAGAAGGAACTGGCCAGGGCCCTGATGAACAGGTGATGGCCGTTCACCGAGAAAAATATCAGAATCGTGAAGAGATACAAAAACTGAGACATGACAGTGCTTTGCCCGCCTGTCTGGGGATCCATGGCACTGGCCATGTTAAACCCCATCTGGAAGCCCATGAATTGCCCGCCCAGTTCCACGGCCGCGAACAGCATTTTGACCCCCATGGCAAGGACAAATCCAAGTAGGGCCTCCGAGGCAATGCCCATGACCACTTCCAGGTTTGTGGAGGGAAATGAAGGAGGAGGTGGCACGACAGGGGTCAAAATGGCTGCCGTCAGCAATGAAAAGCCTGCCTTCCACAAGTTGGGCATCCCCTTGGCGCCAAAGAAAGGCAACATAAAGAACAGGACTCCCACCCTGATAAAAATCCAAAAGAAGCCCTGAATTTGCTGAATATTTTCAATTGGAAGGGTCATAGTCTCAACCGATTGGCCACAGGTGCACTGGTTCCGCCAGCGCTGCTATCACCTGATGACCTGCGGGATGCTTGAGATGATTTGACTGGTAAACGCAGTCATTTTGTCGAGCATCCAGGGCGCTGCGACGAGCAGGGCCACCAGGACAGCTACAATCTTGGGGACGAACGTGAGCGTCATTTCCTGAACCTGCGTCGTCGCTTGCAGGATGGCGATCACCAACCCCACTATCAAGCCAACGCCGAGCAAAGGGGCTGAGAGAAGGAGGGTGAGTTTAACGGCCTCGCTGGCCAGGCTAACCACATATTCCGGTGTCATGCTCCATACCTCATGTGAAACTCTTGATCATCGAGCCGATAAACAAATTCCAACCGTCCACCAGCACAAACAGCATTAATTTAAAGGGCAGAGATATCATGAAAGGCGGCAGCATCATCATGCCCATGGACAAAAGGACACTGGCCACAACCATGTCAATCACCAGGAAAGGGATGTAGATCAGGAACCCGATCTGGAACGCGGTTTTCAACTCGCTTATCACGTACGAGGGAATCAGGACCAAGGTCGGGATCTCACTCAAATCCCGGGGCTTCTTCGACTTTGAAACCTTAAGGAACAAGGAGATATCTTTTTTCCGGGTTTGCTTGAACATGAATTGTCTGATGGGTACCAAGGCCCTGTCGATGGCCTGGCCCTGCGATATCTCTTCATTGAGATAGGGTTGAAGGGCGTCCTTGTTCACCTTTTCGTAGACCGGGGACATGAGAAAAAAGGTCAAGAGCAGCGCGAGGCCGATCATGACCTGATTGGGCGGCATCTGCTGGGTACCCAGTGCATGCCTCAGCAGAGAAAATACCACTACCAGTCGGGTGAAAGAAGTCATCATGACCACAATGGCAGGGGCAAGTGAAAGCACGGTCAACAGAAAAAGGATCTGGAGAAGGATACTCACCTGCTCGGGTTTATCCGCCTGCCCCACGCCCAGGGTGATATTGGGGAGCAATGGAATCTGCTGTGCATGTGTCATGCCGTAGGAGGCGGCAATACTGCCAAGAATGATCAGGGTGCCGAACCAGAGAAACCTTTTCAAGGGTCTTCGACCATCTCGTTTCAGGACGCATCCGGCGGAAGGTGGGGAAACACTGTCAAGCTGACTTTTCATTTCCGTCTCCCATCTCACCTTTCGCAGGGAATTTCCGCACGATCGTTTGTCTGAGCAGAGATTGGAACCCGCTGTAATTTCCTGTCTCAGATGCTCCGGATGATTCGAGCACCGGGGGCTCCTCCAGCTCGCAAAGCAGGGTGACCGATTCCGATCCGACGCCCAGTACCAGCCAATGCCCGCTTACTTCAATCATCGCAACGGAACGTTTGGGTGCCAGGCTCAGGGTACTGATCATTCGCATGGCTGGATATCTGTTAAAGGACAACCGCCCCCACCGCAACCGCTTTGCGAGATAAAAGAGTCCAATGATGATTGCCAGCACAAGGAGCAGGGCACCCAGCATCTTGAGCGTGGCCGCCCCCAAATCTCCTTGAGGCAGGCCGCCGCTGCCATCTCCCGCACTTGCAATGGTCGGAAAGAAAAAATTCATTAAGAAACAGCCGAAAAAAAGGAGGTGCACAAAACAGGACATGGACCATCCCGGACCCGATGAAGGTGGTTTCAACGAAGGTTTTGTCGGATGGGTTCCCATCATGTCAGGTTCTTCACCCTTTCCCCGGGGCTGACGATGTTCGTGAGCCTGATGGCAAATTTTTCATTGACCACGACCACTTCTCCGTGCCCCATGAGTTTCTGATTGATATAGATATCAACCGGTTCATTGGTGAGTTTTTCCAGTTCCACCACCGAGCCCTGCCCGAGTTTCAGCAAATCCCCTATTTGAATCCTGGTCCTCCCCAGTTCCACCGTGATTTCCAAGGGTACATCGAGCAGGAAATCGATGCTCTGTGAACTTTCAGTCCCTTTCAAACCCGGTTCAATTTCAGCAAAGTCCACATTTTCCGGGGAGACCTCCTCTTTTGCAGTCTGGGTTTCGGAATTGTTTTCATTTTGCTCGTTCATTTATTCACCTCATCGCGAAGAGATAGCATTGTTTTTTTTATCCAGAGTGTCTGACACCCGGAATACCTTTTTTCGGCCATACCGACCGGCAAAGCCCTCATATTTCGGGATGCCTTCAACACGGGCCAGGAGTTTGTCGTTAAAGCTGTTTTCGAGGACCAGCACATCTCCTTCCTTCATGTTCAGGAAATCTTTGACCGGGAGAAAGCTGCGCCCCAGGTCGACGCTCAAATCCACCCGGGACTCACAGATTCTCTCCCGGAGAAGTGAAAGCCACTTCATGTCCTGCTCACTGTCATCCTTCTGGTATCCACCCGAAAGTTTCTCTTGGATGGGCTGAAGGGAGGCATAGGGAAGGCAGACGGTGATGCTGCCGGCCGCCTTGGTCAACGCAACTTCAAATTTGACGGATATGAGAAACTCACCGGGGGGCATGACATTCACCCCCTGGGGATTGCTTTCCGACCGGAGAAACATCGTTTTTATGGGATACACATCCTTCCAGGCGCTGATCATATCCGTCATGGCCAGGTTCACCACCTTCTCGATCACCTTCTGTTCAATAGGTGTAAAATCCCTTCCCTCCACCTTTGCTGATCCTGCCCCCGTGCCTCCGAAAAAGGCCTCGATCAGGCTGAATACCAGCCGGCTTTCGATCACCAGCATTCCCGTGCCCCTCAAGGGATCCATTTTGAATAGGTGGAGACTTGTTGGGACAGGCAGTGATCGCTGAAATTCTTCGAACTTGATCATCTCCAGGGGCCCCGCATCAATATCGACCAACTTTCCCAGGGCATTGGAGAGGGAATTCTTCAACTTCTGGGCATACCGCTGGTTGATGAGTCCGAACAGGGACATGTTTCCCTTGAGTTTTCGGCCCTGGTTGGTCCAATCGTAAGATTCGTAATCCCCCACCGCCTCAAAGGGTTCACCTTCCGTCTCCACATCCCCCGCGTCCATACCTTTGAGGAGGGCATCAACTTCATCTTGAGAGAGTATCTGGTTCATTGAACAATGAACTCCGTAAAATAGACGTTCCTCACCCTGCCCGTTTTCATATATCCGTTGAGCATTCCCAGGATTTCCGCACGCAGCTGATATTTCCCGGAGAGATCGTTGATTTCCTTGAAGGTCTTGCTGCTCAGCAGCGTCAGGATGCCGTCCCGAAATTGCGGCAGTCGCTTGTCCACCTCGGAAGTCGATTCCTCGTTTGTCAGTTCCAGCGCTATCTTGACCTTCAGATAGCGCTTGCCCATGGGATCCATCAGGTTGACGATAAAGGACTCCATAGGATAAATGGTGCCTATATCCGGCTTTTCAATTTTCTTGATCTTTTTTTCCACTTTGGCATTTTCACCGCCACCGATCATCTTGTTCAACATGCCGCTCTTCCAGGCAAAGGCTCCTCCTCCCAGGACTAAAACCACCAGGAGTGCAAAAACAATGAGGTTCAGAGGCGGTTTTCCGGCCTTGGTCTCCTCAGGTTCTGCGGTCTTTTTGTCTCCAGCCTTTTTTCCATTTTCAGGCTTTTGTTTCTCTTCAGCATTTTTTTCCTTTTCTGCCATGCCATTCTCTCCCGTATATCTTCATCTTCAAACTGGGTCTCAGCGTTAACTTATTTAAAAGAACTTTCCCTCATCTGGGGAGGTAGATACGCATTGAGCTTCTGCTCTATGACCCTGGGGTTCTCTCCCTTTGCTATGGAAATGACACCCTCCGTCATCAAATCCTTCACCATGACCTCGGCGCCGCTTCGGTTCTTCAGTTTTCCCGCAATAGGCAGACACAAGATATTGGCCATCAGTGCCCCATAAAAGGTCGTCAAGAGGGCCACGGCCATTGAAGGCCCGATGGTACTGGGGTCATCCATGGTTTGCAGCATCTGGACCAGGCCTATCAGCGTTCCGATCATTCCCATGGCCGGCGCGAATGTCCCCAGGGTAGTGAAAATCTCCGCGCCCAGTTTGTGCCGGTCCTGTATGGCCACCACTTCCGTCTCCAGGATCTCTTTGATGGATCCCGGCTCAAGACCGTCCACGGCCAGTTGGAGTCCTTTTTTCATAAACTGATCAGATGCCTCGTTGGCACTCGTTTCCAGGGCAAGGATGCCTTCCCGCCTGGCAATACCGGCGAGGCTTACGAAATTACTGATGACCTCTTTGGCCGTCACCTGTTTGTGCAGGAAGGCGTTCTTGACAACACTGATGACCTTCAACATGTCAGGCAGTGGGTAGTTGATCATGGTGGAGCCGAGAGAGCCGCCCAACACGATGAGGACTGAAGGGATGTTGACAAAAAGAGCCAGGCTCCCCCCCATCAAAATGGCAGAGAGGACGAGGGCGAATGCCGTAACAATACCGACCAGGGTTGCAATATCCATGGGATGCACGTCTCCAGTGATAACAGTTCAATCGCAATAGTATTAAGCAACCACCGTGCCAGAAGCTCCCGTAGGGAATATTTGGTTTTGCAACAAGTTTTTATTTAATTAATTCAAATAGATAAAAATGAAGGATGAATGTGATCTTGAAACGAAAGCGGAGAGAATTGTCAATTTATTGACGCGGCATGGTGAGTCTGGAGTCAAGAGTTAAGACTCGTGACTCCAGACTTGTGGGTTGTCTTTATCTTTTCAGATTGATCAGATCCGCCAGCATCTGATCGGTGACCGTGATGATCTTGGAGTTGGCCTGAAACCCCCTCTGCGTGGTGATCATCTTGACGAACTCGTTGGCAATATCCACGTTGGACTGCTCCAGGGAGTTGGGGGAAATGCTGCCCAGGCCGTTCGTTCCAGGATCACCTGTGATGGCATCCCCACTCTCGCGAGTCTGCCGATACAGGCTGTTCCCCTCTTTGTGCAGGCCCTGCACACTCTGGAACTTTGCCAGGGCAACCCGATAAAGAGGAATAAGCTGGCCGTTGGAATACACCCCGGTCATGGTGCCGTCCACGTCAACGTCGACTCCCTTGAGATCACCGGCGCCATATCCAGTCGCAGACTGGAAAACAGTGGAGGAAGACCGCGCATACTGGGTGCTGGTCAAAGCCTGATTCGTCCATGAACTACCATCCCAATGAGAGCCGAGATCAAGGGAAATATTCATCTGGGTACTGCCACCGGCGCCACCCAGGAAATCCGGCGAAAATTCAAGATAGCCCGATGGATTGGTGGAAACCGGGGTCCAGCCTGAAGTAGCCGGATCATACGTATCCATGGTAAAATCAGTGGCACTTGGCAAAATGGTGCCGGCGCTTTCACTGAAATTGATGTTTCCCCGGGCAAGAAGTCCCTGCTGGGTATTTCCAGCAGCTCCTGCTCGTCTGTCCTCCGCCGGGTTGCAGGTTATCGCATACTGCCAGGTGGAGGTGTCTTGATTTTTGTCAAAATAGATCGTGATATCGTGCGTGCTCCCCAGGGAATCGTATACCTTTATCGTGCTCTGGTATTCGTACATGTCAGCCGGCATACCTCCTGCCTCGGTCCAATTATCCGCCAGCGAAGTGGCAGCAGTGTGGTTTCCCGCGGCATCCGAGTCGAGGTTTGTAATGACACTGATCCTATCGCTGGGATCCGGGTTCGAAGTAAAAGAATCGAGCAACACGTCCGTCATGGAACCGATATTCTCCCCTTGGTCATCCAATCGCCATCCCTGTACCACATAGCCTTCCGGATTGGTAAGGTATCCGTCATTATCGAAACTGAAATTGCCGGCACGTGAATAGAGAAGACTGTCGGTCCCGGCCTCCCTGAGGCTAAAAAAGCCGTCACCACCGATGGCCAGATCCGTGGTATTGCCCGTGGATTCAAACGAGCCCTGTTCAAACGACGAAGCGATATCTCCAATGGCCGTCCCGCGGCCCACCTGGGCTGTGCCTGACTGGGTGGAGATGGATTGGCTCAGGAGGTCCTGAAAGGTAAAGCTGCTTCCCTTAAAACCTACCGTATTGACGTTGGCGATGTTGTCGCCGATGATCTGCATGGCGTTGCCCAGAGAACTCAGCCCGCTGATGCCTGAAAACAATGCGCTTGAAAGTGCCATTTTTCTTCTCCTCTTCTTTTAATTTCGTTAACTGGTTGAATCTTCAATAAGTTTAGTGTTTATTCGTTTCGCAGCCCTTCCCGCCCCTATACGCTACCGCTATCCACCTCAGCCGGGTCGCTGATCTCCAGTACGTCGCCCATATCGAATGGACTGTCCCCCACATAAAGGATCGGTGAATCCCCTTCCAGATTGACCCTCGTGACCTTTCCGCTAATCATGGTGTCGGCGAGGACGGGGTTTCCCGCTTCATCCGCGGCATTGACCGCAAACTTGTAAGTTCCTGCCGTCATCCGCGTCCCCGAGTCGCTCAAGCCGTCCCATTCAAAATGATGCTGCCCTGCATCGAGTGTTCCCAGAGGGATATTCCTGATCACGCTGCCTGAGCTGTCCATGACCTGAACCGTACAGCCGGCCGTACCCGCAATCTGGAAGGCGCCTTTGCCCGTACCGTCGGCCCCCAGTGAGAGTTGATCACCCTTGGCCACAACCTCCTTGCCCATGAAATTCAGGACATCATACCGGGTGGTGTTCCCATTTGCATCCTTGATGGCTGCCAGGTTGTCATTCACGTTAAAGAGCTGTTCGAGGCTGCTGAACTGGGCGAGTTGGGCGGTAAATTCGGTCCCTTCCATGGGACTCATGGGATCCTGATTTTGTATCTGCGCCATAAAGATTTTGAGAAAATCGTCCTTTCCCAGCTTGTCGGCGGCCTTCGATGGGGTGGAGGTGGTATCGGTACCCTGTATAGCGGTCGATTGAATGGCATTGATAGGCGATATCATATGTGAACTCCTTTTCTTCTTAACATCATCTCGTTTGGTCCGTCATATGCGAACATTGATTTGATAGCGGTCATCTACGATGGTCCTGAGGGTTGCCGCGCCCTGTGAAAGGGGTTCAATTTCCGGTTTGCCGTTTCCAGCTATCCCCCCTATAAGGGATCTGCGTTCCCACAGATCTTCTCCTTCTCCAAATTCCCGGTGATCCTGCCCCACATTTACACTGAACTCCTCCACGACAAAACCGAGGTCGGAGAGCTGTTGTTTGAGCTGCCCGAGGTTGGAATCGATCATCTCCTTGACCATGGGATTGTCGGTCCCCAGGTGGGCGTGAAGATGACCCTGCTCGATCACCAGGCGCAGATCAATCTGACCGAGTTCAGGGGGAGACAACTGGATTCTTGCTTTTTGTCTGCCTGCCTCAACCATCCACTGCATCCGGTCCAGGAGGTTCGAAAGGCTTGACGCCTGCTGGGAGTCGTTCAATGCACGGCCTGAATTCCCCGTGCCCTGCCCGGCATATTGTAATTTCACCAGGTTGGCATTTCGGTCAGAAAGCCCCGGCACCGGATTTCCGGTCACAAAAGGTTGCCGACCGTCCCCGGCTTTTGATTTTGGTGTCCCCCGGGAACCTTTTCCGGTGCGAGCTGCCTTTTCTGCGTCCAGGATCGACATGACTTTTTCAGTCGGGGGCCTGGGGCCACCACTCTCCTTTTCAAGCAATGCGGAAGACGCGAGGCGGGAAGAACGACCTTCTCCCTGGCCACCCCTGCCAACCCCGGTCTTGGATTCCTTCAGGATTGCCAGGATTTTCTCAGTCCAAGGATCCTTTTTTCCGGAACGTTGGGGTTTAAGGGCAACGCCATCCCAGAGGTCAATTTCCGCCGCTGTGGCCCCTTTTCCTTCTTTTGTCGCCCTGACCCGGGAGGCCTTCTCTGCGTACTCTACGTTCATGCCCTCCAGAAATGACTTTACTTTTTCAGGTGGAACCCCTTTCTCTCTCAGGAGATCGGCCAGTCTCGTCTTGATGTTTTTCTGGACATCCTCGGAAGGGGTTGCTGCGTAATCCTTAAGCAAGGTCCTGAGCTCAGGAGTCTTGATGGAAGGACTTACCTCCTTGTTTTTGCATTGAATATCAGAATGAGCAAGCAAGCGGGCCAGAGTTTCCTGTGAATCGATCTCAGGAAATTTCATGGAAAGTCCAGACAATATTTTTCCGAGGACCATATTCCCTTTTCCATCATTGCCCTTTTCCACGAGGGCCTTGACCTCCCCGGCACCCAGCCCCATTTTGAATAAAACTTCCTGGAACTGAGGGACGTCTCTTGCGGAAATGATCATGCTCATCTGTCCCTTGGCATTCCCCGCTTTCAACGCCGCAAAACCTGCCTGGAGGCGATCCAGTCGAATAAACCCATCTTTGTCCGTAGCCCCTTCAATCAGGGCAGCAGATTCCTTGGACGTCAGGCCCTGCTCCCCAAAAAAAGTCTCGAGCTTTCCCTTGACACCGGGTTCGAACCTCAGCATATGCACAGGAAAATCAGACGTCAGGATTGCGTTTTCCTGTGTCCCGTCCTCTTCACCGGTGAGTCTCTCCCTGTTTTCCTTCATGAGGAGGTTCCTGAACAGGCTTTTTTCACTTTTTCCTGGTGTCGCGGCTTTCCCGGCCTTGTCTGCGGACCCGCAGGTTGTAAATAAATTGAGCGCGAATGCTGGGTTCATACCGTACTCCGTTTGTGGGCTTGATTGCTCTCCACTATCCACAGCCTATTTAAGCAATGGGTGTGCCAAAGGCCACTCGAATTATTTTTCGATGTTAATTCAGCATATTATGTTATTTTCTAATCCAGATGAAACTTGGAAAGGATCATGAAAAGGTAAAATTTACCACTCGCCCACCACACCACAGGCAAAATTTTCCCTGCATTTTGCTGTCGCGAAGGGACCTCATCCCGACCGAAAAATGTCGGGATCAAGGTGAAGGAATACTGTCCTTTTGATCGATGGAATTCAGCGTGTGAAGGCAGACGGAGTTTTTTCAGAGGGTATGCTCAAAAAAAGGTGGGTTGGGAGTTTAGCTAATTGTGTTTGCTCAATGCTTCGCTAATCTTGGCTCCCCGGTCCGGGGCCATCATGTCCATGATCTTTCCCGCATTCTTTCCCTTCATGTATCTGAGGATACTGACCACTGTCTCCATATTGAGCTTGTCCATTACGGCTGCCGCCTTGCCGGGTTCCATTGCGCTGTATAGGGCCACCAGATGTGCCATCTGTGAGTCTTTCATGGCCTTTTCCTTGTCCCCCAGCTGCTTTGCGAATTTTGTCAATTTTGTCTGGAGATCGTTGAGTTCCGCCATCCTGGCATCGATTTTTTCCTGCAGGGAACGCAACTCGGTCTCCTTTTCCTTCAACCCCTTCTCACGGGCGTCGAGTTCCGTTTTCTTCTTCCCAAGCTCTTTGTCAAGAGACGTGGCCTTTTTAGGAAGGGACTTGTTTTCTTCGGCCATGGCAAGGGCAGGAGAACTGATCTTGAAAGTGGTGGATTTGAGATACAAACCACTCAAGATAATCTTGGTTCCCAAGAATACCGCAAGTAGGACGGTGACAGCAACCAAAGCGGAAAATCTGCCTACATGTAGGTCTTTCCGTACCTTTGCACTGCAACCTCGTTCAACCTTATCTGTTCCAGATGGTCTTGATATTGTTGCCACTTCTCGAAATCCTTTTCCTTTAGTTTTTCAATAACCTTGCATTCTTTTGATTTCTTGAGCAAGGCGCTTCTTTTTGTTTCCTGCTCGGTTTTGAGGGCTTCTATTTCCCTATTCTGTTTCTCCGTCTTGTCTCTGATAAGGGCCAGATAATCAGAATAGTTTCTGATCATATTTCCATCTGCCGCTTCAACCATGGCCTGTTTGAATGCCTCCTGAACCTTACCATACGCCCGTCGTAACGACCTCAACTCCTCACGGGCCCGGAGAAGGGCGCCAAGGGCCTTTGCGTGCTCGATTTCCGCCTTCTCCTTCAGATGCTCCCGATAGTTCAATAGGCTGGTATATCTGAACTTGAACGCCATATTGCTCTCTTTTCACCTCGCACACCAACCACTGTCTTTGATGGAATCGTAAAATGTCCATCCCTGGACTACCAAGGAAGGCATCATCTTTCGGGCCGCTTTTTCCGCTGCAGGAGATTTACCATTTCCTGAAGTCCCTGTTCAATGGAAGACCTGGTCTTGACATCCTGTCTCAGGTATCTGTTCAGGTCCTCTATCATCTCAACAGCATAATCCGCGCGCTTGTTGTTGCCCTTCTCATAGGCCCCCAGGTTGACAAGATCCTCTATCTTTGCATAATCCGCCAGCGTGCCGCGAAATTCGTAGGACCATCCCAGATGCTCGTTGTCCACCACCTCGGACATCAATCGGCTCACACTGGATAAAACGTCAACGGCAGGAAAATGGCCCCTTGCCGCCAGTTTTCTGTTCAGGACAATGTGCCCGTCCACAATGGACCTTACGGCGTCAGCGATGGGCTCGTTCATATCGTCTCCCTCAACCAGGACCGTATAGATGCCTGTGATGGAGCCGTTGCCTCGACTCGTACCGGCCCGCTCCAGGAGCCTGGGCAGATGGGCGAACGTGCTTGGGGGATAGGCCTTATTGGTGGGTGGCTCACCGGATGCAAGCCCCACTTCCCTCGCCGCCATGGCAAAACGCGTCACCGAATCCATCATCAGGAGCACGTCCTTGTCCTGTTCCCGGAAAAACTCGGCTATGGCCGTCGCGAGATACGCTCCCCTTATCCGGATAAGGGGTGAGGTGTCGGACGTGGCAACGACAACAACCGAGCGTTTCAACCCCTCTTCACCCAGATCTCTTTCAATGAACTCTTTGACTTCCCTGCCCCTCTCCCCGACCAGGGCAATCACGTTGACATCGGCTTTCGTGTACCTGGCCATCATACCCAGGAGTACACTCTTACCCACTCCCGAACCGGCCATGATGGCCATTCTCTGACCCTTTCCCAGAGTAATCAGGTTGTTGATCACACGGATCCCAACGTCCAGTGGTTTCTGTATTCTGGGCCGTTCCAGGGGATTAATCGGATCGGTGTAAAGGGACTTGATCTTCTGCGGACGGATCGGCCCTTTCCCATCAATGGGATTTCCCAGCCCATCCAGCACCCTTCCCAGCATATCAGGACCGACCTCGATGGAAGCGCCATAGCGGTCAGCCACAATGATGCTTCCCGGTTCCACACCATCAGATGAACTCAAGGGCATGAGTAGCAGAGCGCCCTCTCTGAAGCCCACCACCTCAGCCCTTATCGGCGACAAAGACTTGGGGGAGAGAATCCTGCAGACACCCCCCACGGCCATGGAAGGGCCTGTGCCTTCGATAACCGTCCCGATCACCTTTGAAACCCTTCCTTCCAGTTGGACGGTCTGCGCCTCTTCTACCCTCCGAATATATCCCTGAAGGCTCAGGCTCACTTCTCGTCCACCCCTTGGGACTGAAAGAGATCTTCAATTTCCATTTCCAGCTCATCAAGCTGACCCTCTATGGTGGCATTGATCCTGCCGAACCCGCTCTCAAGGATACAACCACCTGGGCCTACGCAATTATCCTCAGCCAGTTCAAAACGTTGTATCTTTTTGTCTTCGGCCAGTTCCGGCAGATACTGCTCAAGATTTTTCATATCATTGGGATGAATCAGGACTCGCATGAAACTCTTGTCATTTAGAAATTCCGAAGCGCTCCTTACGGATCTCCTGACCATATCAGTATCCAACGAAACTTCTCTTTTCACTATCTTTCGGGCAATGGCAAGACTCAGTTGAACGATCTCTTCCTCGCTCTCGCTGAAGGCCCTTCCCTTCAGGCTCTCCAGCTCCTCAAAAAGCGCCGACATCTGCTTCCAAGTCTCAAGGGCCTTCCGCTCGCCCAGATCCAGGCCGTCTTTCTGGCCCTGCGCGAAGCCCTTTTCATAGGCCTCCCTTTCCAATGCGGCGATTTTGTCTCTTCCGTTTCCAACAGGCAGAATCGCGGGCATTCCTCCGGATACCTGCCCCAGCGGAAGGACCACGCGTTTGCCTGGAACGGCCTCCAAGAGCATATCCTGGTTTCCCCCCAGATCCTCCTCTTCAAAGGATTCGATGTCGAATCTGTAATACTCCTCTTTCTTGATCAGGCTAGACAATGACGTCTTCACCTCCTTTTCCTCCAATGACGATTTTTCCTTCTTCTTCAAGCCTTCTGGCCGCGTTGATGATGGATTGCTGGGCCCGCTCCACTTCCACGAGCTTGACCGGCCCCATGACCTCCATATCCTCTTTCAACATTTCCGCCGCACGCTGGCTGAGGTTTCCAAAAATCTTGTCCTTTAAGGGGTCCGACGCGGTTTTCAGGGCCAGTAGCAACTCATCATTGCCGATCTCCTTGAGAAGCGCCCGGATCGAACGGTCATCCAGTTGCATGAGATCTTCAAAAATAAACATGGATTGACGTATCTCTTCCGCCAGATCCTCTTCGTCTTCTTCAATCTTTTCCAGAATAGCCCTTTCCGTTTTCCGATCTACCTGGTTCAGGATCTCGGCAGCGGCATTTGCTCCTCCCCCACGCTTGGGCCCCATATTTCCAATACTTGAAACCTGTTCCGCCAATATTTCCTGAATTTCCATTATAATATCAGCAGGTACGCCATCCAGCTTTGCGATCCTGACGATGACCTCACTCTGGACATTTTCGGGCAGCAGCTTCAATACACTCGCGGCCAGTTGATTGTTCAGATTTGAAAGAATCAGCGCGATAGTCTGAGGATGCTCGCTGGAAATAAAGTTCATCAGCATTTCGGGGCTCAAGGATTCCAGCTTTTTAAAATAGTCTTTGTGCCTCCCAGGCGTTACGTCATTTAAAAGTGCGCTCGCCTTACTGGAAGAAAAGGCCTTTGAAAGGGTCCTCTCAAAAAATCGGTCCCCGGATCCGCCAAGGACGTTGTCTCCATTGATCGTTCCGAGGAACTCATTGAGCACGGAAGAAATGTCGCCGGGACTCACATTCTTGATATTGGCCATCTCTTCTCCGATGGCCTTGACTTCTCTCTCTTCCAGGTGCTTGAAGACATCGGTCGCAAACTCCTCCCCCATAACCATGAGAAAGAGAGCCGCCTTCCCTGCTCCATTCTTTGTCTTACTTCCCGCCAACTTATCTTCCTTCCTGTACCCAGCCGCGAATCACCTCTACTATTTTTTCAGGATCGGCCCGGGTCAAATCGAGAATCTGTTCTTTTTTGATATGGGCTCCGGCTGCCTCTCCTGACGGGGCTCCAAGTTCGGGAACCGCGGCACCGGCCTGAAGCGATGGTGGCCCAAGATATTCCTTTGTCTGTTTCAACCAGCTTCGGAAGGGCTTGAGGGCGAACAAGAAGAACAAAAGCACCAGGAGAATATTGAAGAATGGCTTGATTCCCTTTTTCACATAGCTCATCCATCCTGCCTTTTGCTCCTCCACCGGCCTCTTCAAGTTTTCAATGGCAAACGGGATGTTTGACACACTCACCTGGTCTCCCCTGATTTCACTGAAGCCAATGGCCCTTTTCACCATATTCTGAAATTCCTTCATCTCTTTGCGGCTGCGAGGCTCAAACTTCCTGGCCGTTTCGCCATTTGGCCCCTTGGATGAGACATAAGGACCATCGATAACCACTGCCGCCGAAAGACGTTTGATATCGCCCACCGCACTGATGGTCTGTTTGTCGACCTTGCTGATCTCATAGTTGATGACGGAATTTTCCTTTTCGAACTTTTTTGAATCGCCTTGCTTTGCCCCCTGCGTCTGATACACATCATATTTCAGGTCCGGCGAACCGGACGGCAGGCCGCTTTTCCCACCCGCGCTCTCTTTCTGGTGTTGCTCACTCCTGACCACGGCGCTGTCAGGATCATAAGATTCCTCGGAAATATTCACCTGTTTGAAATCCACTTCTGCGGAAACCTTTGCCACGACCTTGTTGGGCCCAACCACCGGTTCCAGCATGGTCCGGATCCTGGTTTCAAGGCTTTTTTCAAGCTTCCGCCTGTACTCAAACTGGGACCCGCTCAGCCCCATGCCATTATCAACGCCATTTCCCTTGGAAAGCAGACCGCCCTCCATATCCACCACGGTCACCTTTTCAGGTTTCAGACCCTCCACCGCGCAGGCCACAAGGTTGATGATCCCCTGCAACTGTCTGCGGTCAAGTGTGCGACCGGGTTGGAGGCGAAGGACAACCGAAGCCGTGGCTCCCTTTTCGGGCTCGGCAAAAAGCGAGTCGCTGCCTGGAGCGATATGGACTCTTGCCTGGGCCACCGAATCAAACTGGGTTATGGTGCGTGCCAGTTCACCTTGAAGCGCTTCCTGAAATTTTAGTTTTTGTACGAATTCAGTCGTTCCGAAAGGAAGCTTGTCAAAGATCTCAAACCCCACATTCTGGCCCTTGGGCAGCCCCTCACTAGCCAGTTCCAACCGAAGCTCATAGACCTTGTCACCGGGCACCATTATGGCACGGCCACCGTTTTCCAGTTGGAAAGGAACCTTTTTTCCCTTCAATTTTTCACTGATCCGGCCGGCATCATTGGCATCAAGATTGGCAAATAATACCTGATAGTCCGGCCTGTTGGTCCAGATAAGGAGAGCAATAAATCCACCGGCGACCAGGCTCAAAATGACGGCAAAGGAGATCATTTTTGCCAGGGGGATACCCTGAAAGACGCGAAAGAACTGGTTGACACCGTTGGGCTTGTTTTCTGCCATATGAAGAAGCTCCTGATTTAGACTTGATTTAATCGCAAAAAAACCGACGCTGGGCTTCTAACCGACGCCCATGGGCCCGATGATGACTTCTATCGAAGTCGTGATCTGCTCCTTATACGAAACCCTAAGGAGAAGCTGAGGGTCTTTTTCAGACACTGTTTTTATACCTGCATCCTCATGATCTCCTGGTAGGCTTCCAGGAGCTTGTTTCTGACCTGAACGAGCAGTTTGAACGAAAGGTCGGCCTTTTCAGTCGCCATCACGACCTCCTGCAGGTCGTTGCTTTTCCCAACCGCCAACTTCTGCATCTGGTTGTCGGCTTTCTTGATCTGCTCATCCGTCTCGCCGGCAAACTGCTTCAAGGTATCCAGAAACCCTCCGCTGTGATCGATCTTTGAACTCTTCCGTATTTCGGGGAGAGCAAGATTTCCTCCCAGTTTTTTGATTGCATCCATGTAAAGCACCCCCTCCTGGCCTTTATCGTATGAGATCCAGGGTCTTCAAAGCCATATCCTTGACTGTCTTGACGGCGGCCGCATTGGCCTCATAGCCCCTATTGGCGTTGAGCAGAGATACCATCTCCTGGACGAGATTCACATTGGGCAGATACACGTAGCCCTGTTTATCCGCATCGGGATGAGAAGGATCAAAGACCTTTTTGAATTCCCCGGAAACCGGCACGATGCCCGTGACCTTGACCCCGTAAACCTCTTGTCCTTTTGAGGCGTTCTTCATTGCCTCATCAAATGATTCGGGAAGGGGATTTGTCTGGAAGACAACCGTTTTTCTACGATAAGGTTTTCCGTTTGCCGTCCGTGTGGTATTCGCGTTAGCCAGATTCATGGATATAACATTCACCCTTGCCCGCTGGGCGGTCATTCCACTGGACGATATGTCCATCGCTTTCATCAGATCCA
>Ga0307417_10000114_pt1 | contig 33257 bp, 36 predicted proteins | sample SalMarWE160210MG_2_FD_202514 | JGI IMG/M metagenome (GOLD analysis project Ga0307417, IMG submission 202514) | Salt marsh sediment microbial communities from the Plum Island Ecosystem LTER, Massachusetts, United States - WE1602-10 | ecosystem: Environmental > Aquatic > Marine > Intertidal zone... | reverse complement strand
TGATCGAGAGGCCGGCCAACACTCTCGCCGGAACCGTCGACATCGGAGAGGACCCGATGTCGGTCGTGTTCAACCTCGACTGAGACCTCATCCGCCTTGCAATCCGACCTGCACAACAGGTCAAGACAGACGCCCAACACATTTCAGACCGCTAGGTACCCATCCAACTCGTCGGAGCCGAAGGGGCCGACCGCACCCAGGACCCGTGTGCTCGCACCATAGATCTCACCGGCGATTCTCTTCACCGCATCGAGATCGACACCCTCCAGCTTCTCCAGCCGCTCGTCCACCGACAGATGCGGCATGCCCGCCAGCTCGTCACGGCCGAGACGAACCATGCGGCTGTTGGCGTCCTCGAGTGAGAGGGCCAGCGCCCCCCGCATCGACCCCTTGGCCCGCTCCAGCTCCTCCTCCGTGATCCCATCCTGGACCACGTTGGCCAACTCGTTCCGGATCACGTTGAGGGCGGTGTCCGTTTGGCTGGGCGTGGTGCCGACGTGGACACCCCAGGCGCCGTTGTCGGCATAGGACAGCTTGAACCCGTAGATGGCGTAGGCCAGGCCGCGCTCCTCACGCACCTCGCGGAAGAGACGGGACGACATGCCCGACCCCATGACGTGGTTGAGCACCTCGAACGCCCACCGACGCTCATCGGAGCGCTGCAGCCCGGGTCCCCCCAGGACCAGGTGGGCCTGCTCGGTCTCCCTGTGGGTCAGATTCACCCGTGGCTCGACCTGCGCAGCCGACGTTTGATGCTCCACGGTCTCTCCGGACCAGTCGCCGAACCGCTCCGACACCATGTCGACTACGACGGAATGGTCCACCGAACCGGCGACGGCCACCACCATCGACCCGGCCCCGTAGCGACGCTTCCAATAGCCGTGGATGTCGTCGCGGGTCATTCCCCGGATGGACTCACGTGTTCCCAACACCGGCTCCTCGAGGGGATGCCCGGCGAAGACCGCCGTCGAGAAGTTCTCGAAGACGACGTCCGTCGGGTCGTCCTCGTTCATGTTTATCTCCTCGACGACGACCTGACGCTCGGAGTCGATCTCGTTCAGGCGGAAGGCGGGGCGTTGGATGATCTCGGAGAGGACGTCGAGACCGACGGGCAGGTCTTGATCGAGGAGTCGAGTCCAGAAACAGGTCGCCTCCTTCGAAGTGAATGCATTCGACTCGGCGCCAATCGCGTCCAGGGTCTCGTTGACCGCGCGGGCCGACAACTGCTCCGAGCCCTTGAAGAGGAGGTGCTCGAGAAAATGTGAGACGCCGGCCTCGTTGGCGTTCTCGTCGCGCGTCCCGGTGTCCACCCAGCAGCCGAGGGCAACGGATCGGAGCGACGGCATGGGCTCGGTGATGATCCGAAGGCCGTTGGGCAGCGTGGTGAGGTCGTAATGCACGCCGGTGAGGGTAAAGCGCGGGCCACCGTTGCGGGAAGTCAGCTGCCGAGCAACTGAAGTCTCGAAGCGCAGGGTGTTTCGACACCTTGACAGGACATGAGACAATGAACGGCTTGTGCGCGGACGCGACCAGACCTTCCTGACCGACCTGATCGGCCCCGAAGACCAGGCGATCGAAGCCGTGGTGGGGCGTTATCAGCGCGTCGCCCCCGCGGTCACCCGCCTGGCGCGCAGCATCTCGGAGAACCCGAACCTTCGGGTGCGCCTCGGTTCCGAATCGTCGGCCTCCTCCGACGAGATCGTCTGCGATCCTCGCATATTCCAGGCCGCCTACCACCGGAATGCCCCGGTCACCCCGGACGAGGTGGCGTTGGCCAGCGCGCTCCACGAAGTGCTCCACCTGGTGTCCACCAATCTGGACGAGGTTCGCGAGCTTCCCCTCGATTGGCCGGTCGAGGTGGGGTCGGCCGCCGGGGCGGAGATGGACCTCCTGACCGCCCTCGAGCACACCGACCGGCCGGTGGCCGAGGTCCTCTTCTTCTCCCTGGAGGACGCCCGTCAAGAAGCGCAAGGGCTTTCTCTCTACCCCGGTGCGCGATCGGTCTTGCAGGACTTGTACCTCTCGTCGCTCAGCCAGGCGATCCAGCGATCCGGTGCCCTCAGCCAGTTCGTCCTCGGCTGCTTTCTGCTCACGGCCGGATACGTGGAGCGGGAGCTCCTGGAGAGGAAGTTCGAGGCGCGCTCGGCAGTCGCTCTGGACGACGCCACCGACCATTGCCGGCAGGCTGCCGAGTCGGACGACCCCTGGTACGTGGCCCAGCTCGCCCTGGAATTGGAGGCGATAGCCCGAGCCAACGGCCTCATCAACGAGGCGCCGGCCACCGCCACCAACTCGCAACGCAAGGCGCTGGAGAAGATGGACGCCGAGAAGGCGGCCGAAGGGGTGGACACCGTCCGGATGACATCACCGATCGTCAGCGACGCCGAGTCCTATCAGAACACCCGTCGCGCTGCCGACGCCCGCTCGGCGAGCTCGGACAAGAAAGGGGCGTCGGACCGGGCAGACGAGGAGTCGACCAGCCAGCTGCTCCGCGTCAGCCAGGCGCCCGAGGTGTTTCTCCCCACAGGTCAAGGGGGGAAGCTCCTGGTCAGCGCCATCCCCGCCGCCTTCGCCGGTTTCGGGGAGGAGGGAGTAGCCGCCATCGCCGACGCATCCCGCCGCTGGTCGGTCGACCAGCGCCATGTCTCCGGTGAGCTGTTCCCTCTCTTCGCCGCCAATCAGCGCCGGGGGCTCCGCTCCGGCTTCGACCAGGGTGATGTGTCGCCCCACGCCGCCCTGTTCATCGGGGCCGGGCTGTATCAGCGGCTCTACGAGCGACGTGCCACGAGGACCCGACGTCGCTACGCGGTGTCTCTCCTGGTGGACGGTTCGGCGTCGATGCTCAGCCCGGGGCGAAACCTCAATGCCGGGACCCAGTGGGCGATGCCCGCCGCCCTCCTCGGGGCCTGGAGCATGGCCAGGCTCTGCGACGAGCTTCAGATCGATTTCGAGGTGGCGTTGTTCAACAGGGGGTTCGCCGCCAGGCCCGACGACACCGAGGACTCGTACGTGCGGGGTCGCTCAGCAGCAACGGCCGGGCTGAAGAGAACCCAGGGTTCGTCGGCGGACCGTCTCATCTCGACCGTCAACCATTACATGGTGAAGCCGTTCGACCGACGATGGCGCGACTCTCAGGCAACCCTCGCCGGTCTGTTCTTCACCGCCATGAGCCCGAAGAGGGCTGCCGCGCTCGCCCGAAAGGACACCCGCTCGTCCCCACCCGTCTCCCTGTTCGAGAAGGCGGCCAACGTCGACGAGTTCAACCTCGTCCATGCCGCAGAGCGTATGGCGCGCTTGGGGGCCGATGTCCGGATCCTCATGGTTCTCGCCGACGGGATGACCCGGGGGTCGATCGAGGCATTGACCCGGTCTGTCGAGTCGGTCGAAACGACAGGGACGACCGTGATCGGCATCGGCATCGGTGATCACACTGTCGACCAGGCCTACAAACGCCACGAGGTGGTGGAGACGCCGGACCAGCTGACGAAGGCCATGGTGGACGGGACGCGTGGCGCACTGAGACGGAGTCTCGCCTACTCGGGCATGGACACCTGGTGGCTGAGAGCATCCGAGTATCACGAGAAGGAGAGAGCAATTGCCTGAAACGGTCGTATTCGAAGACCCCTCGGGAGAGGGGCCACCAATAGAGTTGGACAGATTCGAGCTGCCCGCCGACCAGGCGGACTCGGAGCTCCGCCAGCGCAAGATCCCCGAGCCCGACCCCTACTACGTCGATCTGGGCATGCTCTACCGGTTCGCCCAGCTGGAACAGGCGAGAAGGGGAGGGACCGACGGGCTGGTGCCTCTGCACGTCGCGGTCCGCGGTCACATGGGGACCGGCAAGGACCACGACATCGAGCAGTTCGCCGCGGCACTGAGCCTCCCCTATTTCCGCATCCCGCTCACCGGTGAGGTCCGGGACGTGACCCTCATCGGCTCGACCATCCTCCACGGGGACGGCAAGGGTGGCACGGAGAGCCGGTGGGAGGATGGTGACATAACCCGTGCCCTGCGGGGCCCGGCGCTCCTCAATCTCTCCGAGCTGAACGCAGCAGGAGCAGAGACGCTCTTCGCCCTACATGGCCTGCTCGACCGGTACGCCGCCCTCGACCTCCCCAATGGTGAGACGGTCGGCCTGCGCGACGACGTCCGGGTGTTCGGCACCATGAACCCGACCGACATCCGCGACTACGCGGGCACCCAGACCCTCAACAAAGCATTCGCCGATCGCTGGGTGATCTGGGAGAAGGCCTTTCCCGGGGAAGACCAGGTGAAGGCCATGCTCGATCGCCGCTACCCACAGATGGCGGACCCATACACGGAGGCCATTGCGCGGCTCACCGTGGAGATCAACGCATCGTTCGATGCCACCGATACCGGCACCCGCGTCGAGACTCCGCTCTCGTTGCGCTCCGTGCTCGACCGTCTCCCCACCGGTCTGGCCATCTACGCCGATCGCGACGATCCGCTGCGAAGGGCTTGGGAGGAGTTCGTCCTGCCCCAGGTGGATCGTTTCGACAGGGACCACTACGAGACCGTGTGGAACGCGGTCGTGCGCAAGGGGCCGTCGGAGAGCCCTTTCTAGGCTGTACGGCACTACGGGTAGCCTCACTCCCATGACCGTCGAAGCCGTGCGCACGCCCGACTCCAGATTCGAAGGCATCCCCGACTGGCCATACCAGCCCCGGTACGTCGACGATCTGGGCGGCTACGAGGGCCTGCGCATGCACTTCGTCGACGAGGGGCCGGCCGATGCGCCGGTGTTCCTGTGCCTTCATGGCGAGCCGACGTGGTCCTTTCTGTACAGGAGGATGATCCCGGTCTTCCTGGAAGCCGGTGCTCGCATCGTCGCCCCCGACTTCTTCGGCTTCGGGCGCTCGGACAAGCCGGTGGACGACTCGGAGTACACGTGGGAGTTCCATCGGGGCTCCGTGCTGCGTTTCATCGAGAGCCTCGACCTGACCGACATCACGCTCGTGGTTCAGGATTGGGGAGGGTTGCTCGGCCTCACCGTCCCGGTCGACATGCCGGAGCGGGTGTCGCGACTCTTGATCATGAATACGGCTTTCGCCACCGGGGCGACACCGACCGAAGGCTTCATCGCCTGGCGTGACTATGTGGCCAACAGCCCGGACTTCTCAGTCGGCCGGCTGATGAAGCGCTCGTGCGGGCACCTCACCGACGCCGAGGTCGCCGCCTACGAGGCCCCGTTCCCCGGGCCGGAGTTCAAGGCGGGGGTTCGAACGTTCCCGGCCCTGGTCCCCACCACTCCCGATATGGGCGGGGTCGAAGTCTCCAAGGCGGCGGTCGAGTGGTGGTCGACCGAATTCGAGGGAGATTCGTTCATGGCGATCGGTGAGGCCGACCCGGTCCTGGCGCCTGCAATGCCGTACGTCCACAAGGTCATCCGAGGGTGCCCCCAGCCGCTGGTCCTCCCCGAGGCGGGTCACTTCGTGCAGGAATGGGGCGAGAAGGTGGCGCGAGCCGCCGTGGACGGCTGGGGGCTCTGACCACACATGGCCTACGACCTCGGCAACGAAGAGCTCGACGAGCGTCTCCGCAGCCTGGTCGCCGACAGTTCCCCAAACAACAACAACGACCTGATCGAGGAGCTGATCGTCACCGCGCTGAAGCTCCACCGTGACGGGGCCACCCGCGGCGATCTCAAGTTGATCAACACCGCGCTCAAGGAGATGCGGTACTCGAATCTGGTGTTCAGCCGGCACTCGGAGCCCAAAGTGACGATCTACGGCTCGGCGCGGCTGACGCCCGACGACCCCAACTACATCCTCACCGAGAAGTTCGCCGCCACCATGGCCGCCCACGGCTGGGGGGTGATCACCGGCGCCGGTCCCGGGATCATGGAAGCGGGCAGCAAGGGAGCAGGTGTCGACCACAGCTACGGGGTCAACATCCGACTCCCCTTCGAGGCAACTGCCAACGGCTACATAGCCGAGGACCGAACGGTCAATTTCAAGTACTTCTTCACCCGGAAGCTCGGGTTCGTCAAGGAATCCCACGCCTTCGCCATCCTCCCGGGGGGGTTCGGCACCCTCGACGAGGCTTTCGAGTTGATCACGCTCATCCAGACCGGCAAGTCGGATCTGCACCCGATCGTGCTGCTCGAAGCAGAGGGGACCGGATATTGGGAACCGCTGCTGGCGTTCGTCCAGGAGCGACTGCTCGGTCAGGGGATGATCTCAGGGCCCGACATGGCACTCTTCCACTACACGACGAGCGTCGAGGAGGCCGGGGCGCACATCTTCTCGTTCTACTCGAACTACCACTCCGAGCGTTTCAGCAGCGGGAAGCTGATCCTTCGTCTGCGACGCGCCCCCGACGAGGAAGAGCTCGCTGTCCTCAACGAGGAGTTCGCCGACATAGTCGTCAAGGGCCGAATCGAGAAGACCGAGCCGACCCAGGCCGAGATCGACGATGGCGACGCCCTCGACATGGAGCGGATCACGTTCTATTTCGACCGGAGACAGTTCGGTCGCCTGCGTCAGCTGGTGGACCGTCTCAATGCATTGGCCAGCCTGCCCGAACCGACCGAGATCCCAACGGCTATGACCGAGGAGCAGGCAGAAAGACCCTGGTAGCGTCGGTGCCTCTTGGTCCTTTTCGCCGTTTGGCTATTAGAATCGGCTGGTGCGCGACATTCTCTCGGACCTCGTAGCTGAGCAACAGTTTCTCGACCAATCCCTGCAGAGAATCCCTATCAAGGTGTGGGATCTGGTCACTCCCAACAAGCCCTGGACCGTGCGCGACTCGATCGCCCACCTCGCCGATTTCGAAGATCTGGGCGCTGACGCCCTCCAGGGAGGCGAGCGGATCAAGGAATGGCAGGCGGCACCCGACATCGAGCCGCTTCGCCAAAGACCCATCAAGAAGGGCCGTGGGATGCGTCCCCAGGACGTGATCGAGTGGTGGCGAGGCGGACGGGCCAAGGTGGTCGAGCCTCTGTCCCACATGAGCGCAGAGGACAGGCTCCCCTGGATCGCAGGCGACATGAGTGCCCGGACCTTCGCCACATTCCGTCTCACCGAAACCTGGATGCACGGTCTCGACATCTATGCCACGCTCGGCATCGAGGTCGAGGACACCCCCCGCATCCGGCACATCTGCTGGTTCGGCTGGAAGACGCTGCCCTATGCCTTCAAACAGGCGGGCGAGCACTACGAGCCGGTTCGAGTCGAGGTCATCGGCCCCGGCTACTCGAAATGGATATACGGCCCGGCTGACACCGACCAGCTGATCAAGGGCTCTGCATCCGATTGGGCACGTCTCGTCGTTCGGCGCATCGACCTGGGCAGCACCCGGCTCAAGGTCACCGGCGAGAAGGCCGAGGAAGCCGTCGAGCTAGCTCAGACCTTCCTGTGATCCCGGGTCGTCCCCGGCGCACATGAGCGTTCGGAGCCGCAACGAGGGCGGTGTCGCCCGCATCACACTGTCCCATCCCGACACCAGGAACGTGATCACCGGGCCGGACATTCTCGAGCCCTTCCTCGACGCCCTGGACGAGGCCGAAGCCGACCCCGAAGTCGTGGTGGCGGTGATCGACGCCGAGGGGCCGGCGTTCTCCGCAGGCGGCGACGTCAAGCAGATGGCTGCACGCGAAGGGCTCTTTGCCGGCAATCCGGCCGAGCTGACCGAGAGATACCGGGAGACGATCCAGCAGCTGACCCGCTTCCTCCTCACCACCGACCTGGTCACCATCGCCATGGTCAACGGGCCCGCGGTGGGCGCCGGTTTCGACCTGGTGCTCGGATGTGACCTGCGGTACGGGTCGAGGAAGGCGAGATTCGCTCACACCTTCGTCGACATCGGGATCGTCCCCGGCGATGGTGGCGCCTGGCTGCTCCCCAGGGTTGTTGGATGGCAACGGGCCACCGAGCTGGCGTTGACCTCCCGGTTCATCACCTCGGCCGAGGCGGAGAGTTACGGGGTGCTCCTCGAAGTGGTGCCCGAGGAGAAACTCGAGGGGCATGTCATGGATGTGGCCCGCTCGATCGCCGGCAAGCCGCATCCGGCGGTCGTCATGGCGAAACGACTCCTCCGTCAGGCTCGCACCATGGATCTCGACGGCTTTCTCGAGTTCTCCGCGGCCCTCCAGGCGGTCGCCCACTCCACACCCGAGCACGAGGCTGCCGTGGCCGATTACGTCCGGCGTCTCGGCTCGAAGGACGATCAACCGGGTCGCTAGACCTACGAAATCGCCCATTTTGGCGGTCGGAAACGGCCAAATGGGACTGCCGACTTATCCACAGGTCGAGATGACGTGACGAGACTCCTCCTAGTTGTGTTTGGCATGAAGGACTTTCCAGACCAATACCTCGTCAAGGTGATGGAGGACGTGATCGAGGACCTCCACGGTCACGTGCACCGCGTCTCCAACCTCGCCGTCGACCTGGGTCGTGGGCTCGCCCTCGGTAATGACGATCTCGACCGACTGGCCCTCGCCGGGATACTCCACGATGTCGGAAAGATCCACATGGATCCGGGGATCCTGGGCAAGCCCGGGCCGTTGGACCAGACCGAACGCGAATTGATGGAGCGTCACCCCGAACTGGGTTTCGCCATGACCCGCAATCGTCTCGACCCCAAGATCGCCGAAGCGATCCTCTACCACCATGAGCGTTTCGACGGTGGCGGGTACCCATTCGGGCTCGCCGGCGATGCCATCCCTGTCTTGAGTCGCATCGTCCTGGTCGCCGATGCATTCGACGCCATGACCTCGAAGCGGGCTTATCAGCCGGCCCTGCCCGTCGATTTCGCCGTTCACGAGATCAGACGCAATGCCGGAAGCCAGTTCGACCCTCAGGTCGTCGAGATCTTCACCGGCCTCGCCGAGATCAACGCCCTTCCTCTCGAACTCTCCGCCTGAACGACGTCCGCCAGCGAGCTCCCCTCCCCCTTCTGTCGTGCAACGCGTCCTGTTGGAGGCGTCTCGTTGCACAACAGACCGAGCGACCCGTGGCGGTCGAGCCTCTTTCCCAAACGGTCATGATCAGATCGGTCTGACCCGTCTGAGCCTGTCCCGGTGCAGATAGACGATCAGGGCCAACAACGCGACATATATCACCGGGAGACTTGCCCTTGACGACGGCGAGGAGGGCCCTGTCGGGGGCATTCGTGAGTTAGTCAGCGATCGATCGCTCGCCCTGTCGATTCTCGAACCGTGAGACCGTTGTCAGAGACCGCTCAACTCTCGAATGGCACCGGCAACATCTGGTAGATCTCGATTGCGAAGTTCCCCGAGTCTTCACTCAGGTAGGGATGGCCGTTCGCCAGGGTCCGGGCTGTGGCCAGGTCGGGTGCCTCGACGATCGAGTAGCCCGAGAGGGCAACGGGCTCTGTCGTCGTCCCGTCATCGACCACGGAGACACCCTGACCGAACGGTGTTCCCACGTCGGAGAGAGCCGGCCCGACCCTCTCCATCCAGGCTCCCCACTTCGCCATGACCTCCTGAGCCTGTTCCTCGGTCATGTCTGCTGTGTCGGTCGCCGCACCCTTGTAGATCATGATGAATCTCGGCAACAGTTCTCCTCTACATCGATTTAGTCGAGACTATATCTCTTTCCACCATCTATTACAACCGTGGCTAAAATAGGATTTCGATGGACGACCTCCAGGTCATCGCCGAGCCAAGACGACGCCAGATCCTGGCGCTTGTCTGGGACCAGGAGTTGGCCGCATCGGCGATCGCCGCCAGATTCGACGTGACATTCGGCGCGGTCTCCCAACACTTGTCTGTCCTTCGCAACGCCGGGATGGTGAAGGTCAGACAGGACGGCAATCACCGCTACTACCGGGCGAACGTGGATCGACTCGAGCCCTATCGGGCCATCCTGGAGACCATGTGGCGACAGACGCTCGGTGATCTCGCCTCCATGGTTCAAAGCTCTGAAGGCGACGGCTCATGACGAGGATCGTCGTAGAACAATGGATCGAAGCTCCCCCATCAACCGTCTACCGCTATCTGACAGGGTCGGACGAATGGAAACGCTGGCAGGGCGTCGACGCCCGTCTGGACGCTCGAGAAGGCGGGATCTTCGCCATGCTCATGGGCAATGGCATGCGTGCGAGCGGCGAGTTCGTGCGACTGGTCAAGGACGAACTCGTCGTCTTCACTTGGGGTTGGGTCGACCATCCCGTGATTCCCCCGGGGTCGACAACGGTCGAGATATCGCTCACGAAGAATGGAAAGGGCACCCTGCTGACGCTCACCCACCGTCTCCCCGACGACGAAGCCGACCTCCACAGGGCCGGGTGGGCCCACTATCTCCCCAGGCTCGCGTCGGCGGCGGCCGGCCTCGATCCAGGACCGGACCCGGGACCTGGTTGACGAGATGCGAAGCAGGTCGTCCGAAACCGGTACTCCCATCAGGGGCCCGGGAGCTCGGCGGCAAGACCCCCTCATCGGCGAACTTGTCGGCGGCGCCTGATACCTTCGGACCGTGGGCGCACTCGAGTCATTCACCCCTGCCACGAGAACTTGGTTCGAGGCCTCGTTCGCATCGCCTACGCGCGCCCAGGAGGAGGGATGGCCGGCCATCGCCAAGGGTGACCACACCCTCATCCACGCCCCCACCGGCTCCGGGAAGACCCTCGCCGCCTTCCTCTGGACCCTGGACAGACTGCTCACCGAGCCGGTGCCCGAGAAGACGGAGCGGTGCCGGGTTCTCTACATATCCCCGCTCAAGGCCCTGGCCCACGACGTCGACCGCAACCTCCGTGCACCGCTGGCCGGGATCCGTCACGCCTCCCAGCGTCTGGGCGGCGAGCCCCTCCCCCAGCTCACCACCTTCCTCCGCACCGGTGACACACCGCAAGAAGATCGCCGGCGCATGGAGCGCAACCCGCCCGACATCCTCATAACCACTCCCGAGTCGCTGTACCTGATGCTGACCTCGGCGGTTCGCTCCGCTCTCCGGACGGTTCGCTGGGTCATCGTCGACGAGGTGCACGCAGTTGCCGGCAGCAAGCGTGGGGCCCACCTGGCCCTGTCGCTGGAGCGTCTCGAGGAGATCACGGACGAATCACCGCAGCGCATCGGTCTCTCCGCCACCCAACGGCCGCTGGAGACGATCGCCCGATTCCTCGGTGGCGGCACCATCGAGGGCGATCGATGGGAGCCGAGACCGGTCACCATGATCGACATCCCCCAGGATCGGGAGCTGGACGTCGAGATAGTGGTCCCGGTCGAGGACATGAACGAGCCCGGTGAGCCCGATCCTCTCGACCCCGGGAGTAGGGCCACACGCTCCATCTGGCCTGCCGTCTACCCCGAGCTCCTCCACGAAATAGAGGCCCACAACTCGACGATCGTGTTCGCCAACTCCCGTCGTCTCGCCGAGCGGGTCTGCTCTGAGATCAACAACCTCGCCGGATCGGAGGTCGCCAGGGCCCACCACGGCTCGGTGGCACGAGAGCAACGGCTCGAGATCGAAGAGGCGCTGAAGCGTGGTGACCTGAGGGCGGTGGTGGCCACCTCCTCACTGGAGCTTGGCATCGACATGGGGGCGGTCGACCTGGTCCTCCAGATCGAGGCGCCGACGTCGGTGGCCTCTGGATTGCAGCGGGTGGGCCGAGCCGGGCACCAGGTGGGCGGGGCGTCCCGGGCAAAGGTCTACCCGAAGTACCGCGGCGACCTCCTGGTCTCGACGGTCGTCTCCCACCAAATGGGTCTTCGCAAAGTGGAGTCGACCCGGATCCCCTCCAACCCGATCGACGTCCTCTCCCAACAGCTGGTCGCGCTGGTCGTCTCCGCCGACACCACCGCGGAAAAGCTCTACGAGACGGTCAGACGGGCCACGCCGTACAGCGATCTCAGCCGCTCGGTCTTCGACGAGGCCCTCGACATGCTCTCCGGGCGCTACCCGTCCGACCTCTTCGCCGAGTTGCGGCCCCGCATCAACTGGGACCGGGTCACCGGTGCGGTCACGCCACGCCCCGGCTCGCGTCAACTCGCAGTCACCAACCCGGGGACCATCCCCGACCGTGGGCTGTTCCGGGTGACACTCCCCGACGGGAGCCGGGTGGGCGAGTTGGACGAGGAGATGGTGTACGAGTCCCGAGAGGGCGATGTGTTCCTGCTCGGTTCCAGCGCATGGCGGATCAGTCAGATCACACACGACAAGGTCGAAGTCGTCCCCGCCCCCGGTGAATCGGCGGCGCGGATGCCCTTCTGGCACGGAGACATGTTGGGCCGGCCGTTGGAGACGGGGCTGGCCGTGGGGAAGTTCGTGCGGGAGACGGCCGCCCTCGATCCAGACGATGCCCGGGAGACGCTCATCGAGGACTACCGCCTCAACGACTTCGCCGCCGGGAACCTCGTCTCGTATCTGGCCGAAGAGCGTGAGGCGACGGGTGTCCTGCCCACGGACAAGACGGTCGTGGTGGAGCGTTTCCAGGACGAGATCGGCGACTGGCGGGTCGTCCTCCTGTCCCCTCTCGGAGCCCGCATCCACGCCCCGTGGGCAATGGCCCTGCGTCAGCGTTTCCGGGCCAGGTATGGCACCGACGTCGACGTCATATGGTCCGACGACGGCATCGCCTTCAGATTCCCGGACTCCGACGAGCCACCGGACTCCTCCGATCTCATCATCGACCCCGAGGACGTGGAGAGCATCCTGATCGAGCATCTCTCCGACACCGCCCTGTTCGCCGCCCGCTTTCGGGAGGCGGCAGGACGGGCACTGCTCCTCCCCAGGCGGAGACCCGGGGAGAGAACGCCGTTGTGGCTCCAGCGCCGGCGCTCTGCCGACCTGCTCGGCGTCGCCAAGCAATTTGGGTCGTTCCCCATCCTCCTCGAAGTGTACCGGGAGATCCTCAAGGACGACTTCGACCTCCCCGCGCTGCAGGGGATCCTCGCCGACATCAGGTCGCGGAAGATCCGCGTCGCCTCCGTCGACACCCACGGTCCCAGCCCGTTCGCGTCGTCCCTGCTGTTTTCTTTCATCGCCGCCTACATGTACGAGGCCGACGCACCGTTGGCTGAGCGCCGGGCGGCCGCACTCACCCTCGACCGAGACCTGCTGCGGGAACTGCTCGGCGAGGGCGAGCTCCGTGACCTCATCGACCCCGAGGTGGTGGCCGCAGTCGAATTGGAGCTGCAACGGCTCACCGAGGGGCGGAGGGCGCGTCACGACGACGGAATCCACGATCTGCTGCGTGATCTGGGGCCCCTCACCCTCGACGATCTCGAGGTGCGGAGCGAGGGTATCGACGTGCCGGCGGCGCTGGACCGTCTCTTCGACTCCAGACAGGTCGTCGAAGTACGGCTGGGCGGCGAGGCTCGCTGGGCCGCCATCGAAGACCTGGCACGTCTGCGCGACGCCCTCGGCGTGCAACCGCCACCGGGGGCACCTCATGTGTTCCTGGAGCCGGTCGACGACCCGTTGGGCGACGTCGTGGGGAGATACGCCAGGACACACGGGCCGTTCGTGGCAGCCGACGCGGCCTCGGCGCTCAGCCTCCCGGTGGGAGTGGTCGAGACCGCCCTGACCCGTCTCGAACAGTCGGCCCGGGTGGTGCAAGGTGCGTTTCGCCCCGGCGGGAAGGGCAGGGAATGGGTCGACGGAGCCGTACTCAAAAGACTCAAACGTCGCTCGCTGGCTGTGCTCCGCTCTGAGGTCGAACCGGTTGACCGGACCGACCTCGCACGCTTCGAGATCGCCTGGCAAGACATCTCCGAAGACCCCCCTCGCGGGCGCAATGCCCTGGCCGAGGCCATCCACAAGCTCACCGGTGCCGCCATCCCCGCCTCCACACTGGAGAGAGACGTCCTGGCAGCGAGAGTGGCAGAGCCGGGGACCGGGATAGACAGCCTGCTACTGGCCGGTGACCTGGTCTGGGTGGGTCAGGGGGCAATCGGCAACCGCGACGGCAGGATCGCCCTCTACCCAAGGGACTCCCTGGCGACACTGTGGACCGGGCCCGACGCAGGCTTCGATCCCGACGAAGACGCCGAGCGGATGTTGCAGGCGCTGAGGGAAAGGGGCGCCAGCTTCTTCCGTGACCTCTACGACGCATTTGGCGGGGGCGATCCCGATCAGGTTCTGGAGACCCTCTGGGATCTGGTGTGGGCCGGCCACGTGACCAACGACACGTTTGGCCCGGTGCGCTCGTACACGATGAGACGCAAGAGCCGCAGCGGCGGCCGCCGCGCTCTCTCCAGCCGCTTCCCCGAACATGCCCAGGGGCGCTGGTCGCTCACCGAGAATCTGGTCGGCATCCCGGCCGACGTCACCTCACGACACGCCGCGTGGGCCGAGCTCCTGCTCGACCGTCACGGAGTGGTGACCCGGAGCACCGTCCTCGCCGAGGGCTTCCCCGGTGGCTTCAGTGCCTTGTATCCCGTGTTCTCCCATCTCGAAGAAAGCGGCCGCATCCGCCGCGGCTACTTCGTAGAAGGGCTTGGTGGCTCCCAATTCGCGCTGCCCGGTGCCGTCGACCGTCTCAGAGCACAGCCGACCACAGGGCTGGTGGTCGTCGCCGCAACCGACCCGGCCAACCCCTACGGCGGGGTGCTCCCATGGCCCGACCTCGACAGCATTCGTCTGGCCCGGGACGCCGGCGCCTACGTGCTGTTGTACGACGGCGCGCTCATCGGTTACCTGGACAAGGGACGCCGCGGCCTGACCCTCATCGAGGTGTCATCGGAGCAGTTCGGCGAGGTGTCCCGGGCCATGGCGTCGATCGCCCGGCGTCACCGTCGTCTCACCCTGCTCACGGTCGACGGAGTCGCCGCATCTTCCTCGCCCCTGGCGGCGCCCCTGGCCGAATGGGGCTTCGCAACAGCACCACGAGGCCTGACCTATAGAGGCTGACGGCGGCGGATCCGTGAGATCGCTCTAGGAGGACATCTCCACGGCGGGCTCGGCTCCGCGAATTCCCAGAGCCTCCCGGCCCCGACTGGCGGCCCGGCTCATGATTACGATCGTCGCCGAGAGGACGATGATCCCCACCCATTGCGTCGTCGTGGGAACCGTGTCGAACGCCGACCAGCCGATGAGAATCGCGGTGAGCGGAAATGCCAGCTCGGCGAGCGTCGCACTGGAGGCCGGTGTCGTCGACAGGCCCCGGTAGTAGATCAGCAGCGCCGCCAGACCGGGAATGAGGGCCAGCACGATGAGCGCCCAGAACTCCGAGCCCGTCACCTGGAGCGCGGTCGACGCCTCGTTCCTCAGCAACAGGATCACAAAGGCGGTGGGAAGGCCGATGGCGAACCTCAACGCGGTCAACTCGTTGGTGGGGATCGTCTTGGTCAGGTATCGCCCGAGGACGGTGCCCATGCCCCACAAAGCGGCCGCCCCGAGGGCGAGCATGGCGGGCGCCAGCTGACTGACCGAGACGCTCGTGGGATCGGAGAAGGAGATCAGATATGCACCACCGACCGCGAACAGGAAATACCAGCCGTACCTGGGCAGTAGACGCTCGCCGAGCAACAGATAGGCGCCCAGCACCGCGATGACCGGCTGGGTCTTCTGTATCAGCAGCACAGTGGTCGGATCGCCGTAGGTGAATGCCTGGGTGAAGAGGATCGTGGCAACGGCCGACGCTCCGGCACCGACGAACACCAACGAGATCACGTCCCCGGCCGTCAGCTTGTGCCTGCTCCGCAGGAAACGGAGCAGGAGGGGGACGGTGACTGCCACGAGGATCAGGTGCTCCCAGAACACGACCTTGGGAGCGGCCATCTCCAGGGCGAGGGATGTGCGGAACAGGCCGTCGGTCCCCCACAGGGCGGCACCCAAGGCGACGAGCAGGAATCCAATGCCGAGTTTCTTCATGAACCGTGCTTTCTCAAGAGATGCCGGAGGTCCCGGCGCCGATCACTCCACCGTCGATCGGGACCGTAGTCCCGGTCATCCAGGACGACGCGTCGGAGGCGAGGAACGTGATCAGACGTGCCACGTCCTCGGGCTCTCCCACCCGCCCCAGCGGATGCCGTTCCGCGGCAGCCTCCTCGTCGACGAGGAGCGCCCCGGCAAGACGGGTCTTCACCACCGCCGGCGCCACTGCGTTCACCCTGACCTCGGGGGCGAGCTCCAGGGCCAACTGTCGTGTCATGTGGATCAGGCCCGCCTTGGAGATGTTGTAAGCCCCCATGTACCGGCTCGGCTGCATGCCGGCTATGGACGCCACGTTGACTATCACGCCGCCATGCTCTCCCATCCAGGCGGAGTGGACCGCGCGCACCCAGAGCAACGGGGCCCGGAGATTCACCGCCCACGTCTTGTCCAGGGCACCGAGGTCGACCTCCACCAGCGAGCCGGCGGCCGGGTTCGTCCCGGCATTGTTCACGAGTATGTGACAGGCCCCGAAAGTCTCCACCGTTGCCCTCGCCGTGTCGTTGGCAGCTTCCTCGTCGTCGGCGCGTGCTGCGATCGCCAGCACCCTGTCGGGCTCCACGCCGGCGGCCATGAGCTCTTCTTTGGCCGCTTCGATGTTCTCCGGCTTTCTCGACGTTATGGCCACACCGGCGGCACCGCTCCTGCACAACTCCAGGGCCGTCGCCAAACCGATGCCACGGCTGGCACCGGTGACCAGGGCGACCCTCCCTTCAACCGACACGTCCATTCATGCCTCCTCAGTGACCACCGCGCTTGACGCCGCCGTATTTCATCCTCGTGTCCGACATCGCGGCAACTCGAGCCTCATCATCCCGGATGGCGGCATCGACCACCTCGCCCACATAGAGCGTGTGAGTGCCCATGTCGATCGTGTGGCGAACCTCGCAGTCCATCCAGGCGACCGCCTCGTCGAACACGGGCGCACCGGTCGTGGCCGTCCGAACCGGGCGGCCGTTGAGGGTGTTGCCCTCCCTCTCGGCCGGCTTGGAGAACTTGACGAACGTGCGGGTGTCATCGGCGGACCAGAGGTTGACGCTGAACGAACCGCCTTCGCCGATCAGCCTGTGAGTGAGCGACTTGTTGTCGATTCCGACACCGACGAGCACCGGCTCCATCGAAAGCTGGGTGACCCAGCTCGTGGTCATGCCGTTCCACACTTCACCGGACGCCGAGCCCACGAGCACCAGCGCATTGGGGATCTTCCACGTGACTTTGTTGATCAGCTCGGGGTCCACGATCGCCTCGGCGTAACAGAAGGCGCCACCCTAATGTTCCGCGCGTGCGGATCCTCATAGCCACGACCGGCGTGCTGCCCGCGGCCCCCACTGCCCAGTTCTGCCGACGGCTGATTGGCCATGAGTCCGCCGTCACCGTGATGACGGTGATACGCGTGCCTCGCTCTTTTCTGGAGTCTCTCGACGACGACGTGCGCCGATCATTCCTCGATGCGTCCGACCAAACGACTTCGGAGGAAGAGAAAGCGGCCGCCTATCTCGAGGAAAGGGGCCAGCGGGCCGTCGACCCCATTTGCGCCGCGCTGGCCGCCGAGGGCATCGACTCGGATGTGCGCTTCGTGGAGGGAGACGACCCGGCTGAGGCGATCATCCAGACCGCGGCACAGGTCGCAGCCGAGATGGTGGTCATGGGCGCCACCCGAAGGCTGTTCACAGAGGAGGCCTGGCGCAGTGTCTCGGCGAGGGTGATGGTCAACTCCCATCTGCCCGTCCTGCTGGTGCCGGGGGCGAGAATCGAGGACACGATGGAGATACCGGTACTCGACCTCTGAGATCGGTCAGTCCCAGCTCTCAGGTGGATCCTGACCGGTCTTGGCGGCTTCGGAGCGAGCAACGTACGCAGCCGCCTCGCTGCGTCGGCTCATGCCCATCTTGGCGAGGACGTTCGACACGTAGTTCTTGACCGTCTTCTCGGCGAGGTACATCTCCTCGGCGATCTGCTTGTTGGTGAGACCGTGCGCGATGTGCTCCACGATCACCCGCTCCTGATTGGTGAGCCGTTCCAGAAGAGGATCTGTCTGGGCACCACCGCGAATCCTCTGAAACAACGTCTCTGTCATCTCCGGGTCGAGGAGTGAGTCGCCGGCGCCGACCTTCCGAATGTCCTTCACCAGCTCGTCGGTCTTCACTCTCTTCAGCACGTAGCCGGACGCCCCGGCGAGGATCGCAGCCATCAGGGCCTCCTCGTCGGCGAACGAGGTGAGCATGAGCACGCTTACGTCGGGAAACCTCTCCTTGATCTCACGGCAGGCTTCCACGCCACTCTTGTCGGGGAGGCGGACGTCGAGAATCACCACGTCCGGCTCGTCGTAGCCAACCCGGCGGACGCCTTCCTCGGCTGTGCCGGCCTCACCGACAACGGTCATGTCCTCTTGTGACTCGATGAGAGCCTTGAGGCCGGCCCTCACGACCTCATGATCGTCCACGAGCAGAATCCGGTGCTGCATGCCCCCCAAAGTAGCCGCCTGTATCGTCTCGCTGATGTCGGCGTCCGAAGTGTTCGATCTCGCACCGCTCATAACGAGCGCGGTGAAAGTCGTCGGTGGCGCCGATCTGGGACAGGTGCTCCATCGGCTGATCGCTCAGGCGAAAGAGGCGACAGGCGCCGAATACGCCGCGATCGGTGTGATCGGTAGTCACGACGTGCTCGCCGAGTTCATCTACGAGGGCATAGCCCCCGAGACAGCCGAGCTCATCGGGCATCCGCCCATCGGGCGTGGCGTCCTCGGCACCGTGATACGTGAGAAGAAGCCCATAATCCTCGAGGAGATCTCTGAGCATCCGGATTCGGTGGGTTTCCCCGACAACCACCCCGAGATGCACCCTTTCCTCGGAGTCCCCGTTGCGGTCGGCGACGAAGTCTTCGGCAACCTCTACCTGACCAACAAGGACGGCGGGTTCACCGACCAAGACCTGGAGATCGCCAGCGCCCTCAGCCGCATCGCCGGCGCGGCAGTGCAGACTGCCAGGCTCCAGACCAGGCTCCGCCGATTGGCCGTCGTGGAGGATCGCCAACGGATCGCACGCGATCTCCACGACTCGGTCATACAGGACCTATTCGCCATCGGGCTGAGCCTGCAGGGTCTGGCGTCCCGGGTTGCCGACGCCGAGGTGACTGCTTCGCTCGACCAGGCCATAGACACGCTGGACAACTCGGTCAACGCCCTGCGCAGATACGTGTTCGAGTTGAGGGAGTCGAGCCGCGCCCCGCTGGGGCTGGACGAGAGGCTTCAGAAACTGGTGTCGAGGATGGGTGCAACGTATCCGTCCCGCGTCGAGTTGAACATCGACGGTGAGATGCCCAACGAGTGGGACGAGGAGCTGGTGATCCTCGCCACGGAGGCGCTCTCCAACGCACTCCGCCATTCACATGCCGCCCACGTCGAGGTCGACCTTGCGGTGACGCCCGAGCAGATCACCCTCAAGGTGACCGACGACGGGGACGGTTTCGACCCTGACGAGCCCCACCCCGGGATGGGCCTGGCCAACATGGCGGCCCGGGCCCGGGCCATGGGAGGCTGGCTGAAAGTTGAGAGCGAGTACGGGAAGGGAACCGTCGTCGAGGCCCGGATCCCGCTCAGTCAGAGTGCGAGTTCGGGCTGAGCGCCTCCGCCAGCCGATCCATCCAGTCCCTGACGGTTGCCTCCGCCACGTGACCGAGGCCGGCACGGTCGACCAGGCGACCGATGGCGCCCAGCGGTGGCTGATAGTTGCCCTTCAGGGTGAGCGTGGTGTGATTGGGCCCCCGCTTGGTGAGTATCAGGTCGGCATTCAACTCCGGGAACAGCACCGTCGCCCCGGTGGCGGTCCAGCGAATCGGGTAGACGAGCCCGATACGGTGGATCTCTGCCATCCCGATCTCCAGTTCGACACTGCGGGCAACCTTCTCGTTGGGCCCAACCTTCGCCCGCAGCTTCTCCCCGTCCCGGTATGCGATGTCGGCCCACTCGGCGAGATTGGATCTGACCCTATCGAGGCTGTTCTCTACGTCCCCCAGCCCGGATTCGACCTCGGTGACGTATTGAACGAACACTCAGAGTCGCCCCGGCTTCGTCCTGGCGGCAAAACCCTTGCCGGAGGTCATGCCGGTCACCTGATCGATGGTCACACGCACCACCCGTACCAGGCCGGCGTCGAGCTGTGGCCTGCCGGGACGGCCCAGGGGTGACCCCATGACCTGGTTGTATTTCTGGTACAGGGCGGTGACGGTCTTCTCCCTGACCTCCTGGTCTTCGACGACCTCCGCCTCCCCCCGGATGATCACACTGTCCCAGTCCCCCGTCTGGTCGTCGTAGATCGACGCCTCGACACACACCTTCGGGTTCTCTGCGAGCGCATCCAGCTTCTTCCCTGGCATGGTCCTGAAGTACATGAGCCCTTCATCGACGACGAAGGACATCGGAGTCACGTAGGGCTCACCGCCGTCGACCATCGCCAGGTGCGCGACCGGCACCTGATCGAGAATCGCCAGCGCCTCTTCCCTCGTGATCTCGTGCATTTCACTCCACCGCTTCGCCGGTGACTGCCCAGAGAATGTCCTTGATCGATGCCATCCCGAGTAGGACTCCGTTGTCGACCACGGGTAGGTGCCGATATCCGGCGGCCAGCATCCAATCGGCCGCTTCCTTGACATCCATGTCGGGGAGGAACGAGTCCGGGTAGGGAGTCATCCAATCCCCAACCACCTCCTCGGAGGGCCCATCGCCCTGCGCCACGCAGACCACCACGTCACGTTCGGTGATGATCCCCGAAAGGTCGCCGTCCTCGATGACGGCCAGAGACCCGACACCCTCCTGCTCCATGCACTCCGCCGCCTCGGCCACGGTTGCACCATGCGGGATCGTGAAGATCTCGCCGCTGAGCAGATCTCGCAACTCCATTCGCACACCTCCTGGTCTCTGCACGATCGATTCTCCGAGAGTCACCACGAGGAATACACGGCCGAAAGTCCCTAAAGAACCGGGGCCTTCCGGCGCACCCTCGCCACTCCGGCAGATTCTGTCACACCCTCCCCCTACCTTGACATCCATGAGCATCGAGAACGGATGTGAGCACAAGCCGGTGTGGGTGGGACGCGTCGCCGTAACCGCTTGCGCCGACTGCGGACGGGTGGACTGGCTGTCCCACCAGGGCGCTATCGACCCGGCGGAGGCGATGGCCGCCCTGTTCGGGAGCTACGACCTGGTCGGCGCGATGGACGCCCTCGGGGCGCCCTCGGCGGAGGTTCTCGTCTACGCGCCCCCGTCCGCTCGCAAGCGACGTCACCTGGAGGCGCTCCCCAAACGCGTGTGGCTGAAGGCGGCGCCGCATCTGTGGATGTCCACCGACGGCGACAACCTGTTGCTGTCTGTCACCCGACGTCTGCTGTTCGAGAACCTGCTGCGCGGGGCCTAGACACCCGCGCCGACGTCGGCGAACTGGGTCCGGCTCAACTCGGCGTAGAGACCGCCCAGGGCCACCAGGGATTCGTGATCACCACGCTCGACGATCATCCCGTCGTCGATGACGAGTATCTGGTCGGCGGCCCGGACCGTGGAGAGACGATGTGCGATGACGATCGACGTTCGGCCCTTCATCACGCCGGTGAGAGCCTGCTGGATCAACGCCTCGGACCGTGAGTCGAGATGGGAGGTCGCCTCGTCGAGTATGAGGACACGGGGGTCCTCCAGCACGACGCGAGCGATGGCTATACGCTGCTTCTCCCCACCGGACAGCCGGTAGCCCCGCTCCCCGACGACCGTCTCGTAACCGTCGGGCAGACGATCGATCATCTCGTCGATGTTCGCCGCGGTGGCTGCCGCCACCAGCTCCTCCCTGGTGGCCTCGGGCCGGGCGTAGCGAAGGTTGGCGGCGATCGTGTCGTGGAACAGATAGGTCTCCTGGGTGACCACCCCGACGACGCGTGACAGCTGATGGAGGTCGACATCACGCACATCCACGCCGTCGACGCGCACATTGCCCTCGGTCACGTCGTAGAGCCTGGGCACGAGATAGGAGATCGTCGTCTTCCCCGCGCCGGAAGGTCCAACGAGGGCGGTGAGAGTGCCCGGCTCCGCGACGAAGCTCACATCCGACAGAGCCCACTCGCGGGTGCTCGCCTGCGAGACGGCAGGGCCGTCATCGGCAGACCGGTGCCAGGTGAATCGCTTGACGGCCTCCAGGCCCTCCGGCTGCTCGCTCTGGTAGCGGAAGGAGACATTCTCGAACTCGACCCTCCCGTTTCCACTCACCGGCGTCGGGCTCACCGGGGCCGGGATGTCAGTCTGCAGGTCGAGAACCTCGAACACCCGCTCGAACGAGACCAGGGAGGTCGCGAACTCCACCCGCGAGTTGGAGATGGCCGAGAGTGGCCCGTACAACTGGGTGAGGAGGGTCGAGAACATGACGATCGTGCCCAGGGTGATCGCACCGTTGATCACCATGACGCCGCCAACCCAGAACACGGCGGCGGTCCCGATGGCGGAGACCAGGCCCAATGCGGCGAAGAACCCGCGGCCCACCATGGCCCGCCGGATCCCGTAATCCCTCACCTGGCCGGCCGACTCGGCGAACTTGGAGCGTTCCTCGTCCCAACGGCCGAACAGGCGGATGAGCATCGCTCCCGACACATTGAAGGACTCCTGGAGGATCCCCGACATTCGGGCCTGGTGCTCCATCTGCTGCTGGGTTATGCGCCGCAGTATCCGGGCGACCCGGCGCGCCGGAAGCACGAACAGCGGGAGGGCTGCCACGGCGAGGAGAGTGAGCCGCCATTCCGCCTGGAGCATCACGACGAGGATCACGACCACCGACACCACGTTGGAGACGATGGTGACGAAAGTGCCGGTTATCGCCTGTTGGGAGCCGACCACGTCGGAGTTGAGACGGTTCATCAGCTCCCCCGTCTTGGTGGCGGTGAAGAAGCGGAGGGACATGCGTTGCAGATGCTCGTACAGCTCGCAGCGCAGGTCGAAGATGATCCCCTCACCGACCCGGGACGACAGCCACCTCTGCACCACGCCGACCAGCGCGTTGACCAATGGGACGAGAATCATCCCCGCGCCCAGCAGTGTCAGCCTCCTCAAGTCGGCCTTCGGTATCGCGACGTCGATCAGGCTCCTGATCAGCATCGCCGGGACGACCGACAGGCCCGAGATGACGAGGATCGTCAGCAGTATCCCGATGAGACCGGTGCGATAGGGACGTCCGTAGCTCCACACGCGTCGGAGCAGCGCTCTATCGATATTCGGCCGGTCCTGCTCCTCGTCGTATTGGAGGTAGCTCCACCAGCCGCCGCCGTGAAACATCACCTGGCTCCCGGTTGGAGAGACCCGACCTTACGACGATTCAGCCTCAATCGAAGCGAGGGGAACCATGTCGTCGCTCATCTGGCGCAGAATCCCGATCGGCACGAACGAGCGGCCGAACAGCTCATAGCGATAAGGACCCTCGAACCAGACAACGGTCGAACCGCCCGATGAGCTCAGGATCCACGTGGCGCGTGACCCAACGGTGACGAGCTCGCATTGGTCAGTTGTTCGATCGGAGAAGAGGGCGCAGCTGGGCTCAACCTCCCCCGACGCCAGCTGGGATGCGGTCTCCTGGTCGGTCGACACTTTGAGGACGACCATCTGCGCCACCGAGCGAGATCGCGAATATGGCTCGGCGGACCAGATGCCGAAGGCCGCACTCGGCTCGTCGGCGACCGTGCCGTCGTTGTCGAACACGAGCTGTGACGACACCCATTCCGCACCCGCGGGCGCCAGATCGGGGAACGTCACCCCGTCCAGCGCTGCGGCGATCTCGAATCTGCTCGCCTGGATGAATCGGTCACCCTGCCTGCGGGCGAACACCTGCTCCAGAACCGCCGCGACATCCTCCGGGTTCTCCGTCCCGAGGTCATCGTTGGCCCAGAGGAGACGTTCTGCCGCGACGACCGTGGGCATCGTGGTCACCACGGCGATGGTGGTGGGCACCGTGGGCTCGTTGATCCAGTCCGAGCTCCGCAACCCGAGCGACTCGAGGGGCGACCCACCACAGCCGGCCAGGGCCATGACGAAGACGATCAGGGCGAGATTGCGTCTCAGACGCATGGCCTCGTCGCTTTCGTCCTCATCTTTTGTTTGAACGACCCGATTCGATCATTTCGTTCCTCGAACTGTCATGGCGGAGTCTCCATTGTCCTTGTCCGTATGCTGAATCCGGTGAATTCCGTCACCTTGATCCGCGAGGGTCGGCCCGGGCCCCTCGACGTGGCGATCAGTCATTCCATCCTGACCGCCGTCTCGGAGGGCCGCCTCGGGGCGACACTCAGGCTCCACGAGCCGGGTGCGGTGGTCGCCTTCGGCCGGGCCGACCGGGTGACGCCCGGCTACCACGCCGCGGTGCGCGCCGCCGAGGCGCACGGGTTCGCCGCCGTGGAGCGTCTGGCGGGCGGACGCGCCGCGGTCTTCCACGAGAAGACCATCGCCTTCTCCCTGGCGCTGCCGCAGAAGGAGCCCAAGGAGGGGATCAACGCCAGGTTCGAGATGATCGCCGGCCTCATGGCGGACGCCTTCACCTCCCTGGGGGTCGACGCACGGATCGGAGAAGTGCACGGCGAGTACTGCCCGGGCAGGTGGTCCGTCAATGTCGGCGGTAAGACCAAGGTCATGGGCGTGGGCCAGCGGCTTGTCCGCGGGGCAGCCCATCTCGGAGGTGTGGTGGTTGTCGACGACGGTCGCCGCATACGCGACGTGCTGATACCCGTATACCGGGCGCTCGGGCTCGATTGGGACCCGAGGACCGCCGGCTCCCTGGCTGACAGGTCACCCGGCATCACACCACAGCTCGTGATGCAGAGCATCGAAGCCCAGTTCGCCGAGCGATTCGCCATGGTGGAAGGTCACCTGTCGGCCGATGTGTTGCAACTGGCCGACGACCTGGTCGAAGATCATCTGCCCCAGGTGGCGTGATGCGTTTTCTCGTCGTCAACGGCCCCAATCTCAATCTGCTGGGGACACGTGAGCCGGAGGTCTACGGGTCGACGACCCTTTCCGAGTTGGAGGCCGGCCTCGTCGACTGGGGGGAATCACAGGGCATCGAGGTCGAGTGCGAGCAGAGCAACGACGAGACCACGATCGTCGACCTGATCCAGACCTACGACGGGGACGGCATCGTCTTGAATCCCGCGGCCTTCTCCCACACCTCGCGGGCGATAGCCGACGCCATCCAATCCGTTGTCACCCCCGTGGTCGAGGTCCACATCTCGAACATCAGGGCCCGGGAGCCTTGGCGAAGGCACTCGGTCGTCTCCGAGACGGCGACTCGAACCATCTACGGGAGGGGATTGCAGGGATATCGTGCCGCTGTGCGGCATCTCGCCAACCGTCTGGCGGTGGACTTCGAGACCGTCCGCTACGGGCCCCACCAGGACAATGTCGGCGATCTGCGACACGGAGGCGAAGACCTCGTCGTTCTCGTGCACGGGGGTCTCTGGCTCCAGGAGCACGAGCGTGACGGGACCGAGTCGCTGGCGGTGGACGTCGCCAAGCGCGGCCACGACTCGTGGAACCTCGAGTACCGCCGTCTCGGCTCAGGCGGAGGGTGGCCGGCCTCGGGCCACGACGTGCTCACCGCACTCGACTCGATATCCCGGCTCGAGACATCGGCCGCACGGGTGGTGCTGGTGAGCCACTCCGCGGGAAGCCAGCTGGCCGCATGGGCAGCCTCGCGGTCCAGGACCCAGATCGACCTGCACATCGCGCTCGCCCCGATCCTCGACCTGGGCGCCACCATCGAGAACGGCGACGTCGGAGCCGATCAGGCCCGGGCCCTGGTGGAGGCGGGCGCACCCGAGATGACGAGCCTTGGCGAGATCCCCACGGTTATCGTCCACGGGGATACCGACCAGGTCGTCCCGGTGCAGAGATCGGTGAGACTGGCCGATCAACTCGGCCTCACCCACCATCGCACCGGCTGCGGCCACTTCTCACTCATCGACCCCGCCAGCGACGAGTGGGCCTGGGCAGTCGACCGGATGAGGATGTCGTGATGATCGAAGAAGTGAAGAGCCTGCGGGCCAACGGAGGCCTCAAGTGGGGGTACTACGACGAAGACGTCCTCCCCGCGTGGGTGGCCGAGATGGACTTCGGGCTGGCCCCCGCCATATCCGACGCACTCCACGACGCAGTTACGAGGGGGCTGACCGGTTACCCCTACCCCGCCGCCGAGGAGAAGGTCGCAGTCGCCGCCACCCGATTCTGGGCCGATCGATTCGGCTGGTCGATCGACCCGGCCTGGGTCTTTCCGGCCCCCGACGTCATCGAGGGCGGAGTGCGAGCCATCCGACACCTGACCAGGCCGGGATCACCAGTGGTTCTCCACAGTCCCGTCTATTTCCCCTTCTACGGAATGGTCGAGCGCGCCGGGCGAGACGTCATCGAGGTGCGGTGCCCCGCCGACGACTCGGGACGGTTCTCACTCGACCTCCCCGGCATCGAGGCCGGTCTGGCCGCAGGCGCAGGCTCGGTCGTCCTGTGCAACCCGTGGAATCCGACCGGGCGTGTCCTCGACGAGACCGAGTTGGGCGACCTCGTCGAGGTGGTCCGACGTCACGACGCCCGTCTGATAACCGACGAGATCCACTCCCCGATCGTCTACTCGGGCAACGCTCACACACCTGCGGCGAGACTCGACTCCGAGCTCGTGGTCACCGTGGCCTCGGCTTCGAAAGCCTGGAATCTCCCGGGTCTCAAGTGCGCTCAGGTCGTGCTCACCAACGAGGAAGACCGGTCGCGGTGGTCCGCCTATTTCACACCGGAGAAGGTCGGGGTCGGCACTTTTGGGCTGATAGCGAACGCCGCCGCGTATGCCTCGTCGGTCGATTGGTTCGACGAGACCCTGGCGCGCCTGGAATCGAATCGGGATCTGTTCGTCGACCTGGTCGCCGAGCATCTGCCCGAGGCGGTCTGTCATCCACCTCAGGGCACCTATCTCGGTTGGATCGACCTGACCCGATACGAGCTGGGCAACCCCACGGCCTACATGCTCGACACGGCTCGTGTCGCCCTGACGTCGGGAACCCCGTTCGGCGGAGAGGCGGGGCAGTTCGCTCGATTCAATTTCGGCACGGACCCATCGCTCATCGCGGAGATGCTCGAGAGAATGGGAAAGGCCGTCAGAGAGCGGTGAACACACCCGCCCAAGCTGCAGACCTCTCACCATTTGGGTAGGGTTCAGAGCCCTGGGTGCGGATTGTGAGATCCGCATGGAGTCAGGTCTATATGCGTTTCTATTCACGTTCGAGGCGCCTGTCGTATTTCGCCGGAGGCGTGGCCGTCTTAGTGCTAGCCATAGCCGGCTTTGCCGCGTTCGCCCCCACCCAGCCTGATCCGGCAGAGCTGAAGGCCGAGGCGGCCGCCGCCTCCATCGGGCACACCGCGGGGGCCTACGCCGGTCTCGCCTTCACCCGCCTTGGCGGGGACGCCACGGTGATCGTCGCCACCGCCGCCGACTCACAATCGGCCGATGAGGTGACGCCGGAGACGACCCCGTCGCCGACCACTTCGGAGGCCACGGGAACGATTGCGTCGCCCGCATCGGGATGGCTCTCCGAGGTGGAGGTCAGAGCACTGGTCAGTGAGTATTTCGAGGCGGCGGACGTCAATCGCGCAGTCCGCATCGCCTGGTGCGAGTCGCGCTTCGACCCGAATGCAGTCGACCTGCGCACTGGGGGTGTCGGTCTCTTCGCCCACCTGCCACGCTATTGGAAGGACCGTGCCGCCAACGCCGGCTTCACAGGCGCCGACCCCACCGACGCCGAAGCCTCCACGGCTGCCGCGGCGTGGGAGGTCTACCAGGGCGGCGGCTGGGACGTGTTCACCTGCCGTTGACCGTTCCTCACCGTTGTGTGAACGGTTGGAGGCCTCTCAGCCGAACCACACTCTGACGACCGCACCCCCCGACGGGCCCGAGGAGAGATGAAGTTCACCACCGCTCAACTCGGCGGTGCGACGGGCGATGTCGAGCCCGAGACCGGTTGAGCCCCGGCCACTGACCCCCCTCCCCACCAGGTTGGGGTCGGGAAACCCGGCACCCTCGTCGGATACCTCCAGCCAGGGGCGGTGATCGGTCTCCCCCGTCCGCACCGCAAACGCCGTCCCCGGGTCTGTGTGGCTGAAGACATTGCCCACCAGAGCGTCCAACACAGCCTCGACCGACTCGTCGCTCATCCCCAGCTCTATGCCGGAAGCCTCGGAGGAGACGGTGAGACGTCTCCCCTGCTCGTCGGCCAGCATCTTCCAGAACGCGGCGCGCCCCGCCACCACCTCGTCGAGCACGCAGTGACCAAGCCCGGAGTCACGACCGGCTCGAACGGCGAAGATGAGCTGGTCGATGGCCTTCTCCAGCCGGTCGACCTGGCCCAGCACCTCGGCCCTGTCGTCGGCATCGCCGATCTTCTCTGCCTGCAGGCGCAGGGAGGTGAGCGGCGTGCGAAGCCGATGGGACAGGTCGGCCACCGCTTCCCGTTCGTCGATGAGGAGCTGGCTGAGCCGCACGGCCATGTGATTGAAGGCCTCACCCACCTCGCGCACCTCTTCGGGGTCCTCCGGCACGACCCTCACGTCCAGATCGCCATCACCCATCTGGTGAGCCGCCGTGGCCAGGTCCTTGATCGGCGTTACGAGGCTCGCTCCGAGACGATCCGCCACCAGGACCGCAGCAGCCACCAGCACCACGCCGAGTGCCGCCAGTAGGGCCCAAGCCTGCCCCACACCCCGGAACAGCTCCTCGTCCGAGACGAACACGTCGACGACCGCGGCACCCTCCCGCCCGACAACCGATAGCGCCATCTCCCACCCTCCGTCGACGACACTCGTGATCGTCGACTGATTGGCCATTGCCAAGACCACGAGAGACCCCTGCCCGGGCGCACTCTCACCGAACGTGGTCCCATCGGAGAAGACGATCATCTCGCCGGAGTCGAGGGGGCCGATAGCCGACTCGATCGACCGGGCACTGGCGTCGAGGGACAATGCCACGCCCATCAACGCTGCCAGAGACTGGGCGGACGTCTCCGCCCGGTCGCGGGCACCGTCGGCGGCCTGACGCCGAACCAGGAGACCCAGCGGCACGAGCAGGGCTATCACGACCAGGGCGGTCGTGGCCAGGCTGAGCAGTGCGAGTCTTCGTCTCAACGCGTCGGGTCGACCAGCTTGATGCCCACGCCGTGAACCGTCTGCAGATAGCGGGGCTGCTGAGCGCTCTCCCCGAGCTTGCTGCGCAACCACGAGAGATGAACATCGATGGTGCGCTCGGACCCGCCGTACGGCTCTCTCCACACTTCGGCCATCAGCTCCCTCTTGCTCACGACTCGACCACTGGCCTCGGCGAGGACGCGCAAGAGGTCGAACTCCTTGGGGCTCAGCTCGAGAAGGACGCCTTCGAGACTGGCCTCTCTGGCGTCGGGGTCGATCTCGATGGCTCCGACGCGGATTGGGCCATCGGCCCTCTGACTGCCCCGGCGGAGCACCGCACGCACCCTGGCCTCGAGTTGCGCCACCGAGAAGGGCTTGACCAGGTAGTCGTCAGCACCTGCGTCGAGGGTCTTGATGACCATGTCATCCGCACCTCGGGCGGTGACCACGATCACCGGCACCTGGCTCACCGCCCTGATCATTCGGAGCAGCTCGATCCCGTCGAGGTCGGGGAGGCCGAGATCGAGGATGACCAATTCCGGCTGTCCCTTCATCGCCAGCTCGAGCCCCTCCATGGCCGTGGCAGCGCTCTCCACGTCGTGGCCCTCTCCGGCGAGAGCCTCCGCGACGAGTCTTCGGATGTCGACGTCGTCTTCCACCAGAACGATTCGTGCCACCGGATCAGGTTATTCCTGGCCGGGATCACAGGTAGAGCCCTTGAGGGAACCTTGACACTCTCTTGACCCGGTCCCGGCCCGAGCCTGGGACAATGGTCGCCGTGAGACGTCTTGGGCTGGTGGGGGCTTGGCTGCTGGTGGTCGTCGTGGTGACCACCGTCACATGGCAGATCGTGAGCGTCGCCGACGATCAGGTGAGCGAGCGGCCGACATCGTTGAATGTCGCCGCCCCCGTGATCAGCAGCCTGACGACGAGCACCACTACCCACACGACTCCGGCAACGGTCACCCCCACCACGGCGGACCCCGGGAAAGAGACAACCACCATCGAGCAAAACACGACGACGACCACGGCAGCGGCCGTCGCCAGTTGGCAGACACAGTCGGTGCAGACGGCCGGCGGAACCGTCGTGGTCCGCTATCGGCCTGGTGAGGTGACCTACCAGGCTGCAACGCCCGCCAAAGGCTTCTACGTCGAGATCGAGGAGTTCGGACCACCCGAGGTCCGTGTCAAATTCGAGAGCGAAGCCAGCGAGATCGAGGTCCGCGCCGTGTGGCAGAACAACCAACTCGACGTCGACACCGCCGTGTCCGCTCACGACTGACGCCGAGAGACCTTTGCCTTTCCTTGACGTGGGGTTACCGCGGGCTTAGTGCGGCAGAGCGGATGCTTTACCCCATAGCCAGGAAAGGATCCTCGATGACAACGGTCTGGATCGACACCCACGAATGCATGGGAGCAGGCACCTGCGCGCAGATTGCGCCCGCCGTCTTCCATGAGCGGCCGGACGGCACGTGGGCCGTGAAGGAGGACGGTGCCTTCTTCGGCAACACCCTCGTTTTCGACGGCGATAGCGCTCCCGGGCACGGCCCCGACGGGTACCACGGCAGGGCCCGTATCCCGGTGGCACTGATGGAGGCGGTCATCGAAGCCGCCGAGGAATGCCCCGCCGAGTGCATACACATGGAGATCGAGCGATGACCAGTCCCAATCGCGGCCCTTCCCGCGCCGCCAAGAACAACCTGTCCCTCTCGATGATCCTCGGCACACTGCTGGTGCCCGTCAGCGCGGTGGCCGCCATCTGGCTCACCGATCCGGGACAGCCTGCGCAGGCGGAGAGCGTCCAGTCAACGACGACCACCGCGGCACCCGCTGCGTCGACGGCTGCACAGGTGAGCTTCACCGACTCCGGTGCGACTGAAGCCGACCTGCGAGCTGCATGCGGCTACGTCGGCATGACTCTCGTCGATGCCGAGCGTGACGGGTCCATATCGGACGTCCAGCAGGCCGCCCTGGATGCGCTACGTGACATCTGCGACGAGCAGGGCCTGTCGCTCCCGGCTCCGCCCACTCCCGACGAGCAAGTGCAGACCGTCGTGGTCCAGGACGACTCGTCGGCCGGCGCCTCGGCAGCGAGCTCTTCGGACACATCCACCGTCAGCAACACGAGCACCCAACACGAGAGTGAATACGAGCACGAGGAAGGGCACGAGCACGAAGACGGTGAGGCCGACGGATGAGCAGAGAGTCACTGGGTGTGGTCAGTGGTCTGATAGTCATGCTCGCCGGCGCGATGACGGTCTGGGCCATCACGACTCTGGCAGGGCCCGAGCCCGCCGCGTCGACCACAGCAGACGCCGCCGTCACCTCGACCACCGCAACCCAGAGCGTCGAGATCGCGCTTCCCGACCTCCCGGGGGTGCCACCCGAGGTCGAGCGCGTCCTCTATGCGACGGGCAAGGCACAACCAATCGCCTTCGGTGATCTGAACGGGATTCCACCCGAGGTGCAGCGCGTGCTCATCGAGTTCCAGGCTCCCCTCATGGTCCCGACCTCCGACCCCCAAGGTGCGTCGAAATGAGCCGCTTCAGCCCGACTCGTCGTAATCGCATCCTGGCATGGACCGGAGCGGCATTGGCCTGGAGCACCGCGGTGACCGCGGCGAGGCTGGAGCCGGCACGTGCTCAGACCGAGCCGCCGACACCCACCGCTCAGGTGTACGAGACCACGACACAGGCGGCCGTGCCGGCACAACCGGTCGGTGGCCTGGTCATCTTGAGATACAAGCCCCAGCCAGAGGTGACGCCCTCCGTTCGCACGGTGTACGTCAAGAAGCCGGCTCCCCCTGCAGCGGCCGCTCCGGCTCCCAAGCCAACGCCCAAGCCGGCGCCGGCACCCCGGAGCCGCGGCTCGTGATCCACGAGACCTTTCCCGCCATGGGGACAGAGATCGAGATCTGGGCCGACGAACCGGGAGACGAGCGGGCGGTTCGCGACTGGATGGAAGAAGTCGAGCGTGTGTGCAGCAGATTCAGGCCCGACAGTGAGCTGAGTCGGATCAACTCGGCTCCGGGCGAGATCCACCGCCTGTCCCCACTACTGGCATCGGTGCTCAAGGCCGCCGACCAGGTCAGGACACTGACCAATGGCCTCGTCGATGCTGGAGTGGGGGCAGCGGTGCGAAGCTGGGGTTACGACCGCACCTTCGCCGAGGTCGAGGCGCTCGCGGAACGTCCCGATCCGTCTCTCCTGCCGGTTTGGGAGATCCACGACGACCGGCTGAGGGCAGACCCGAGCACGATCCTCGACCTCGGCGGAGTTGCCAAGGGTTGGGCCTGTGACCGAGCCGTGGAGCGCGGTCTCGCCACCGTCGTCTCGGCGGGCGGTGACCTGCGCAGCAACGACCCCGACACCACGGTCACCATCCTCGACCCTTGGGATCAGATCGCCGCAGACGTCGAGGTGGGCAAAGGGGGGCTGGCCACCAGTTCCATCACCAGGCGCAGGTGGACGGTCGGAGGCCGGGAGGCGAGCCACGTCATGGACCCCAGGACCATGACACCCGTGGAGACACCCATCCTCAGCGCAACCGTCATCACTGCCACCGCCCTCGAAGCGGAGGCCGGGGCCAAGGCGACCCTGGTGATGGGTGAGGACGGGCTGGCCTGGGCCTCCAGCCAGGATTGGATCAGGGCAGCGATCGTCGTGTGGCACGACGGATCGGTCTATGCAACGTCCGGCGTGGAGTTGGCCGCGTGAGCGTCGAATGGATGATCATCCGGGGATCGGGGATAGCGGCTTTCGCTCTCCTCACCGCGTCCACGGCATGGGGTCTCTTGGTCTCGTCCAAGCTCCTCACCCGGATGATCAAGGCGAAACCCTTGACGTGGTTCCATGAGTCACTTGGGATCGGTGCCCTCCTGGCCACCGTGATCCACATCACGGTGCTCTCGGTTCACGACTACCTCGACTTCACTTGGGCCGAGATCCTCGTGCCGGGCAAGTCGGACTGGCGAGCCCTCCCGGTGGCCCTCGGGATCATGGCCTTCTACTGCCTGACCATCGTCGTGGTCAGCTTCTACGTGAAGAAGTGGATAGGGCAGAAGATGTGGCGGACGATCCACTTCATCTCGATCGGCGTGTTCGTCTCCGCCCTCGCCCACGGCATCACGGCAGGCACGGACACCAAGTCGCCGATGATGATCGGCATCTATGCCGGCTCTCTGCTGGTGGTCTCGGTGCTCCTCGCCTACCGGCTGAGCAACGCCGACC
>Ga0307417_10000113_pt1 | contig 33277 bp, 30 predicted proteins | sample SalMarWE160210MG_2_FD_202514 | JGI IMG/M metagenome (GOLD analysis project Ga0307417, IMG submission 202514) | Salt marsh sediment microbial communities from the Plum Island Ecosystem LTER, Massachusetts, United States - WE1602-10 | ecosystem: Environmental > Aquatic > Marine > Intertidal zone... | reverse complement strand
TGTCCTGTTCCGTGTGTTTACTGAACGGTATGCGGTGGCGGTCGTGGGTATCCTGATTATCACGCTTCTTTTCGCTTCCACCTTTACGATCTATCGATTGCCGGGACATAACAGCTCGCCGCCGGCCGACATCTTTCGGATCCTGAAAGGGTTCCTGCGGTGATGCCCTCCGAAAACCGGCGGATATTCCCGCTTCCCGCGAAGTCGTGAGAGTCACGACGCGGGAACGATGATGCGTGCCGCCATGCTGCCCGGCCGACTCGGGACGCTCCTGGTCGTCGCTGCCCTGGGGTATTTCGCATTCCTCCTGATCGTCTACCTGTATCAGGAAAAAATCCTTTATTTCCCCGATGTCTATCCGTTGACCGAGGCGAAGAACCGGGCGAGAACGCTCAACTTCCGCCTTTGGCCGGAAACCGGATCCGGCTACCACGGTTTCGTACCTGCGGATCGATCGGATACACGGAGGGGAGTGATCCTGCTTTGCCACGGGAATGCCGGCACGGCGTTGGACCGCTTCTTCTATGCGAAGGATATGGCCCACCTTGGATATCCGCTGATCCTCTTCGAGTACCCGGGGTACGGCGCGCGCGCAGGCGAAATGCGGGAATCCTCACTCGTATCTGCAGCCGTGGAGGCGGCCCGTGCCGCGCTCGAACAGTTCGGCGAACCGCTGTATCTGCTTGGCGAATCGCTGGGGTGCGGTGTGGCGTCCGCGGTCGCGGGTTCGGGAGAGGTCCCGGTCGCCGGTGTCGTATTGATTACGCCCTGGGATTCGTTGCCCCTCCTGGCGCAAAGCGTGTACTGGTATCTCCCGGCAAAATGGCTGACCAGGGATCATTATGACAATGTCCGGAACCTGAATCATTACCGGGGTCCCGTGGCGGTTGCGATAGCGGAAAATGATGAGGTCATTCCGCCCCGGCACGGCCGGCGGTTGTACGATCTGCTCACCGGCAGGAAAAAACTGTGGTTATTGCCGGGCGCAAGCCACAATAATTGGCCCGACGCCGTGGATTCCCTGTGGTGGAGTGAAGTCATGCGATTCGTTGCGCCGCAAGAACCGCCGGGAGCGGCGTTGCAATAACCGCGATCGTACGGGCTAGAGCCGGTTGATCACCGAAGAAATGACTCCCGCACCGAAACCGTTGTCGATGTTGACCACCGCCACCGTGGGCGCGCAGGAATTGAGCATTCCCAGGAGGGCGGCCACTCCGCCGAAGCTCGCACCGTAGCCGACGCTCGTCGGGACGGCGATAACGGGCTTGTCGGTTAACCCTCCGACCACGGATGCGAGCGCACCCTCCATACCGGCCACCACGACGATCACTCTCGCGGAAAGCAGCGCCTTTTTCTGCATCAGCAGGCGATGGATGCCCGCCACCCCGACATCATAAAGCCTTTCCACCCGGTTCCCGAGGAACTCCGCCGTCACCGCAGCCTCCTCCGCGACCGGGATGTCCGATGTACCCGCGGTGACGACGAGGATATTCCCCTTCCCGTTCGCCACTTTCCGGGCGGACCGGATGACCGCGCACCGGGCCTCCCGATAGACATCGGCCCGGCGAAACTGTTTCCGGATCGCCGTCAGCTTCCCTTTGTCGAGTCTCGTGATCAGGACGTCGGCGCCGGACTTCCGCATGGCGCGCGCGATCCGGATGATCTGCGCGGCGGTCTTCCCCTCCCCGAGGATCACTTCCGGCACTCCCTGACGGATCGACCGGTGATGGTCGACACTGGCCATCCCGAGAGACTCGAACGGTAAAGTCCGTATCTTCCGGAAGGCGGAGTCGACGGACGCCTTCCCTTCGGCCACCTGCCGCAGCAACCGCTTCAGCATCTCCGCCGTCAATCCGACCCCTCCCAGGGCTCCATCCCGAGCCCTTCCTCGTCCTCTTCCGGGGGCATGCCGCCGGCCGGCCGGCTCGTAAACCGCACGCGCACCTCCTTCACCGCGCGCTCGGACGCGGCCGTCACGGTGAACTCGGCACCGGGAACGGAAAAGGATTCCCCCTCCGCAGGGATCCGCTCCGCAAGGGAAGTGAGCATCCCTCCCAGTGTCGAATAGTCCCCGCCCGGAAGAGCAATACCCATTTCCTCCTCGAATCTGGCCACTTCCATCCTCCCGGGGACGAGGAATTCGCCCGAGGGGGTTTTTTTATAATATTCCATTCCCCGATCGTATTCGTCCTCGATCTCCCCGACGACCTCCTCCACGATGTCCTCGGCGGTGACGATCCCGGTCACCCCCCCGTACTCGTCGACCACGATGGCGAACGATGTCCCCGCCTCCCGGAATTCGCGCATCAGCTCGTCGATCGGCATCAGCTCGGGCACATAGAGGGCCTTCCGCATGAGAGGCCGGATCGATTTTTCCGGCGGCTCGCCCACGGTGTCGATCACGTGGAGGAACCCGACGACGTGATCGATCCGGTCCCGGTAGACGGGGTATCGGGAATAACCGCTCATGGAGGCGAGAACGGCTGCATCGCGGCACGTCGCCTCTTCGGGAAGGGCCACGACCTGGACAAGGGGGCGAAAGATGTCTCCGACCTGCTTTTCCCCGAAATGGAATACCCGCCGCACCATCGTCCTCTCGTGCGCCTCCACGTCCGACCCGGATCGGCTCATGAGCAAAATGAGGCGGAGCTCTTCCCGCGTGACCATCCCGTGAAGCGGGGGAACCCCGCCGAACGGACGGGACAGAACGCGCGCGACGAAGGCCGTGAGCGAGACGAGCGGGTAGAGCAATTTCTCCGAGAACCAGATGAACCGGGCGGCCGGGCTTGCCAGGCGGTCCGCACGCGGCTGGGCGAAGCTCTTGGGCACGACACCCCCCAGGAGAATCACCAAGGGAGTGATCACCCCGACGGCGATCCACGCCGCCTTATCCCCGTAACGCGGAAGAAGATGGGACGTGGTGAGGACGGTGCTCAGGACGACGAAGATGTTTGTCCCCGTCAGCGTGGTGGCGAGCGCGCGGTCCGGGTGCTCGAGGAGCTTAAGGGCGGTCTTCGCACCGCGGCCCCCGCTGCGCGAGCGATCCGCCAGCTTGTACCGGTCGGCGGATACGAGGATAATTTCGGCGGCGTTGTACAGCGCCTGCATCAGGAGGCAGAACGATATGGCGAGGATAAGCGCCATGCCGGCTATTCCGTTTCCTCCCGGATGTCGCGTACTCCGACCTCGACGATCCGGATCCCGCGCACCCTCTCCACCGTGAACCGGAAGGATCCGAGAAGAATCGAGTCGCCCTTCCCCGGGAGCCTGCCGAACTCGTGGAGAAGCAATCCCGCCACCGTATCCCATCCCTGGTCGGGAAGCCCTGCCGCGAAGGCGTCGTTGAACCGGTGAATCGGCATCTTTCCGAGCACGCGCCAGGAGCCGTCCGGCCGGGGAATCAGTTCCTTCTCCTCGCGGTCATGCTCCTCCCGGATTTCCCCGAAGAGCTCCTCGAGCACATCCTCCAATGTCACGATCCCGACGATATTCCCGAACTCGTCAACGACCAGCGCGAGATGCACCTTCATGCGCTGGAACTCGCGCAGCAGCAGAGGCAGTTTCTTCGAGGTCGGAACGACAAAGGGGGGCCTGAGGAGTCCGGTGAGCGAAGCATCCCCTCCCCCCGGCACCGGGCGAAGCAGATCCTTCAGGTAGAGAATGCCGATGACCTCCTTCCGATCCCCCCGATAGACGGGAATCCGTGAGCAGCCGTACTTCCGGGACTGAGCCAGAAGCTGCTCGCGAGGGATATCAACGGGCACCATGAACACGTCGGCAAGCGGGGTCATGATCTCCCCCGCCCTCTGGTCGGTCATCTCGAAAATATTGTGAATGAGTTCCCGTTCTCCCGGATCGAGCGTCCCGTTCTCACCTCCCACATCCACAAGAAACCGGAACTCCCGCTCGGTAAGCCCCCACTTCCTGCTCACGACCTTCCCCCCCCCCAGCACGAGGAGGATCCCGTCAGCCATCTTCTCCATGAGGTAGCGCAACGGCGCCACGATGCGGGAAAACAGGAGGAATGGACGGGCGGCGATAAGGGAGAAGGATTTGGCCCTCGGCCACACGATGCACTTGGGAGTGATATCCCCCAGGATCAGGATCCCGAGGGTGCCAGCGGCGAGCGCGACGATCTCCCCGTGCGCCGGAACGACCGGGATCAGAAGAGCCGCAAGAACCGAGGAGATGGAGACGTTGGCGAATTCGTTGCCGATGAAGAGGGTCGAGATCAGACGGCTCGGGGACTCGAGCATCTTCCCGATGATGCCCGCCATCCGGTTCCCTTCCGCCTTCCATTTCAGCAGATCGACGCGGCGGAGCGCAAAGAGGGCCGTCTCCGTGGCCGAGAAAAATGCCGACGCGAGGAAGAGGAGGGGAAGAAGAAACCATTCCATCGTGTGCGTCAGTTCCTCCCGCCTGGCAGCAGGAGTCGCAGGGCGCCGCCGAAACGGCGTCCTGCAATATCGGTGACCCCGAATATCCAGGCGTTGCGCGGAACTGCCGGATTCGGGTCGGTATCGTTCACTTTTTCTTCCGGACCCCCCTTGCCGCTCCGCCACGCTTTCCCCGCGTCTCGGCACGGAACGGATTTTTCTTCAACGCCTTGGCTACGACATCGTCCATGTTGTCCACCAGGGTGAACCGGAACCGTCTCGCCTCGCTGCGCGGGATTTCCTCGAGGTCCTTCCGGTTCTGTCCGGGGACGATGACTTCGGTGATCCCGGCCCGCAGGGCCGCAAGGGCCTTTTCCTTCAACCCGCCGATCGGCAGCACCCGCCCCCGCAGGGTGATCTCTCCCGTCATCGCCACGTCGCGCCGGACGGGGATTCCCGTCAGCGAGGAAATGAGCGCAGTGGCGATCGTGATCCCGGCGGACGGCCCGTCCTTCGGGATCGCCCCCGCCGGAACGTGGATGTGTATGTCGGAATTGGCATGGAAGTCCTTCGGCAGCCCGAGGCGGGCGGCGCGGGACCGCGTATAGGTGATGGCTGCCTGCGCGCTTTCCTTCATCACGTCCCCGAGGGACCCGGTGATGGTGACCGCCCCCTTTCCCTTGACGAGGGACACCTCGATGAACAGGATGTCTCCGCCGGTGGGGGTCCACGCCAGCCCCGTTGCAACGCCCACCTCGTCCCGCTCCCCTTCCGTCTCGGGGAGAAACTTCGGGATCCCGAGAAACTTCGAGAGATTCCTGTGTGTAACCGTGAACGGCCCCTTCTCCCCCTCGGCGATCCTGCGCGCCACCTTCCGGCAGATGGTGGAGATCTCCCGCTCGAAATTCCGCAGTCCGGCCTCCCGCGTGTACTCGTGAATGATCGCCAGAATCCCCTTGTCCGTAACCTTTATCTGCTTCTCCGTGATCCCGTTTTCCTCCCGCTGCCGGGGGAAGAGGAACTTTTTGGCGATCGCAAGCTTGTCGATCTCGGTGTAGCCCGATATCCGGATCACCTCCATCCGGTCCTTGAGTGCGGGCGGTATGGGATCGATGATATTCGCCGTCGTGATGAACATCACCTTCGACAGGTCGAACGGGACGTTCAGGTAGTTGTCGCTGAAGGAAAAGTTCTGCTCGGGGTCGAGAACCTCCAGGAGTGCCGCGGAGGGGTCCCCCCGGAAGTCGGCCCCGACCTTGTCGATCTCGTCCAGCATGAAGATCGGGTTCCTCGTGCCCGCCTGCTTCATCCCCTGGATGATGCGGCCCGGGAGCGCCCCGACGTACGTCCGCCGGTGCCCGCGAATCTCGGCCTCGTCGCGGATTCCTCCCAGGGACATCCGTACGAACTTGCGCCCCATCGCACGGGCGATCGATTTCCCCAGCGAGGTCTTCCCCACCCCGGGGGGACCGGCAAAGCACAGGATCGGCCCTTTCGCCTTGTCCTTGAGCTTCCGGACGGCGAGGTACTCGAGGATCCGCTCCTTGACCTTGTCGAGGTCGTGGTGATCCTCGTCGAGGATCGCCTTGGCCTTGGCGAGGTTGATGTTGTCCTTCGTCTCCTTCTTCCAGGGGAGCTCGACCATCCAGTCAAGGTACGTCCGGACCACCGAGGACTCCGCGGAGTCCGGATGCATCCCCTCCAGGCGGCGCAGCTGTTTCTCCGCCTCCTTTTCCACCTCTTCGGGCATCCCGGCCTTCTTGAGCTTCCGCCGGAGTTCCTCCATCTCTTCCGACTTGCTGTCGATGTCGCCGAGCTCCGTCTTGATGGCCTTCATCTGCTCCCGCAGGAAATACTCCCGCTGGCTCTTGGACATCTCCTCCTTGGCCTGGTTCTGGATCTTCGCCTGCATCTCCGCGAGCTGAAGTTCGCGGGAGAGGAGGTTGTTGACCAGCTTCAGGCGGGCAACGGGGTCCTCCTCCTCGAGAACCCCCTGGGCCTCCTCGAGTTTCAGCCGCAGGTTGCTCGCGACGAGATCGGCCAGGATACCCGGATTATCGATGTTCTCCGTGACCATCAGGATCTCGACCGGCATGTTCTTCAGGGAAAGGATCTTCTCTATCTTTTCCCGGCTGGCGCGCATGAGCGCCTCCACTTCGAGGGATTCTTCCCGGACAGTCCCCTCGACCATCCGCTCGATACGAACGCGCACCGTAGGTTTCGCATCGATGAACTCCACGATCCGGCCCTTGACCACGCCCTGGATCAGAATCTTGAGGCGACCGTCGGGGAGCTTGAGCATCCGCATGATCATGGCCACGGTCCCCGTCCGATACAGGTCTTCGGGTTTCGGTTCCTCCAGAGACGGATCCTTCTGCGTCGCCAGGAAAATATACCGGTCGCGGCCCAGCGCCTCGTCCACCGCCGATATCGATGCCTCTCGCCCGACGAAAAGGGGCAGTGTCATGTACGGGAATATGACGATATCCCGCACCGGGAGAAGAGGAAGAACGCCCGGGATCTCCGGGGCGGTCTCCTTGGCTTCCTTGATCACTCCCTCTTCCTTCGCCGCGGGGACCTCGGCCTCCTGCTCGCCGTTTTCCCCTTCCTGCGGACCATTCTTCCGGATCGGTTCGTCTGCCATGCCTGATCTTCCCCCGCAATCTCGAAAAAAGATGCTATTCCTCTTCCGTTGCCACCATGACGCGCCGCCTCTTCCCCCGCTGTTCTTCGCACTTGGGGATGCAGAGCACCAGAACGCCGTCTTTTAACACCGCTTTTACAAGTCCCATGTTGAGGCAGCCTGTCGTCTCGAAGGTCCGCCGGAAATTGCCGAAGTTCCGTTCGAGGCAGAGGAACGAAATATCGGATCCGCACGAGTCCCGCTTCTTTTCCCCGACCACCTCGATATTCTCCCCCTGCACGAAGACGGCAACCTCATTCCCCCGAACACCGGGCAATTCCACCCGGATGACCAGCTCACCGGCGTTCTCGTTTACGTCCGCGGGAGGAAGGAATGCCGGGTCGCCGAACGGGTCGAGGAACATCACTCTTCCCACTCTCTCCTGGAGAACGGCATCCTCCTCCCTCTCCCATTTTTTCCTTCCGGACGTTTTGCTCATCGCTTTCTCTCCTTGTTCAGAAAAGCGCGGAGTCCCGGTCCCAACTCCGGATCCTTCAACGCAAACGCGATATTGGCCATGAGGAACCCGAGCTTGTTCCCCGCATCGTACCGGACCCCCTCGAACTCGTATGCGAGCACCCGTTCCCTGGTGAGAAGCGTGCGAATCGCATCAGTTAGCTGAATCTCTCCCCCCGCACCGGGCCGGGTCGCCTCCAGGGCAGGAAAGACGTCGGGGGAAAGGATGTACCGGCCGATAATCGCCAGATCCGACGGGGCCTTGGCGGGTTTCGGCTTCTCGACCATGTCCTGCACCTCGAAGACTCTCTCGGCAATCCGTTTCCCCTTTATGATGCCGTACCGGGAGACCTGGTCCCGGGGAACACGCTGAATCGCAAGGACCGAGTCGGCGCTGTGCCGCTCGTAGATGTCGATCATCTGGCGCAGCACGGGGACCTTCGAGTCGATCACGTCGTCGGAGAGGATGACGGCGAACGGCTCTTCCCCGACGAGGTCCTTGGCGCGAAGAACCGCATGGCCTAAACCCAGGGGCATGTTCTGCCTCACGTAGAAAAAATCGGCCATTTCGGTGATCTCCCGCACCGCCGCGAGCTGGGCGCTGTCCCCCTTCCTTTGGAGGAGGGCCTCCAGCTCGTAGGCCACATCGAAGTGGTCCTCGATCGCGTATTTCCCCCGCCCGTTCACGATGATCATGTCCCGCACACCGGCGGCACGGGCCTCCTCCACGCCGTGCTGGATGAGCGGCTTGTCCACAAGAGGAAGCATTTCCTTGGGAGACGCCTTCGTCGCCGGAAGGAACCGCGTCCCGAAACCCGCCGCCGGAAACACCGCCTTTCGTATCATCGCACCCTCTCCTCCCCGCCCGATCCCCTGCCCATCCCGAAGCGGAGGAAAAAATCGGACACCGCGGACCGATCGCGGGTCCACGGCATTGCGGGCAGGTTCTCCCGAAAAACCGACCCGTACCCCCTCGTGATCACCCTGTGGTCGAGCAGGGCAATCACTCCGAAATCGTCGCTCCTCCGCAACAGACGCCCGATCCCCTGACGAAGAGCAAGTACCGCCTCGGGGACCTGGTACTCGGTAAAAGGATCTCCCCCTCTGTCCCGGACCGCCTGAATACGGGCCGTCACGACCGGATCGGTCGGCGGGGCGAAGGGAAGCTTGTCGATCACCACGCACCGCAGGGATTCCCCGGGGACGTCGATCCCCTCCCAGAATGTTCCGGTACCGATCAGGACGGCGTCGGCATCCTCCCGGAACGCCCTGAGCAGATGCATCCGCGGAGCATCCCCCTGGACAAGCAACGGGTGCGGGAGAACATCTCTCAATATCGCCACCATCGCGCCGAGCGTCCGGTAACTCGTGCAGAGAATGAGCGCGCCGCCGCCGGATAACCCCAGGATTTTCGCGATTTCCCCTGCCGCAGATGTCGGGAACGCGTCGTCGCCGGGTTCGGGAAGACCGGCAGGTACGTAAACCAGCGCTTTTCCTGCAAAGTCAAATTCATTATCCACGATCATTTCCCTTGCATCAACCCCGGCAAGCCCCACCCGTTCCCGGAAATAGGAAAGAGTCCCGGAAACCGAGAGGGTCGCGGACGTCAGGAGGACCGGAAATCCCCCGCTCCACAATCCGTCGGCGAGAAGGGTCGCGACCTCGACGGGGGTCCGCTGGAGCGCCACGGCGTTCCCCCTCCGCTCGCCCCACACGACTGCGGTCGCCGGCTCCGCACGGTGGAGGGACGCGAAGTCCTCCACGAAAGAGTCGACCCGGCGCAGGAGGGACTCCGCCTCTCCCGCGTCGTTACCGCCCAGGGACAGGGATACCGGAGTGGCGGATACGGCCCGGGACAGTTCCTCCCCCGTCCGGAGAAGTTCCGAGGAGAGCCGGTCGAAGGTCCTGTCCGTTCCCGGCCGGGGGAGAAAAAATCTTCCGTCACCGCTCCCCACCGACCGGTACAGCGCATCCGCCGCCCTCCGGAACGCTTCCGCTGCGGAAGGAATGAGCCGCCAGGCCTTCTCTTCCCTCGCAGCGGCGCGTTTGAGATCCCGGAACAGTTCCTGTGCCCGCGCGAGCGAAACGGAAACCCCGAAGAAGGAGGAGGCGGTCTCCTCGATGCCATGGGCCTCGTCGAAGATCACGGCGTCGGCTGCGGGGAGGACTTCCCCTCCCCTGACCCAGCCCCCTTTCCCTGCCGGGTCGGGAGACCCCTCGCTCTTCCTCCGGACCGCCAGGTCGGCAAAGTAGAGGTGGTGGTTCACCACCACCAGGTCCGCCGCGTGAGCGCGGCGGCGTATTTCCGTCAGGAAACACCGATCGGTTTCCTGGCAGGACGAGGCGTCGCAGGTCTCGCTTCGGGCGTTGACCTCCGACCAGGCATGGAAGTCGTCGGGGATCCCCGGACATTCGGAGATGTCGCCGGTCTGCGTCGTCCCGGCAAAACGGCACATTCCCTCGTAATACCCCGCCTCCCGGGAGAACTCGAAAAGCGGCTCGGCGACAAAAAGCTTCCACCGGCGGCGACAGAGATAATTCCCCCGCCCTTTCACCACGACGCAGGAAAAGGGGGCTCGCAACGCCTCCCGGACGAGGGGGATATCGTTTTCGACGATCTGCTGCTGAAGCGTCTTCGTCCCCGTGGAGACGATCGTCTTTCGGCCCGACAGTACGGAAGCGACCAGATAGGCGAGCGTTTTCCCGCTGCCCGTCCCCGACTCCGCCACCAGGATCTCTCCTCGGGCGAGGGATTCCGCCCATGCGGAGGCAAGCCGCAACTGCCCGGCCCTGGGCTCGAACCCGGCAAGCGCACGGGCCATTGGTCCGCCCACCGCGAACACCTTCCTCACCTCCTCTTCCCACCGGTGCCCCATGAGAGAACGCCTTACGGCTCCGTGATCGGCACGAAGTGCCCGAGCTCGACGCCCAGGAGGGAGACATTTCGGCGCATCTCCCCGCCGGGTCCGAACTGGAACGTCCCGGTCACACCCCGGAACGTTCCCAGGAGGGGGATCTTCTCCCGCGTCCGTTCCCCCGCCGGTCGGGATTCCCGTTCGGCATCGAGGTGGAACGAATCCGCCAGCAGACGGGCGGCGTCGTATCCCATGGCCGCGAAGCGGGAGGGCGCGCGCTCTATCGCTTCCCGATATTCCTTGCGGAACTTTTCTCCCAGGAACCCCGGAACAACTGCGGCGTAACCCACGGAGAACACGGACCCTTCCACGGCCTCCCCGGCCTTTTGCAGAAGTCTTTCGTCGTTCCAACCCGAAAACCCGGCCAAGGGAAGGTACACGTTGTAGAACCGGAGCTGGGAAGCAAGGAGAAACACTCTTTCCCACCTGTCCGCGATGATGATCGCATCCTGACGGAGAGGCAACTCCTCTCCTTTTTTCCTCTCGGAGGACCTGGAGGAGAGGACGGCGCTTCCGAACGCCTGCCGGATCGCCTCCGTAAAATCGCTCGAGTCCGGGCGGTAGGAAACCCTGCGGTCCACACGGATGCGCAACTCCCCGGCGGCAGAGTAGACCGCGTCCGCGAATCCGCGCCCGTAGCCGTTATCCGGGTAGAAAAGAATCAGGTCGTCCTTGCCGGCTCTCGCCAGGTGGGAAAGCACCGCCAGCGCCTCTTGCCGTGGGCTAAGCCCGAATTGGTAGAGAAACGGCTTCTCCGCGATTCTCTTCTGTCCCAGGTAGAGGGACGGGGGGGATTCCGAGTTGAAAGCGACGCTTACGGATTGCCCCTCCTCGCCCGTCAGCGGGCCGATGAAACCGATAACGGACCGGTCGCGGGCGGCATCCTGAAACTGCGCCCGGGCCCTCTCGGGCTGCCCCTCGGTGTCCGTCCAGATAAGTACCGACGCGAAAACTTCCGCTTCCTGGCCGCGTGACTGGCGAAGCGCGACCTCTGCCCCGGCGAGCACGGAAAACCCGATGTCCGCGTACTTACCGCTCAAGGGAACGAGCCCCACGATCTTGGGACGGTAATAGAGGATCCTTTCCAGCCAGGCCAGTTCCCGGGCCGCCAGCTGCCCCGACGCCCCTCCCCCGCGGGAAGCCTTCTCCAGGGCAAAGGCACCCATGCCGGTGAATCCTTTCCGGACGGCGACCTGCGCGAGCCGAAGATACAGGAGGTTTCCCACTTCGGATTCCTCCTCCGACTCGGCGGCCTTCCATAGAGCAAGAATCCCCGTCAGCCCGTTGATCAGGGCCTCTCGCTCCCTCCGGAGGCTTAACACGTTTACCGGGTCGGACGCGGCTGCGGCGATCGCCTGCCGGTACTCGGACAACGCGAGGGAAATCCTGCCCGCCTGGCCGTCCGCGCGGGCCATCTCCGCGAGAAGATCCGACGCTTCCTCGTTGATATATCCCTGGGCCAGGAGGTACGCCGCGATTTCGCGTGCCTCCGCCCCCCTACCCAGGCGCTGGTAGATCCGGTACTTCAGATCCATCGAGGAAAGAGCGAGGAAGCGGGTCCTGGTCAGAAGAATCGCCCTGTCCGCAGCGTCGATTGCCTCCTTGAGCTCTCCTTTCGCCTCCAGAAGCTCGGCGATCCTCATCCAGACGAATCCCTTTCGCTCGTCGTCGGAAAAGGCATACGCGAGATCGAGAAACAGGGAGAGGGCCCTGGTGGTGTTCCCGGACTGAAACTCCGTCTCGGCACGCCACAGGGGAAGGAGAGGAACGCTGCCCTTCCCGCCCTCTTCCACCGCTGCGGTCGTTCCGTCAAAGCGCTCGACCGGCACGGTTTCCGAAAAAACTCCAAGGAGAGGCTTCGGCTCCTCCCCGTGCGCCGTCACGGCGATAAGAACCGCAACGAGGAAAACGATCCGTTTTGCCCTCTGCGCCCCGGAACAATCACCTCTCAACCGAAGATCTCCTTGACCTTCTCGAAAAAGCTCCGCGAAGCGGGACCCGGCGTTTCCTCGGCAATCTGCTGGAACTCGGTCAGCAGCTCCTTTTGCCGTTTCGTGAGCTTCTTGGGCACTTCGATCACGACACGCACCACGAGGTTCCCCCTGCGATGGGAATTGATGACCGTGACCCCCTCGCCCCGAAGGATGAATTCCCTGGCGGAAGGCGTCCCGGGGGGAATGGAGAGCTTCTTTTTCCCCACAAGCGTGGGCACCTCGACCTCGCAGCCGAGGGCCGCCTGCGAGATGGTGATCGGCACCTCGCAGATCAGGTCATGCCCGTTCCTGATGAAGAACGGATGGTCCCGCACGGAGACCACGACGTAGAGGTCCCCCACGGGGCCGCCGCCCCGCCCGGCCTCCCCCTCCCCCCGGAGTTTCAGCCGGGTCTCGTTGTCCACCCCCGGAGGGATCTTGACCTTGAGCGACCTCTTTTCCTGGACGGTCCCGTTCCCTGCGCAGGCAGGGCAATGCTCCTTGATCACCTCGCCCGTGCCGCGGCATCGTCCGCACGTGCGGGAGAGCGAGAAAAACCCCTGCTGGACGGTCACCTGTCCCCGGCCGTTGCACGCGCCGCACCTCTCGGGGCGGGTTCCCTTCTTCGCTCCCCCCCCATCGCATTCCCGGCAGATCCCCGTCCGGGGGACGACGATCTCCTTCTCCGCCCCGAAAACCGCCTCGTCGAATGTTACGGTGAGGTTGTACCGGAGATCCGCTCCCCTGCGCTGCCGATCGCGGAATCCCCCGAAAACGGAACCAAACCCGAAAAATTCGTTGAGTATGTCCTCCACGCCCCCGAAGCCGAACCCGCCGGCCCCCTCGAACCCCTGGCCGGCCGGCGCAGCGTGGCCGTACAGGTCATACTGCTCCCTCCTTTGCGGGTCAGAAAGGACGGAGTAGGCCTCGTTGGCCTCCTTGAAACGTTCCTCGGCCTCCTTGTCGCCCGGATTCCGGTCGGGATGGAATTCCAGAGCGAGCTTCCGGTAGGCCTTCTTCAGGTCCTCGAGCGTGCAGCCCCGCTGCACCCCGAGCACTTCGTAGTAATCACGCCTCGCCATCAACGCTCTCCTGCCCAGTGCCTCCGGCCTCCGGCGCCCCCTGTGCAACGCTGACCTGCGCCGGGCGGAGAAGCCGGCCGTTTAACAGATACCCCTTGCGGCTCTCTGCAAGCACCGTCCCCTCGGATTTTCCCTTCCACGCGACCCGGGCGATCGCCTCGTGCAGGTTCGGGTCAAACGGCTCCCCGACGGAGGATATCTGCACCAGGCCGAATTTCCTCAGTTCGCCAAGGATCTGTTCGTACGTCATCTGCACACCGGACAGGAGGGATTCCGCGTTCTCGATGGTCTGGGACTGGGAGACCGCACGCTCCAGATTGTCCAGAAAGGGCAAAATCGCAAGGAGAATCCGCTCGTTTCCAAAAGCAACGAGCGACTCCTGCTCCCTGGCGATGCGCTTGCGATAGTTGTCGAACTCCGCCGCCAGGTAGGCCAGCTGGCTCTTCACCCGGGCAAGTTCATCCTCCTCCTGTCCGGCGAACTCCTCCCGACCTTCCGACTCCTCCTGTCCCGGGAGGAGATCTCCGGCTTGCCCTCCATTTTTCTGCACGGGACCCTTTTCCTTATCCGTCATAATTATTCTCTCTCCTCCGGGTGTCCTATTCTTTCTCGCCTGTCCGATTGCGGAAGATCGGGCGCGTTACCGTTGCTCCAGGATAGAGCTCAGGACACGGGCCGTATACTCGACAAGGGGGATGACCCGCGAATAATCCATGCGGACAGGACCGATGAGCCCGATGCTTCCCATCGCGGTTTCCCCCTGGTGATAGCCGGAAGAAACCACCGAGATGTCGGGCAGCCCCTCCACCGTGTTCTCGGCGCCGATGGAGACCTGGATCGCGTCGCTCTCCAGGGCGGCGTCGAGAAGCCGCAGGATGACGCTCTTCTCCTCGAACGCATGGAGGATCCGCTTGAGCTTCTGAACGTCCTCGACAAACTCCGGCTGTTCGAGGATGTTGGCTCTGCCCTCGATGTAGACTTCCCCGGGAAGGGATTCCACGAGCGCCCTGGAACCAAGCAGCAGGGCCTTGCGCATAAGGCTGTCGTAGTACCCCTTCTCCTGCCGCATCTCGTTCAATATTTTCACACGAAGCTGGGGAAGAGTGAGACCCACCGCCATGTCGTTCAGGTAGGCATTTATCTTTTCCAGATCGTATGTCGTGATGCCGGGCTCGCCCTCGATAAGGCGGTGCTGGACCCAGCCGCCCTGGAGCACGGCCACCAGCAGGATCCGGTCGGTCGATGCCCGGAGCAGGGTCAGGGACCGGAGCGCCTGGTGCGAGGTGCGGGAGACGACGACCAGGCAGGCATGCCGGGAAAGGGTCGAAAGAAGACGGCTCGCATGCCGCACCACTTCGTCCGCGCCGGTGCCCCCCTCATCCGCCACCTTCCGGAGGAGATCCCGCTCGGACCGGGCAAGCTGCCGCCTTGCCAGCAGGAAGTTGACGTAGTATCGGAAACCCGCGCCGGTGGGGATGCGACCCGCGGACGTGTGGGGCTGGCACAGGTACCCCATCTCCTCCAGATCCGCCATGATGTTCCGGATCGTGGCAGGCGAGAGGGCCGGGCTCATCTTCTTGGATATGGTGCGAGAGCCGACGGGCTCCGCCGTTTCGATATAATCCTCGACGACAAGACGAAGCACCCGGGCCCCGCGGTCGTCCAGCACCGCCGTCACTTTTTCCTTCCCGGGGAAAGAATTAGCACTCGCCAAGGCAGAGTGCCAATCCCCACTGTATCAACCATGTGCAGCCGGTGTCAAGGTGCGGCAACACTTGACAGGCATCCCGGGGGGTATCCCGGAAGTTCCGTCCAGACCTACCGTTCGTCCAGGCGGGACATCCCCTTTTCCCGTGCATAGTCCCGGGCTTCCTCCCACTCGGCGTGCGCGGTGCGCCGGCCGATTTCCGGAAACTCGAGCGCACGTCCGCACGGACGATACTGGTTCATCAGGTTCAGGTAGGTCTCCTTCCCGATTTCGTCCGCGAGGAAGTCGATCACCTGGCGGGTGGTCGAAGCTTCCCCGGGCATGACGAGGTGGCGGACGAGCAGTCCCCGCCGGGCGTTCCCCCGGCGGTCAAGAACGAGAGGGCCCACCTGCCGGTCCATTTCCCGCAACGCGGCGCGCACCACCTCGGGGTAGTCCCGTGCGTGGCCGTACCGGTCAGACGATTCCGCTCCGAGAAATTTGACGTCGGGCATATACATGTCGACCACCCCCTCCAGCTCCCGCAGCGTCTCGACGTTCTCGTACCCGCCGCAGTTGTACACTAACGGGATCGACAGCCCGCGCGGCACGGACAGGCAAAGGGCCGTAATGATCTGGGGCGTGACATGGGTGGGAGTGACCAGGTTCAGGTTGTGGCATCCCATTCTCTGGATCGAAAGGAAAATACCGGCAAGTCTTTCGGCGGACACCTCGCTTCCCTCGCCCAGATGGCTGATCTCGTAGTTCTGGCAGAAGACGCACCGGAGATTGCAGCCGGAGAAGAAGACGGTCCCCGAGCCGTGGAACCCCACCAGGGGGGCCTCCTCGCCGAAATGAGGACCGAAAGACGAAACCGCTGCGTTTCCCCCGCCCCGGCAGACGCCCCACTCCCCCGCTTTCCGGTCCACGCGGCAAAGCCGGGGGCAGATGTCGCACTGCGAAAGCCTTGCGGTAAGTCTCTCCGCCCGTTCGGCGAGCTTGTCGATGTCCGGGAAAACCGCCATCCCTTCCCTCCCGATCCGCCGCACCGCCAGACTGTACCTATTTTACCCGCACTGCCTTCCCCCGGCATAACCGTATTCCCGCTTTTCCATCGGACCCGATCCTTGCGCCGTACCGCCGGGAACTGCGGTTCCCCCTGCAATCCCCCCGACAAGTTGGTTTTCCCGGGAGGGAAATGCTGGTATTATCACTCGGATCAGGTTCCGTCCCTGCCTGCTCTCCGGGCGAAAAGGGGACGTCGTCGCGCCGGCAAACGGAAGGATTCTGACGTAGATGGAAAAAGATACATTATATTCCCTACTTATCCTGGCCCCCCTGGGGGGGGTCCTCCTGGGGTTCCTGCTCGCCTGGGGGGTGCGGAGATCGGACGACGCAACGACTGCCGCGGAAACGGATCAACTCAGGAGAGCCAACCAGGAGCTCTCCCAGGAGGCGACCAAGGTACAGCAGGAACTCTCCCGGAAACGTGATATCGCCACAAAAATCCCGATGATCGTGAAACGGCTGAGCGGAAGGTTGTCGCCCGACGCGGTCCCCGCGATAGGCGTCCGGTTCGCGAGGGAATTTTTCCACGCTTCCCAGGTGGGATACTTCGCGCCGGCGGGCAGCGGGGACCAATTCACCCTGTTGGAGGGAGTCGGCTTCCCCCTGGACTGGAAAGGAAAGGTCCGTCTCGCCGCCGACGAAGGGATCCTGGCGATGTGCCTCCAGAACAAGACCATAACCACACGGGAGGAATACCTGACGTCGAGAACAAAATGGCCTACGGGAATCCACTCCCTCGAAAAGCACGGCATATCCCCGGATTGCGTGGTCCCGGTGGCGGTGAACGGAAATGTCGTGGGTATTCTTGTCGTGGCATCAAGCATCGTCCAGAGCCGGGACGAGATCCCCTTTGCATCGATGATCGCGGAGCTGCTGGGAAACGCCTACAAGCACACGACAGAAATCGAGTCGGTGGAATACAGCGCGGCGGTCGATCCCCTGACCAAGCTTTTCACCCGGGGCCACTTCTCGCAGCGGTTCGAGGTGGAGATCCGCCGCGCCAAGAATTACGCCCAACCCCTGTCGCTCTTCCTGTTGGACATCGACCATTTCAAAAACATCAACGACACGCACGGGCACTCGGCGGGAGACCTCATCCTGATAAAACTGGGGCAGATCCTGCGCCAGTCCGTCCGCAGTTCCGACATTGCGGCCCGGTTCGGGGGAGAGGAATTCGTTGTCATGATGATGTCCGCGGGCAAGGAGCAGGCGTTGGCCTTCTCGGAAAACCTGAGGAAGATCGTCGAGTCCACGGAATTCCGGATCCCCGGCCGGCAATCCGCCCTGAAGGTAACGATAAGCGGGGGAGTGGCAACCTATCCCTTGGACGGAGACTCCACTATTGATCTCCTTAGCAAGGCCGATGATGCCCTCTACGAAGCAAAGAGGACGGGAAGAAACCGGGTCGTCCTTGTGCCGGATATCGGCCTGGACGGGAAACCCCTTTCCTAGGGCGCCAGGGGAAGATTGCCGGGGAGAGGCATACCCCCGCCGCCGAAAAAAGTGATACACTGATTTCCATCCCGGTGGACAGAGGAAGGAGTTCATCTCTTGGCCAAAGCAGACCTGGCGAAACTGGAAGGGACGGTCACCGACACGAAGGGAGGGGGGAACTACGTCATCACTCTGGAAAACGGAATAACTCTCTCGGCGAAACTGAGCGGAACCCTGAAACGGTATAAGATCCGGGTTGTTAGGGGTGACGCCGTGACCGTGGGCGTCTCTCCGTACGACCCTACCCACGGTCTCATCCTCTATCGCCATAACAAGTAGTCGTACCGGCTCTCCAGAGAGTTTCCTACGCCCCCACACCTTTGGCAAAAGAGCGGGCGACCCTCTGTCGGACTACCCGGGTCCGCCCCCTTAAATAGCGCTTAAAACCGCTTCCCCCGTTCCGCGTCACTACGGAAAGGAAAGAACCCCTTCGATCTCGTCGAGGGAGGGGATGCCCGCACGACCTCCCACTTCCCGGCAGGAGAGCGCTGCGGCGGCGTTACCGAAAGCGAGCATTTCGGGGAACGTCCTCCCTGCGAGAAGGGCGAACAGAAACCCTGCGTGGAAGACGTCTCCCGCCCCCGTGGTGTCGACCGCACCCACCTCGATTCCCCGCGCGCGGCAGGTCTGTCTGCCGTCGAACCCCAAGGCACCTTCCGGCCCCAAGGTCACGGTCGCGGTACGCGGCGCGAAGCGGTGGTGGATCTCGCGAATCGCTGCACCGGGCTCCGCGCCCGGGAGAAGTTGCGCGACGAAGGAGGACGCCGCCACGATGTGATCGCATGCAAACAGCAGGTCCCCCGTCCCCTCCTGGACCTTTTCCGCGTCGAGTACGACCGGCACGCGCGCCTCCCTGGCCACCCGGGCCGCTTCGACGGATGCCGGAACGTCATGGCCGTCCAGAAGCACGGCACGAGACCGCCGGATCTCGTCACGGGGGATGTCCTCGGGGCGGATCCGGATCCGGGCGTCTCTCTCCCACAGGATCGTGCGCTCGCCGGAATCTTCCTGGACGAGGATGACGGCGAACTGCGACGCGGCCCCCGGAAAGGTACGCGCGAGGGCGACATCGATCCCCTCTTCCCTGAGTAGGGACAGGGAGAGGATCCCGTGTTCGTCCCCCCCCACGTTCCCCACGTACATCGTCTGCAAACCCCACCGCGACAGCGCCACGAGGGCAGTGGCCACCTGCCCCCCGCCCTGTCTCGAGAACCCGGTCATCCGGAGCTTTTCCCCCGGGACGGGAAAGCGCGGGATGGTGCAGAGGTAGTCGATCGCGTTCAGCCCGATTCCGACGACGTCGCACATGGCAGCCTATTGTATCCCGGAGAGGCGAAGCCTCCATCCCGCAATTCCCCGGAATTCCCCGGAGCTTCGGATCGGCGTTCCCGCCGGCCTTCCGGATATTCCGTATCCCCCTATGCATGTATAATGGCCCTTCGGCCTGCCCCGGAAGCGGGGACACCAAGAACGGGAAGGCGCTTCGGAATACGTGGCGCCGGATCGGAAACGATGATCTCCCTTGTGGTTGCAGCGGTTCCGGCTGCCATGCTTGCAGCAACCGCCTTCCTGTACAACCGGCTAATCCGGCTACGGAACACGGTTCGTAGTTCCTGGTCGGACATCGACGTCATGCTCAGGAAACGGCACGACCTCGTTCCCAACCTGGTCGAGGTCGTCAAGGGATACGCGGGCCACGAAAAGACCACGCTGATCGGCGTCACGGAAGCCCGGGCCGAAGCGATAAACGCCGAGGGTCCGGAAGACAAGGCGAAAGCGGAAAACACCTTCTCGGACAGCCTGAAAACCCTGTTCGCCATTGCGGAAGGGTACCCCGACCTGAAAGCCGACACCGGTTTTCTCGAGCTGCAGAGGCAGCTCGTGGAGATCGAAAACGGAATCGAATACGCCCGCAGGTATTACAACGCGGTCGTCCGGGACTACAACAACATGATCGAGGTCTTTCCCTCGAACCTCGTCGCATCCGGGTTCCGGTTCGAACGCGGGAAGTTCTTCGAGCTGTCCTCCCGGGAAGAGAGGGACCGGGTCGATGTCTCCTTCCCCTGAGGCGCTGCGGCCCCCCGGCGTCCGCGCACGGCTTTTCCTGTGCTCCCTGTCCCTTTTTCTCCTGTTCGGCATGGGAGGGTCCCCCGCACGGGCGGAATATTTCACCATCGAGTCGTTCCACGCGGACATCGTCGTCCACCCGGATTCCTCCATTTCCGTGACGGAAACGATCGAGACCGTCTTCACGCGCCGCCGCCACGGGATCTACCGCGATATCCCCTTCCGGTATACCGACGAATTCGGGAAGAAGACCACGGCGCCGATCCGGGTCGTTTCCGTTGCGAACCAGTTCCGGAAAAAGAGGCCGTACAAGGTCACTCGCGCCGGGGACGCGGTCCGGATCCGTATCGGCAGAAAAGATGCGTTCGTCGACGGCCGGCAGGTGTACGTCATCACCTACACCGTTCAAAACGCCATCCTGTTCCTCGACACCCACGACGAACTCTACTGGAACGTAACGGGGAACGACTGGGACACCACCATCCGAAGCGCTTCCTCCACGGTGACCGTCGAAAGTGGCAGGAGAGACATCGCTTTCCGGGGGAGCTGCTATACGGGTCTGCGCGGCGCAAGAAATTCCTCCTGCACTTTCCTCTCCTCGGGCAAGGGGGGGGAATTCCGGACCGGTGGCGCCCTCTCCCCCCGGGAGGGACTTACCATCGCCCTGGGATGGGACAAGGGAATCGTGCGGCCTCCTTCTTTCCTGCAGAGAACCTTTTCAACCCTGAATCTCTCCGAAAACGGGGTGCTCCTGCTTCCCTTCGTCACGCTCGCCCTCATGCTCGTCCACTGGTACAGGAGGGGAAAGGACCCCGACGTCGGGGGCGGCATCCCCGTCATGTACACGCCCCCGGAGGAGGACGGACGGCCCCTTCCCCCCGCCGAGGTCGGCGCCCTTTCCGACGAGCGGCTCGACCCGAAAGACATCACCGCCTCCATCGTCAACCTCGCCGTCCGGGGATTCGTCTCGATCCGGGAACTCAAGACCGCCGGGTTCCTGTTCGACCGGACCGATTACGTGCTCGAAAAGGTCAAGGAAGCGGACGACGATCTGCCCCTGTTTGAAAAAAAGCTGATGGCCAAACTCTTCTCCGGGCATTCCCGGGAGGTCCTTGTATCCGACCTGAAATACTCCTTTTACAAGAACCTCGATGAGCTCAAAGACGCCGTATTCCGTCGTCTCCAATTACTGGGCTACTTTCGGTTCCTTCCCGGCAGCGTCAAGGGCCTGTACCGCGGGATCGGGATCGGAGGAGGGCTCCTGGGCGTTTTGATCGGGGTGATCACCAACAAGGTCACGGGAGGCAGCCCGGGAAAAATCGTGGCCGCTTTTGTCCTCTCCGGCCTGGCGGTTTTTCTCTTTGCCCCCGTCATGCCGGTCAAGACCCGGAAAGGAGCACTGGCGCTCAAGAAAGTCAAAGGATTCGAGGAGTTCCTCCTCCGGGCGGAAAAAGACAGGCTGGAGAGAATGGCCGATCAGAACCTGTTCGAGAAATATCTCCCTTACGCGATCGCTCTTGACGTCTCGGACCGTTGGGCCAAAGCCTTCGAGGGGATCTTCCAGGAAGCCCCGCGATGGTACTCCGCAACGGGTGACGCGGGCACGTTTCACCCCGTGTCGTTCCACCGGTCGCTCGGCAGTGCGCTCTCCACCATGGGAAGCGCAATGTACGCGGCGCCCCGAAGCAGCGGGGGCGGAGCCTCGGGCGGGGGGGGAAGCTCCGGAGGGGGTAGCGGGGGAGGAGGCGGAGGAAGCTGGTGACCCGCGGCGGGCTCTACTCTCCCCTCCATTCCCTCATTTCGTCTCTTGCAACAAAAGCGTTTCTGCCGGGACCGATCCCGACTCCTTCCTGCTCACGCTTTCGGGCCAGCCACAGGTGCAATGGACCCGAGTCTCGTGCTTGATGCAAACGTCGCAAACCCTGTCGCCGCAGTACCAGCTCCAGTGGTAATCGTGCCCGTTTCTGCGGCATTCGGTATGCCCGGTTGTCATCACCGCACCTCCTAACTGGCGTTCGATTTCTCTCCCGCTGCCCTTTCCGTCAGAGCAAACAGGATGCCAACAGGCGAAAATTCATTTTTCTTTTATTTTCCAGCATGTTGTTATTTGTTCCCGCGTAAGGAAAGAACTAACTGGAGACGATAATGAGCTATCGATAGGGAAAAAAATTCCTACGGGAGCGAATTAATTACCGAAAAACCCGATAGGAGGAGGAAGGAATCCGGCGGATTGGGATATCGCGAATTGGGATATAATGAAAGTCGAGGCAAATACCATGGGAGGAACGCGGCAACGGAACTTACCGGCCCCACGAACAGGAGGTGCCCCATGGAACTCATGCTGACGGAATCCGAAGTGGAATTGCTCCGGGGAATGCTCGATGCGGACCGCAAGGCCCTCCTGATGGAGATCGCACGAACGGACAATCGGACAATGCGTGAGGGGCTCAAAGAGCGCGAGGAACTTCTCAAGGGGATCCTGAACCAGCTCGGGAACATGGTGCGCAAGGCATCCTGAACGGCGTCGCCGCGCATCCGCCGCACCCCGCCGCTCCGCTCGCGTATTGTGGAAGTTCTGCTATGCTTCCGGAGGAGCGGCAGAAATCCTTTTTGACGAGGAGCTCGGGCGCGGCATGGAAACCAGAAACCGTACGACCCTTTTCCGGGGACTCGTGGTGGACGTGGCGCAGATGGAGGTGAAGTTCGGCGAAAAGGGATGGCACCTCTACCAGGTCGTTAGACACCCCGGTGGCGTAGGCGTGTTGCCCCTGCACGAAGACGGTACGGTCACCCTGATCCGGCAGTTGCGCCCGGCGGTCGGCTCCCGCCTGTTGGAAGTGCCCGCAGGGCGACTTGCCCCCGGTGAGGATCCCGAGGTGTGCGGGCGCCGTGAGCTTGCCGAGGAGACCGGCCTCCGGGCGAACACCATCGAATCCCTCGGGAAACTGTACTCCTCTCCGGGCGTCTTCGACGAGGCGATCCACCTCTTTCTGGCAACGGGACTTACCCAAAAAGAGGCGGACCCCGAGCAGTACGAGGAGATCGGATCGATACGCATTCCGTTCGAGCAGGCCCGGCGGATGGCCATGAGCGGCGAGATCAAGGACGGGAAGACCATCGCAGCGCTGTTCCGCGCCGGGGGAAGGAAGGTCTGACCAAGGAAGGCGGTCGTTCCCCCCGGACCGGCAGGAACATCATCCCCCCTGCCGGCACAGAATGCGGGTACCCGGGGAAAACCGCGCACCGGGGGAGGCACCGTTTGAGCAGGTCGATCCTCATCGTCGAGGACGAAAAGGAGATCCGGAACCTCCTCGCCCACTACCTGCGCAAAGAGGGGTTCGCCCTTTCGTTTGCCGTCGACGGGGAAGAAGGGCTTTCCCGGGCCCGTTCGGAAAAACCGGCACTGATCCTGCTGGACATCCTCCTGCCGGCGAGGGACGGGCTGGAGGTGCTCCGGGAAATCCGCGCCGACCGGGATATCGCCCGGACGCCGGTCATCATGCTCACGGCAAAGGGGGACGAGACGGACCGGATCGTGGGGCTTGAGCTTGGCGCCGACGACTATGTCCCCAAACCGTTCAGCCCGCGCGAAGTGGTCGCCCGGGTCAAGGCGATCTTCCGCCGCAGCTTTCCCCGGACGGTTCCGACGGACGAAGGAATCTACCATAAAGGGGAATTGCAGCTCGATGTGGCACGGCACGAAGTCCGGTACCGCGACAGGAACGTTATCCTCACATCGAAGGAGTTCCGGATCCTCAAGGTCCTGATGGCTTCGGAAGGGAAAGTCCTGTCGCGGGAAATGATCCTCGATCGCGCCTGGGGAGAGGGGACCCACGTCCTCGACCGGACCGTGGACGTCCATATCGCGAAACTGCGCCGGAAGATCCCGCTTCTTGCCAAAGCGATCGAGACGGTCAAGGATTCGGGATACAAGCTTCGGGAGACCTGACGCTTGCCCAGACGGATTTCCATCGCCGCAAAGTTCTTCCTCACCTATTTCGTGATCACGGGGACCGCCCTGGCCTTCGCCGGCATGGCGGGGTACCTCCAGTTCAAGAAGTACGTTATCGAGGAAGCGGACGCAAGCCTCAAGGCCCAGGCCCTCCTCGCCGCGGAGTCGTTCCGCCCGCTTCTCGCCGCGGGCGAGCCGGACCGCGGGACGATCGCCCGGGAAGGGGAACGGCTGGGGAAGGAGCTGGAGACCCGCCTGACGGTCATCCTGCCCGACGGCGAGGTGGCGGCGGATTCCCAGATCGAGCCGACCCGCCTGGTTGACCTGGAAAACCATGCAAGTCGCCCCGAGGTCCAGGAAGCGCTTTCCGGTCGGGCCGGTTTTTCCCACCGTCGAAGCATTTCCCTGAAGGAGGAACAGTGGTACTGCGCGGTCCCCATCCTGTCGGGGGGACAGATCGTGGGAGTCGCCAGAACATCTTTTTCCGGCGATATCCTGAACCGGCGGCTGAGTCGCGTGCGGTTCATCACCTGGGGCACCGGGTTCGCGGCGTTCCTCCTGATGCTCCTGGGCACGGCCATCCGCGCCCGTGCCGTCAGCGGTCCCCTGGAAGAGATCCGGAAAGCCGCTCTGGAATATTCCGCCGGGGACCGGTCGAGACGTCTGCGGCTGCGGACAGGCGACGAGCTCGAAGACGTGGCGGAAGCCCTCAATCAGACGGGCGCTCAGCTGGAACGGACCATTTCCCAGCTGGACGCGCAGAAGGTCCGGCTCGCCACCCTTCTGGAGAACCTGTCGGAGGGGGTGATCGTCATCGCGAGGGGGCGGACGGTGCGCATGATGAACCGGGAGGCCGCCAGGATATTGGGGATCGCTATCGTTCCGCCGGAAGGACAGCCGTACGCGGAGGTCATCCGCCAGCCGGATCTTCTCCGGTTCATCGACGGCTGGAAAGACGGCAGGTCGATCCCCCCGGAGGAGATCACCGTCCCGTCGCCCGGCGGTGAGATCGCCACCCGCGTCTCGGCAACGATCCTCCGATACCCTTCGGGAAAGGAATCGGACATCCTGTTTACCCTCAGGGACGTCACGGAGGAGAAACGGCTCGCCCGGGTAAAGAGCGACTTCGTCTCGAACGCCTCCCACGAGCTTCGGACCCCGCTCACGAACATCCGCGGATACCTGGAAGCCCTGCAGGATGCGGCGGGCGAAGGGGTGCCTTTCGACCCCTCCTTCCTGGCAATCGTCCTCGCCAACGTTCTCCGGATGGAGGATCTTGTCAACGACCTCCTTACGCTGTCACGGGCGGAATTCGTCCAGGATCCACTCGCCAGAGAGGAGATTCCGATTCCCGCCTTTCTCGGCCGGGTCGCATCCCTTCACCAGCCATCGGTGGACCGGCTGGGCAAGACCCTGACCGTCCAGGCGGAAGAAGCCAATTTCAAGGCGGACCTCAAGAACCTGACGCTCGCGATCTCCAATATCGTGGACAACGCCATCCGGCACGGGGTGGCGGATGGGCAGATCCGGTTGACGGGACGGGTCGAGAACGGGGCGATCGTGCTATCCGTGAAGGACAACGGACCGGGGATCCCCAAAGAGCATCTCCCCCGCATCTTCGAGCGGTTCTACCGCGTCGACAAGGGAAGATCCCGCGAGGTCGGCGGCACCGGTCTGGGCTTAGCCATCGCCAAGCACATCATCGAATCCCACGGAGGAACGATCCGGGTGGAGAGCAGGATGGGAACGGGAACCCGGTTCATCATCCGGATACCCGCCTCCTGAGAAGGGCTTTTTCCAGAACCACGAACAGTAGAAAGCCGGCCAGGCCGACGGCGTGTATCCCCATGTTGGGCCAAAGCAGGCAGACCGCGATCCCGGCGAATCCCACCCTCTGGGGCCACGTGAGGGACCCCAGATGGAACCCCTCGAAAAACGCGGCAAAACAGTATAGGCCAAGCAGGCCGGCCACGGCCGTTTCGATCGCTTGCCAGGCCGACCCCTCGAAAAGAATCGGAGTGTAGCAGAAAAGGAGTGGGATGATGTAGAGTCCCTTCGCCAGTTTCCACGATTCCAGCCCGGTCTCCAGCGGACGACTGCCCGCGATCCCCGCCGCGGTGTAAGCCGCCAGGCAAACGGGCGGGGTGACGTTGGCATCCTGCGAATACCAGAAGATGAGCATGTGGGCGGACAAAAGGCTTGCGCCGAGCATGGTCATGGCCGGGGCGGCAAGGACCGCCAGGACGATATAGGACGCGGTCACGGGAAGACCCATCCCCAGGATGAGGGAGGCAAGCGCGATCAGTACGATGGTGACGAGCAGGTTCCCCCCCGAGATGGCCGAGATGAGGATCGAGAACTTGATCCCCATCCCCACGAGCAGGACCACCCCGATGACGATGCCGGAACAGAGCAGGATGACCCCGGTGGAGACCATGTTCTGCGCTCCCGCCGCGAGGGCATCCAGAATGTCCCGGAATCCCATCCTGGTCTTGCGGTTGAGCCAGCTCGACGCCACGATCGAGGCGATGCCCACGCTGGCGGCATACGTGGGGGTGAACCCGTAGATCAGAAACCCCATCAGGACGCCGATGGGGAGAAAGAAGTTCCAACCCTCCATGAGAACCTGCCCGACTTTGGGGATCTCCTCCTCCCGCAACGGTTGAAGGCCTATCTTCTTGGCCCGGAAATGGATGAAAAACGCGACGCACAGGAAATACATGATCGCCGGGAGGAACGCGACGCCCACGATCGTCAGGTACGGGATCTGGGTCCACTCGCTCATGATGAAGGCACCCGCGCCCATGATGGGAGGCATGAGCTGGCCGCCGGTGGAGGCGGCCGCCTCCACTCCCGCGGCGAACTTCGGGGAAAACCCGCATCTCTTCATCATGGGGATCGTGATGGACCCGGTCCCCACGGTGTTGGCCACGGCGCTGCCCGAGATCGAGCCCATGAGCCCGCTCCCGAACACCGCGATCTTGGCCGGCCCCCCGACGGACCGCCCCATGGCGGCCATCGCCAGGTTGATGATGAATTCCCCGGCGCCGGATTTGAGAAGGAATGCCGCGAACAGAACAAACAGAAACACGAATGTCGAGGAGATGGTGGCGATCGTCCCGAAGATGCCGTCCGGCGCGAAATACATGCGGTAGAGTATCCGGGACACCCTGACGCCGGGAAAATTCCACAGTCCGCCCAAGAAATTCCCGAGCCCCAGCGCGTAGGCCAGAAAGACCGTTGCCAGAACCGGTATCAGCAACCCGGTTGTCCGCCGGGTGACCTCGAGCATCAGGACGATGGCCACCGCGGCGGCAACCAGGTCCACCATGGTGGGCACCTCGTTCCGGGCATGGAGAGCGTCCTCGAAAAGCACGAGGTAAAGGGCCACCGCCACGGACAGGAAGGCCAGCCCGTAGTCGATTTTCAGGGTCTTTCCGGGATGTCGCTTGAGAAGCGGGTAGAGCAGGAAACCCATGAACAGCATGAAGCCGTAGTGGACGGCATTGCGCTGGATCTCGGGCATGATGCCGATGGTATTGACCCAGAGATGGAAAAGGGAACAGAGGATCCCGACGCCGTAGAGGAGTTTCTCGCTCTTTTCCCCGAGAATCCGCTTCACCGCCAGGACTTCACCGCTCACGTCCGTGCGGGCTTCCTGGGGGATGGTGTCCGTCTGTCTCTCCGTCAAGGCGGTTGCCTTTGCAAGGATTCCGGGAAACGGCCGGGGGCGTCACCCCCCGGCCGTGCAACGGGAAGACCGGGTTACTTGATGATCCCTTTTTCCTTGTAGTACTTGATGGCGCCGGGATGGAGCGGAACTGGCAGTCCGAGCGTTGCGCGCTCCAAGGTCATGGCCATGGTCGCCTTGTGGATATTGTGCAGGAACGGGAGATTCTCGAAGATCGTCTTCGTGATCAGGTAGACGGTCTCCTCGGGAAGATCGGGCCTGCAGGCCAGGAAATTGGGTTGCGCGACCGTTCGGATATCCTTCTCCTGCCCCGGATAGGTGCCCGCCTTTACCACATACCTTGTCCAGATGGGGTAGGCCTTGTGCAATGTTTCGAGCTCTTCATCGCTGAAATCGAGAACCCTGACGTTCTTCGCCCCCACCTGTGCGTAGAGCTGGGTGACGGCGGCCACGGGGGGACCGGCCGGGAGGTTCGCACCGACGATCCTGCCGTCCATCATGGCCGAGGCAGACGGGGAGTAGCCCAGGTACTCCGGTATCAAATCCTTCTCCGGGTCGATCCCCAGCGTCGCCAGGATCGTTCGGCCCGATCCTTCGGTGCCGCTTCCCCGCTTGCCGATGGAGAACTTCTGGTGCAGGCCCTTCAGGTCCACCATCGTGCCCGTGTTGACGTACTTGCCCAAGAGCGCGAAATGCTCCACGTTCTCCCAGAGCATCGTCACGGCGCGGAAATCCTTCACCGGTTTCCCTTCGTACGGGCCCAGACCGTTGTAGGCGTTCTGGCCGAAGAGCGCCTGGAGGATTGCCAAGTCCGCTTCCTTGTTTTTCAGCATCTGGACGTTTTCGCCCGACCCGGCGGAGTTGATGGCCGTCGCCGTGATCTTGTTGGCCTTGGCAAGCTTGATGCTGATCACGGTGCCGATGGCCACGCCTACCGGATAGTAAGTCCCCCCCGTGGTGGCCGTCGCGATGATGAGGTTCTTGTCGTCGGCGTGGGCGTCCTCGAATCCGAACGACAGGGTCAACAGCGCACAAAGAAACCCGGTGAGAATCTTCTTTGGCATGGCTCCCTCCTTTCCCTTCGTTGTCTGATGGAAAAATCCGCGCATCGCGGCAATAAAACCCATATAATGCAATGGTTTCGATGGAAATCGTCTGGCCGGGACAATCCCCTGCCCGGGCCCCCGAACGTCGTCAGATTTCTATTTATGCCATGACCGCAATCTTAACGCAAACTTCATATCCCCCTCATCCCCCCTTGATATAGAGTTCGTATGATTCCTCCATGCCGAAAATGAATCCCATATGGAGGAGATGCACGATGAAAAAGCGTCTGGCGATCGGTATCGCGTTATTAGGCATCGCTTTCTGGATCGGTGGAGCAAGCCCGGCGGGGGCCGTGGATTCGCTCACCGTGACCGGCGCGGGGGCGACGTTTCCCTACCCCCTGTACTCGAAGTGGTTCTATGAATATTCCAACGCCCACCCCGGCGTGAACTTCAATTACCAATCGATCGGCTCGGGCGGCGGCATCCGCCAGATCACGGCGGGAACCGTAGACTTCGGCGCAACCGACGCCCCGATGAAGGACGAGGACATGGCCAGGCTTCCCGGCCCGATCTTCCACATCCCCACGGCGATCGGCGCGGTGACGGTCGTGTACAACCTGGATGGGGTGAAAAGCGGCCTGAAGCTCACCCCGGACGCGCTGGCAAACATCTACCTCGGGAAAATCACCCGGTGGAGCGATCCGCAAATCGCGTCGCAGAATCCTGGCGTGAAACTGCCCGGTGAGGACATCGTGGTGACCCACCGCTCGGACGGGTCGGGGACGACCGACATCTTCACCAATTACCTCGCAACCGTCAACCCCGGGTGGAAGAAGAAGGTTGGTCGGGGAAAATCGGTTAGGTGGCCGGTCGGCCTGGGCGGCAAGGGGAACGAAGGGGTAGCAGGCGTGGTCAAGCAGACCCCCGGCGCCATCGGCTACGTCGAGCTTGCCTACGCGACGCAGAACAAGATGACGGTGGCAGCCGTGCGGAACCGGGAGGACGCATACATCCTCCCCTCGCTCGAGTCGACTTCGGAAGCAGCCGCCGGCGCGGCGAAAACGATGCCCTCCGACTACCGGGTCGCCCTGGTGGATGCCCCGGGCAAGGGTTCCTATCCGATCTGCGGGTTCACCTGGCTTCTCGTCTACAAGGACCAGAGGGGCGCGGCAAAGGGAAAGGCGCTCGTTTCGTTCCTGAAATGGGCCATGCACGACGGGCAGAAAATGAACGCTCCCCTTCTCTACGCGCCGATTCCCAAGGCGGTCGTCGAGAAAGTGGATGCCACGTTGAAACAGATCCAGTACAAGGGCAAGAGTCTCTACTAGGCGTTCTTCCGCAGGACATCCGCGGGAAACGGGAAGGGGGGCACGCCCCCCTTCCCGTTTTTCACCAACAAGAGGGTTACAAGGCCAGCCGACCGGCCGGGAAAAATGAAGCCGCGTGACAACATAAGGGACTTGTTGTTCGAGAAGACGACCGCTTTCTTCGCGCTGTGCGTGCTCGCCCTGACCCTCCTCCTGTTCGCGCTCCTGGTGCGGGAGTCGCTTCCTGCGATCCGGAAAATCGGCGCCTCCTTCGTCACGAACACGACCTGGGATCCGGTGCTCGAGGAATTCGGAGCGCTGCCGTTCCTGTACGGGACCGTCGTCTCCTCGTTCCTCGCGATCCTCATCGCCCTGCCCCTCGGGGTGGGGGCGGCGATCTTCATCAACGAATTCGCGCCGAATTGGCTCAAAACCCCGGTCTCCTTCCTGGCCGAGCTCCTGGCGGCCATCCCGAGCGTCATCTACGGCCTGTGGGGGATCTTCGTTCTCCTTCCGGTCCTCCGGGACTATTTCATGAAGCCGGTCTCGCGCGTCCTGGGGTGGATCCCCCTGTTCCAGGGGCCGGTCTACGGCCCGAGCATGCTCGCGGCGGGGGTCCTCCTCTCGATCATGATCGTCCCCTTCATCCTGTCGGTCAGCCGGGAGGTCCTGGCCACCGTCCCGAAGGTCCAGAAGGAGGCCGTTCTCTCCCTGGGCGGGACCCGTTGGGAGATGATCCGGATCGTCATCGGGCAACACTGCATCCCGGGGATCTTCGGTGCGACGATCCTTGGCCTGGGAAGAGCCCTGGGAGAGACGATGGCGGTCACCATGGTGATCGGCAACCGGCCGGACATCGTCTTGTCCCTCTTCCAGCCGGGGTACTCGATGGCCGCGGTGATCGCCAACGAATTCACGGAGGCGACCGGCGAACTCTATCTCTCGGCCCTGGTCGAAATCGGTCTCGTCCTCTTCCTCCTGACGATCGTCGTCCACCTCGTGGCGAAAGGTATCCTGAGAAGGATGGTTCCGGAGGCACGGAAAGGGGCGGCACGATGAAATCGATCGCCTTCCGCCGCCGTGCCACCGACAGGATCATGAAAACGCTCTTTCTCCTGAGCGTGTTCCTCGTCATCCTCCCCCTCTTTCTGATCTTCTTCGACCTGCTCTGGAAGGGGGCAAAGGAGCTGAGATGGTCCCTTCTGACCGATCTCCCGCGGCCCGTTGGAGAGCCGGGGGGCGGGATAGCGAACGGTATCACGGGAACGCTTACGCTCGCCGGGCTGGCGATGGCCGGGGGGATCCCCCTGGCGGTCCTGTCCGGCATCTACCTCGCGGAGTACGGGAAAGGGGTGCTTGCCTCCCTTGTTCGTTTCGCGGTCGATCTGCTGGCCGGTGTCCCCTCCATCATCATGGGGATCTTCGGGTACGTCCTGTTGGTCCTCCCGATGAAGCGGTTTTCGGCCTGGGCCGGAGCCTCCGCGCTTGCCATGATCTTCATCCCGATCGTGGTCCGCACCACCGAGGAGATGCTCAAAACCGTCCCGGTGTCGGTCCGTGAGGCGGCGCTGGCGCTCGGGATCGAACGATGGAAGACTACGCTCTTCATCACCGTTCGCACGGCATCGGCCGGTATCATCACGGGGATTCTGCTGGCAATGGCGCGGATCCTCGGGGAGACGGCTCCCCTCCTGTTCACCGCGCTGGGGAACCAGTTCTGGCAGACGGGCCTGGACCAGCCGATCGCGGCGGTGCCGCTGCAGGTGTTCTCCTACGCGATTTCTCCGTATGATGACTGGCACGACAAGGCATGGGCGGGAGCAGTCGTTCTCATCCTGATGGTTCTCGTCTTAAGCATCGGGGCGAGGGTTCTGACACGCGAAAGAAATTAACGGGAGACGATGACGATGGACAATGCGATCGAGGTGAGAAATCTTTCCGCCTGGTTCGGCCAGAACCAGGTGCTTTCGGATATCACCATGGACATCCGGCGGAACTCCGTCACCTCGGTAATGGGTCCCTCGGGGTGCGGCAAGAGCACCTTCATCCGGTGCCTGAACAGGATGCACGACCTGACGCCCGGCTTCCGCATGACCGGGGAGATCCTGTTCGACGGCAGGAACATCCTCACGGAGAAGATCGACCCGGTTCTCCTTCGCAGAAAGGTCGGGATGGTCTTCCAGCAGCCGAATCCCTTCCCGCGGATGTCCGTGTACGACAACGTGGCCGTGGGCTTGCGGCTCAACGGAAGAGGAAAATCCCGCGGCGAAATCGCCGACGTGGTGGAGAAATCGTTGCGGATGGCGGCGATCTGGAACGAACTGAAGGACCATCTCGACCGGGCAGGGGCGTCCCTGTCGGGAGGGCAGCAGCAGCGCCTCTGCATCGCACGGGCCCTGGCCGTCGAGCCGGAGGTTCTTCTGATGGATGAGCCGTGCTCCGCCCTGGACCCGGTCTCCACCGCCAAGATCGAAGAACTGATCGAGGACCTGGGAGACAGGTACACCATCGTGGTCGTCACGCACAACATGCAGCAGGCGGCCCGGATCTCCGATTCGGTCGCCTTTTTTCTCATGGGGGTCCTGGTAGAGATGGACAAGAGCGCGAAAATCTTCACGAATCCTTCCGACAAACGAACCGAGGAGTACATCACCGGCAGATTCGGATAATCAAGGAGGCGAAACAGGAGATGAAGAAACACTATTCCGAGGAGCTGAACCACCTGAAAGAGATGGTCCTGCGGATGGGTGGGCTTGTCGAAAAGATGACCCACGACGCCGTCCGGGCGCTCGTGGAGCGGAAGCGGGAGAGGTTTTCGGAAGTACAGGAGATGGAAAAGCAGGTCAACCAGATGCACATGGACATCGACGAGATCGTCCTCGGAATGATCGCCCTGCGCCAGCCGACCGCAACTGACCTGCGGTTCATCACGGCGGCCATGAAGATCAACACCGACCTGGAGCGAATCGGCGACCAGGCGATCAATATCGTGGAGCAGGCAGAGGATCTGCTGTCGGTCCCCCCTGTCAAACCGTTGATCGACATCCCGAGGATGGCGGAGATCGCCGAGGAGATGCTAAAAGGCGCGCTCGACGCGTTCGTCAAGGGCGACGTCGAATCCGCCTACAGCATCATCGAAAGGGACGACGCCGTCGATCAGCTGAAAGACCAGGTCTTTCGGGAGCTTTTGACCTTCATGATGGCGGACGCCACCACCATCGCACGCTCGATGGACCTCATCCTGGTGTCACGCCACCTCGAACGGATCGCGGACCACGCCACCAACATCTGCGAAGATGTGATCTTCATGGTAAAGGGGAAGGACGTGCGACACCAGGGACCGCTGGCATGAGGGCCTTTCTGTTTTAAAAAGCCATAACATACTGAATAAAACACTATTTTTAAAAATAACCATTGACGCCCGCTCCTTTTTCGCGTACAGTGTATTTGTTCTCAAGAAATGTGCCGAAACGTCTC
>Ga0307417_10000112_pt1 | contig 33373 bp, 36 predicted proteins | sample SalMarWE160210MG_2_FD_202514 | JGI IMG/M metagenome (GOLD analysis project Ga0307417, IMG submission 202514) | Salt marsh sediment microbial communities from the Plum Island Ecosystem LTER, Massachusetts, United States - WE1602-10 | ecosystem: Environmental > Aquatic > Marine > Intertidal zone... | reverse complement strand
GCGGATGAGACGACTTCGTTGGAAGTCATCATCGTGCCCATGGAGGAGCACGCAAATCAATGGGGTGCCTTGCAACCCGTTGGTTTGTAAGGAAACCGAAAATCACACTTTTCGGTTTCTGTGAGTAAAAAGTCCTGAGGACCGGACTTTTTACGGTTCCATCAAAGGTTCGCTCATGGTAAAATGGAAACCAAATCGAAGGGAGATATTTCCGGTGAAAATAACCCCGCTTTTTTACCATCAGGAGACGAGTTATGACCGAAACAGGATGTCGGGGCACTCCCTGGACTGGGAAAATCAACCCGATGTCTTCAAAACCTATCCAGGGGAAGCGCCTCTTGAACTTCCAAGGGATGTCCGGTTTCCCCGAACCACACTCTCAGCGGTTTTGGAGAAAAATGAGCCGGACAATGATATCCGGATACAGTCAAGAAAAGACCTGTCTCGCCTCCTGCTCCAGACATACACCCTGACGGCCAGGGCCCGCCATCCCGGAGGTGACTTCACCTACCGAAGTGCCGCCTCTGCCGGCGCCCTGTACCCCACTGAAATATACATGGCCCTTCGGGGATTCAAAGACCTTGAAGACGGCCTCTATCACTTTTCCATCGCACATCACGGCCTCGTGCTCCTGCGCCCTGGAGATTTTTCCGGCGCAGTGGCAGAGGTGACGGGAATGTCTCACAGTGGCCTTTCCTCTCTCGTGTTCTTTTTTTCCGCCATCTTTTTCCGCAGTGCCTGGAAATATCGGGAGCGATCCTACCGCTACCACCTGCTGGATACAGGGCACGTGATCGAAAACCTCTTTCTGGCTTCCAGGGCGATGGACCTTCTCCTGAGGCTCTCTTTTGACTTTGACGACCGTGAGGCCAATCAGTTTCTGGGGTTGGACGATTCAAGAGAGGTCTGCCTCGCCGTTGCCAAGGTGGCAGGGGACGACCGGCTGGCCGAAGCGCAATCCGCCACGCTCCCCCCGAATCTGCCCCAAGAAATCCAACAGGCTTCGCGTGTGGCCTCAAGGGAGACGGGCTACCCGTTGATCCGTGAGATGCATTGGGCAGGGCTTGAAAGGGTGGGAGGGACAACGCCGGGGATGGACATGACCAAGGAGATAGGGCTCCGGCCGCGCCAATGGGCAAAGATCGCCCCTTTCGCCATCCGGCCTGAAAGCACTCATTTCACCGAAGCCGTCTTTGGCCGCAGATCGAGGCGAAATTTCGTTCAAAAAGCCATGCGGGCGGATGATGCGCGTGTATTACTCCAATTGCTCATCAATACCACCGATTCGGCATCTTCCCACTATGGGGCATCCATTTGCACCGGCTTCATCAGTAAAGGGGTGGATGGTATTGTGGACGGTTTCCACCTTCTCAACACGGGGACAGAAGCCTTTGGATTGGTTTCACATGACGTTCCCATGGAAGCAATGGCGTCCATTTGTCTCGATCAATTGTGGCTTGCCAATGCCGGGATCCATTTTCTGTTCATGACCAATTTACAGGCACTGGATCGAACCTGGGGTGGGCGGGGCTACCGTTACGCCATGATGACTGCCGGCAGGATGGGTGAGCGGCTTTATCTGGCAGCAGAATCCCTCGGGCTCGGCTGCTGCGGAATCGGTGCTTTCTACGATAACGAAGCCGCCCGAAGCCTCGCGCTCAACCGGGACTCAAGGCTCCTTTATCTTGTGGCCGTCGGCCAGGTTAAGAAAAAGCCCTCCTGAAAAGTGTAAATGGCACCCGGCGTCTTTGCGAGGCTCATGCGGCATCGCCATCGTCATCCTCATATCTCTCCCGCCTTTTCTTGACCATTAGGCGAATGAACGCGTAAAGGGTTATCAACGCGGCGAACGCGAAGAGGATCTCATAGAGTTGGTAGCTGATCTGGACAAGCCAGGCCATGGCCGGCCTGATGGAATGATGCCACTCTTTTTCAAGTTCCTCCAGGGATCTGGAAAACACCCTTTGCACAGCCGCCCCTGTTTCGGTACCCTTTCCCAGAAGACTCAAGAAGCTCAGGACTCTGGTCTCTCCAAATTGGTTGAAGAGGTAAGTGACAAAGCTCTTGCTCTCCTGGTAGGCCAGGATAATGCCCCGTTCGTCCCGGGGAAACCGGTATCGCAGATCATTCAAGGGTAGGAATTCCCTTGTGAGGGCCGCCCTGTTCAAGACAGTCCCTTTTTGATCCATCATGATTTCATCAATCCCGTCGCTGACCCATTGGCAGAGGCCTTCATCCAGCCATCTGGGCAGCAGCTTGTCCCTTATGTGCTGATGGAGCAGGATATGGCCGAGTTCGTGCTTGAGGGTGACCTCCAGGCTAAAGGGATGAACGCGCATTCTGGAGTAATCTATGACCACGAGGTTTTTTCGGGGCACGGCAAACGCTACGGCAAGGGAGCTTTCGGCCATCCTCAGGAAGAGTTCCCTTTTCATTACCAGCACGATGGAGGGTCTGCCGGCTATCTTCCATCGAAAAACGTTTGTCAGATCACCCCGGATTTTCGGATACAGCTCCAGAACCTCTTTTGCGGCTGAATCCAGCGAGGAGTCATAGTAGATGGTCACATCTTTCGACTGCAATACGGCCAGATCTTCCCCGAATGCGCTCATCGCCATTGCCAGGAACAGGGTGACAAGGCAAACACAAACGCTCCCCTTGGCGACAAGTTTTCCAGAAAACCCTCTGCCGCATCTTCGCATCATGCGGTGTCAGTCCATGCCTTTCATCAGGCTGTAGATCTCATCGCCAAAAAGGTTCTTTTGCCATGCCCTAAGGGTATCGACCTCTTCCAGCTCTTCTTCCCTTCGGGAATGTGCCAGGGCAATGGACTGTATCTGTGCGGTGGTGCATATGAGGGAGGGATCCAGGTTCATCTCCCTTGCCCGCTTGTCCCTCCAGTGCTTCAGGGCCTCTATCCTCCTTGATGCCCGCACGCCGATACGCCGGCGGGTTTTTCTGGGAAATGCCGGCAGTTGGTTTTCCTCGAGTGCCAACCCCTCTGCAATATTCTTCAATAAGGCTTGTCCTAACATCTTGACCTGCCTGACGCTCACCCCCTTGATTTCCCGGAGGGCCTTTTCGGTTGCCGGTTTCCGCTCCACCATCTCTATGATCGAAGCGTTGCCCAGGATCTTGAAGGGTGGGCGGTCCCTTTTCCTGGCCAACTCGTCCCGCAGGTGCAGGACGGATTCCAGAACCGCCAGATCCCTGGGACCAAGCCTCCTGGCCCCCTTGAATTTCAGGAAGAGTGGGTCGTCTGTTTCAGAATTCGGGCGGACCTTGCTCAGAAGTTCACACTCCTCCTCGACAAAGGTAAGCCGCTCTTTTTCCCGCAGTTCTTTTTCGAGCATCCGGCACAGGGAAAGGAGGTGGCAGGTATCCTGTACCCCGTAGGCAAGCATGGCATCGGGCAACGGCCTCTGTGACCAGTCTTTTTTCTGGTACTTTTTCTCTGCAATGACCCCCATGTATTCTTTGAGAAGTGCCGCAAGCCCCGTTTCCCTAACCCCGACGAACCTTGCGGCAATCTGGGTGTCGAAAAGTCCACACACTTCGATATTGAAATCGCGGTAGAGGGAACGCATGTCATAGTCTGCCCCATGAAAGATTTTTCGAATATGAGGGTTTCTGAAGACCGGGGAAAGGGGTGAAAGGTCATCCAGCGCAAGGGGATCCACCAGGATATTCTTTGAAGGGGTGGAAATCTGGATAAGGCAGACCTTTTCCCGGTAGTGGAACAGGGAGTCCGCCTCGAGGTCCACGCCTATAGCGGTTTCCGCTTCAAGGCACGCGGCTGTGCCCTTAAGATCATTCTGGTCCGTTACCAGGGAATAAATCGGGGTTTTTCGTAACATCTTCTCTCCTGAGTTGTCGGAAGGGTCGGCCATGGGCTCTCCTCCATTATTGTCGGCCTGACAGAAGGCTACGAGGTGGTTATCTCAAATACGGGCGGGTCCATCATGTGTTTTTTGACTGCGCAGAGGTCCATGGACCTGATGATAGCTTTTTTGTATTTTTCTGGAAATCCCTCGGGAAGGGACAGGTGGAAGGACATCTTTGCGTACCTTTTTTTTTCATCGTCCCACTCGCATGCCATACCCAAAGACATGCCGTCCGTATGGATATCGCGGGCCAGGCAATAGCTCAGGGCATAGATCCCGGCACAGGTCCCGAGGGAGGCCAGAAACAACTGAAAGGGTTCCGGGGCGGATTCCCGTCCCCCGAATTCGACCGACTGATCCGTATTGATCAGGAATTTCCCCACTCTGGCATCGACCCTTTTGTCACCGGGGAAGCTGACTTCGACAAGCGCTTTCTTCATCGTTTCCTTTCCTTTCTAAGGCTTTTTGCCGTCATTTGCCGGATTTCACTCACGAGGATGTGAGCCTTGTGAGCTTAGCATTCCGGACAATAAAAAACAATGACGTCTGGGTTTTTTTCTCATTCTTAGGACCCTGGATTCTGAGTCAGGGCCGGATCTCTCCAAGCACGGACTGTCATTCCCGTCTTGACAGGGGCACAGCGCAAATGATAGAGCTTTTCAGACTATCTTCGCACAACTGATCTTCACTTCACCCACCCCAATCCAGAGGATACCATGACCGATGAACCCTTAAGAAAAGCTCTCCGCTATCGATGGCTCATCTTCTGGATACTGGCATTCAGTTATGTCCTCGTTTACTTTCACCGTCTCTGTCCCGCAGTGGTGGCAGTGGATATGATGCGGGATCTCAAGGCAGGAGGGGGTTTGATCGGTCTACTGGGAGCCGCCTATTTTTATCCTTATGCCCTCATGCAACTCCCCGCAGGTCTCCTGTCGGATTCCTGGGGACCGCGAAAGACAATTACCCTTTTTTTCTGTGTGGCCTTCCTGGGATCTCTCCTCCTCGGCTTGGCTCCAAGCCTCTTCTGGGCCATCGTGGGAAGAACGCTCGTGGGTCTTGGTGTGGCCATGCTTTTCGTCCCGACTATGAAGATCCTGGCCGAATGGTTCAGGGTCAAGGAATTTGCCTTCATGACCGGTATCCTCATGGCCATGGGCGGCATCGGGTCTCTCAGCGCGGCCTCACCCCTGGCCTTTCTCAGTTCCTGGATCGGCTGGCGCATGTCTTTCGTTGTGGTGGGTGTTTTCACGCTGGTGCTGAGCATCCTGATCTGGGTCTTTGTCCGGGATCGTCCACAGGACAAGGGATGGCCCTCACCCAGGGGGACACAGAAATCCGGAAACGCCCCATCCATCCGCCTCGCCGAAGGCATCAAGATGGTCATCTCCAATGCGGCCTTCTGGCCTCTGGCCACCTGGTTCTTTTTCGATTGTGCGGTTTTCTTTTCTTTCGGTGGGCTGTGGGGGGGGCCTTACCTGATGCAGGTCTACGGGCTTACCAAGGCCCAGGCAGGCCAGATCCTTTCCATGCTCGCTATCGGCATGATCTTCGGAAGCCCGTTTCTGAGTTTCCTTTCCAATAACATCTTTCGGGCAAGGAAACCGGTTGTGGTCCTGTCCGCCGCGATACTCCTGGTTCTCACCGCTATACTTGCCTTCTATACTGAAAGGATCCCCACGACAGGCCTCTATCTCCTCTGCTTCGGTCTTGGGGTCTTTTCCAGCGCCATAGTGGTGATCGGTTTCACCACGACCAAAGAGCTTTTTCCCGTCCAGATGGCCGGCACGGCCACCGGGCTGGTCAATCTCTTTCCCTTTGCCGGAGGCGCCGTGTTCCAACCTCTCCTGGGCCATATCCTGGAAAAAAGCGGCCGGCTCGCAGGAGGAGCTTTCACCCTGCAGGGCTACAAAAGCGCCTTTCTGATCCTCTTCTTCTGCGGCATTGTAGCGCTGATAGCCAGTTTTTTCCTACGGGAGACCATGAGAAGAGATTAGCATCGCACCTCTAACCCGGCACCGATAAGGATCGTTTGGGTCGGGCTCCGAACGTCAGGCCGGACGTCTTTGTCTCTTCATCCTGGCTTCGTATTCCAGAATCTTCGTTTCCAGTTCAGCCAATCTTCTTTCCAAATCCAAGATCTTCTTCTGCATGATCGCATTCCCGGCCCTGCTCTTGCCGTTTTTCTTAACAGATTGCCCGTTGGATTTCTCCCTGATGATCCTGCCCACACTCGTTGCACTGATCCCAAACCGCTCGGCGATTTTTCTCATCGACAGCCCGGTGGCATGAACCTCCAGAACCTTCTGCCTCATGTCCGCATCAATTCTCTTTCTTGCCATTCTTCCGTCCTTTCATTCTTGCCACATATCCCGTTAAAAGCTGATTTATACCGCTACCGGCAGCCTATGAACAATGAAGGGGAACTCAAGCTGATATTGTTTCAGAGTGCTCACGTATCATATGACGTTACCTATCGTATTTCAAGACATTCTGGCAGGTTCCACCACAAATTCGCCGAATCAGGTGGAAGTCCTCTGGCATTCGTGGTCCACATGGCCGACGCAATCGCTTTGATGAGTGGGGTGGGTATGGGTCTTGACGGGTTGCAATACGATCTGGACCAGGAGGCCATGATTCAGCCGGCTCTTGAGGAGGATGATATCAGCGAGATCACGCAACAGGTGGTTCAATCTGTTCAAGAAATAACTGAAGCTATGTAAACTCACCAATGTTAAGGTCCAAAACCCCAAGGATCTATTCCCCCTGTCCTGCCTCCCCCAACAACTACACGCCTTCTACCGCAATGCGCGTCTGTGTGTCAAAAGGGCTCTTAGGATCTGCAGTGAAACGGGCATCTTCTGTCTTATACTCGAGCATATACCCCTTTTTGGCCATGTAGTAGGTGAACAGGCCATCTGATCCATTCACCCACAGGAGAAGCACAGCCGCTATCGCCATGTTCACAGCAGCACCTGTCAGAAGCAAAGAGACAATGACGAACCAAACTATGGCAGACCCCATCATTTCCAGAATACCGAGGGATCTGTGCCCCAGATAATAATCGCCCAGGCCTGGCAATATGAGTGACCTCAGAAGGGCCTTTCGTGGAACCTTGAAGCCTGCCCAGCAATGCGTGCAACGGACCAAGCCTTGTTCCAGGGGAGAAAAGCAGGACGGACACAATTCTTCAGGCTGCCCTCTCTTGGGCTTGTCCGGAATCCCGATTCCTATCTTTTCGGACACATACTGCTTGAACCCTTTCGAAAGCCGGGATCTGACGCCGGTGAAATGGCGCCGCCTTCCCTTCAGTTTGTAAAAAGTGAGGCTGCCGCCGAATATCCCTCGCTTGACCTTCTTGATGTCCTGGAAAGGCAACTGAAAAAAATAGTGGGTCGGTTTCTTCAATCGATAATTGGTATTGATGAAAAGAAGCCTGCGGTCAGTGGCCGCCATTGCATAACGATTGTAGATCATGGTCAGAAAGCCGTTCCCGAAAATGATTTCCAAAGGATAGTAGGCTGTCCCCCAGCAGATTTTGCTGACCCTTTCACCATCCTCCAGCATTTTTCCCAAGGGGAGATGAATGGATTTGAGAATTTTTGCCACCTCTCTATTCCTTCGCCCCTTATAACCACCCTTCTTGTCTTTGAAAAAAATACTCCCCAGCTCATATTTTTCTAAGGTAATTTCATTCAATTCCGGGAATTCCCGGATCAAGTTCAATTCGACGATTCCATCACGCCGAACAGACGAGACCTCTGGGTCCCGGTTTGCCGCAACGGGACTATTGGTAGGGGTCTCTGATGCAGGTCCGTTGTTTATCGGAACGCCCCCATCCCCATGAATAATCATCTTGTAACCGCATTTCTTACACGTGGCTGCGCCCGTTTTTCCCCAGGGGATTCGGTTTTTCGGGATACGGTAGGCTGTATTGCAACTTGGGCAAATGATCTGCATGATCTGCTCCTTTCCCACACAATCCTAAACGCGACCGCCTCTATTATTTTCACCGAAATTACGCCCGCCGCAAGGTGCCTGTTTGAGGTCATTGGCGCTTCTGCTTCGAACGATCTCAGTGCAAGACCCTGACAGATTTGTCCGACGAATACTTAATTACAATATCGGACACCGTTGGATAAAACTTAAGACCAATTAAGCATCATAGAGGGTTTCCTGCATGAAAAGGAGAGATTTTCTGAAAAATAAATGTAACAACTCAATATGGATGGCTTCGTAAAAAGCTGGTTTATGCCGTACGCGTCAGCCTATGAGAAACGAAGCGGAGGAAAAACTGACGCTCTTTTTCAGACACTTTCTAAACACTCCGGAGGAAATATACGCCCATTTGAGGTTTAAGGGTAGCTATTGGAGAGCGCCAAGCTTCCGGAGGCATAAACCCCAAATAGCCGTCCATGTCGGCATCTGGCGCCAAGTGCACTATGAGAAAGGGTCTGAAAAAGACCCTCAGGTTCTCCTTAGGGTTTCGTATAAAGAGCAGGTCACGACTTCGTTGGAAGCCGACGTATGCACGAGCGGCAGCCTATGGACAACGAAGGCGATAGGGGCGGCGTTGAACCGAATCTGAAAAAAGCGTCGGATTCTTGTGTGGTGGGTCGGTGGTGAGAACCGCGGATCAGGAGTTTGGTAATTCCTTGAGGCGCTTGATATATTCCTTCAAAGGCTGCCCGTCCGGGGCCTTGGCGGACGGGTTCAGATGGATAAGATCCTCCCACGCCCGGAGTGCGCCCTTCCGGTCGTTCAAATCGTGCAGCATTACAATACCCATATTGAACCGGGCAATTTCGTGTTCAGGATCAATCTTGACCGCTGCCTGGAATGCCTTGAGGGCTTCTCGAGGTTTTCCCGATCTGCGGTACATCACCCCGAGGTCCGTCTGCACGTCGGCATTGTTCGGTTTCAGGGCGAGGAATTTCTTGTAGGCGCGAATGGCATTCTGATAATTGTTGGTATCGAAATAGAGATTTCCCAGGCGGAGCCAGGCGCCGGCATTGGCCGGATTGTTGCCCACTTCTTTTTCCAGGGCAAGCATTTCCCCGGCCTGATCTTCGGTGGCTGATTTTTCCTGAGTTCCCTCTTGCTGGGCTTGCTGTGGAATCAATCCGGGAACCTGGACGGCGGAACCGGATTTATAGGCGGTGTAAACCACTCCCCCAAAAAAACCGACCGCCAGGCAGATAAATGATATGAGAAGCATGGTGTTTTTCTTGACATATTCTTTACGCGTGCCCTGATCTTTCGGCTCTCTAGTCATCTCTCACCTCAAAAAAAACGAGCAGGCCAGGACCGCAAACACCACACCGGCTGCATCGGCCGTTAATGCAGCGGCCAGCGTGTGGCGAATGCGGCGCACTTGCACGGCTCCAAAATAGACGGCCAGCACATAGAACGTCGTTTCCGTTGACCCTTGCAGCGTTGAAACCAGATAGCCGGTGTAACTGTCGGGTCCGATGGCCGGATCGTTGATGATGGAGGCCAGGATGCCGTATGCACCGGATCCTGAAAGGGGTCGCATCAGGGCCATGGGCAGGGCTTCGGCGGGCAGCCCGAAACGGGCCGTGGCACTGCCAAGCGTATGGACAATGGCATCCATTGCGCCGCTGGCTCGCAGCATGTCCACAGCCACCAGGATGGCCACCAGATAGGGGATGATGCGAAGGGCCACCTGGAACCCATCTTTGGCGCCCTCAATAAACACCTCGTAGACATGTATGCTTCGCATGAGCCCGAAACCCAGAAATCCGACCATGAGGGCGGGTATGATCCACGGTGAGATGGCGGGACCATAAAGTACGGCAACGGGTAACAGGGCGACCAGTGTCCCAAGCGCGGCAAGACTGACCCACAGAGGATATCCCTCGTAAGGGACTTCCATTGCATCTGCTTTTTCAACTCGGTCTGGACACGTCTCTTTTGGGACGGCACCTCCATCGACCCTGATCACAGCCAGTCTCTGGTAGAGTTTGGCTGCAATAATAGCCACCGTTGTGGAACCGATTGTGGCAAAAAGGGTGGTGGGCAGGATAGCGGCCGGGCTTGAAGAACCCGCCGCCGCGCGCAGCGCTATGACACCGGTGGGCAGCAAGGTTACACTGGATGTATTGATGGCCAGGAACAGGGCCATGGCATTGGTAGCCGTGCCGTGCCGGGGGTTGAGCTTGTCAAGCTCCTGCATGGCCCGGATGCCGAAGGGTGTAGCTGCGTTTCCGAGCCCCAACAAATTGGCTGCGAGGTTCAGGATCATGGCGCCCATGGCCGGATGATCCGCCGGCACCTCGGGGAAGAGCTTCACCATGAGTGGTCGGATCAGTCGGGCCAGGATCCTGAGCATTCCCCCGGCTTCGGCCACTTTCATCAATCCCAGGAAAAGGGCCATCACGCCCACCAGTCCGATGGCCAGTTCCACCGCTCCCCCGGCAGATTCGATCATCGCCTTGGAAAGGGCTTCCATAGGTGAAAGCGTACCCTGCACAGCGATAAAGACGATCTGGTGCCAGCCGGCAAAACAGAAGGCCGTGAGAACAATAATAACGAATATGATGTTCATGGGGTTTCTTCCATTGGGTAATGGTCCTCATCACTTTTATGCCCGATAGGCATTTCAGGTCTTTTCAGCCCCATCCTGTTGTATAGTGAAACCGATACCGTTCAGAGTCAAGGCTTCTTTGAACCGGGTTTGAGCATGGACATCAATGTCCTCAACTCATGGGCCCCCAGGACTCGAGCCATCAACAGATAGGTGCCGGCTCCCAGCAGGACGAGCCCTGTCAAACTCGAGACGTTGTGCCAAAGGCCCAATGAGGGAGCAAAGGTCAGCCACCATTCCTCGGCGTAGAACACGACTCCCGCCATGATCAACGACGCCAAGACATCCCTTGCAGCAGACACTATTATCGGTCTGACGGCGAGGTTCGGAAGCCGTTTGACGAGGAGAAAGGCGAGGAGGCCGAACTGGACGCTTGAGGCAATAGAGAGAGCAAGGGCAAGGCCGCCGTGCCTCAAGGGTCCCATCAGGGCCAGGCTCACTCCCACATTAACCACCAGGGCCACGGTGGCCACCTTAACGGGGGTCTTCGTATCCTGAAGGGCATAAAAGCCGGATACCAGGATCCTGATGCCGGAAAACGCCCAGAGTCCAAGCGTGTAATAGAAAAGTGCCTGGCAGGTCATCAGCATGGACTGATGAGTGAAGGCTCCCCTTTGGAAAAGGACGTAGACGATGGGCTTTCCGAGGACAATAAGCCCTGTCATCGCAGGCAGCGTGATGAAAAAAACCAGGCCGAGGGCATGCGCGAGCGTCTCGTTAAACTCATGAAGGTCTCTCCGGGCAGCATGACCGGAGAGGGAAGGCAAGGCCGCTGTGCTGATGGCGATGGCAAAGACCCCCAGTGGAAACTGGACCACCCGGTCCGCGTAGTAGAGCCAGGAGACACTCCCCTCGGGCAGAAACGTGGCGAGAAGGGTTCCCATAAACTGGTTGAACTGGTATACGGCCGATCCGAAGACCGCCGGGAGCATGAGTCGTCCGATCCGATTCACCGCCGGATGACCGGGAAACCAGTAAGGAGTCAATCTCATCCCCGATTTAATAACCACAGGGATCTGGAGCGCCACCTGCAGCACCCCTCCGATCAAAACCCCGATGGCCACGCCTACAATGGGTTCTCTCAGGTGGGGGGAGATGAGAAAGGCCCCGCCGATAATACCGACGTTCAGAAAGATCGGTGCTGCCGCCGGCGCGGCAAAGTGTTTCAGGGAATTCAACACTCCCATGAAAAAGGCGACCAGGCTGATAAGAAAGATATAGGGAAAGGTGATCCGGGTAAGCCATACCGTGAGGTCGTACTTCATACCCGCGCCCCCGAATCCGAAGGCCTGGATTCTCACGATCCACGGGGCCAGGACAATGCCGAGCAGGGTCACAACGACGAGCGCAAGGGAAAGGAGGGTCAGGACAGCCCGCGCCATTTCAAAAGCCTCTCTTTTGCCCTTGCGGGTCAGATATTCCATGAACACGGGAATAAAGGCGATGGTCAAAGACCCTTCGGCAAAGAGACGCCGGAGCAGATTGGGGATCCTGAACGCCACAAAAAATGCGTCCGCCGCCATTCCCGACCCAAAAAGCCCCGCCACAACCATGTCACGGACCAGACCCAGAATACGGCTCAGGAAGGTAAAAAAACCGACAACGCCTGCGGCCTTGGCTACTTTGGTCCCTTCAGATGGATTCATTGGACTATCCAAACAAAAGTCTTGACAGATTCTTTAAAAGTTGTTTAATTACTTTTTTAAACAATTTTCGGAGGTTCAGCGTTGGCAAACCATAAATCGGCCCTCAAGAGGGCCAAACAGGGCGAAATCAAAAGACTCAGAAACAAGGGCTACAAAACAAGAGTCAAGAATGTTTTCAAGAGCGTTGAGAGTGCTGTGGCCCAAAATTCCCCTGAAGAGGCCAAAGCCGGTTTTACAGGTGCGGTCTCTCTCATTCAAAAAACCGCGTCCAAGGGGATCATGCACAAGAACAAAGCGGCCCGAAAGATCTCCCGCCTTGCCCGCAAGGTTAATCAGCTAGAGGCATAAAGCGATCACCAGGTTTTCAAGGACACTCCGCTCAGCTGCCCCTCTTTTCAACAGGCCGTCCGCCCTGTAAAGGTGCGCCACGGCGGCTTCGAGTTCTTCATAACGCCATCGGCCCGCCTGGTCGCTTAGTTTTTTGCCCAGGAAACCGGGAAGGCCGAGTTTCCCCGGTACATCCCTGACCGTCCCCCCTTCTTCGAAGACCTTTTTGGTCAGGCTGATCAATTTGATCTGTCTGTTGATCATCCCCAAAATTCTTAGTGGGCCGCCTCTGTCTTCCTCTTCCAGGAAGCGTTGCAGCGCGACGAGGGCTTTCTCAACACGTTTGAAAGACAGTTCGTCCATCAATTCGAAGACCGTATAGACCCGGCTGAAAATAGCCGAATCCTTTACTTCCGTCATGCCCACGTGGCCCTTTCCATGACGCAGGGAAAGCTTTTCCAGTTCCGTGTAAAGGTCCTGCAGGCGGTTACCAACCATCTGCACAAGAAAGGCACAGGCTTCCCCATCCAAATCAATGCCCAGATCGCCTCCGACCCGTTTCAGCCATGGGATAATCTGCCTGTCGTTCAGCCTGTTGAAAGCCACACACCCGCCCATTGTCCTCAGCTTTTTGTAGAACTTTCTCTTGAAATCCGTTTTTGTGGAGACAAATATGAGACACGTGGTGGGTGAGGGGTTTTCAAGGTAGGGGAGAAAAGACTCAAGGGCGGTAGGGAAAAACCCTTCCGTTCTGCGAACAATGATCAGCCGGCAGGGAGACATGAACGGCAGCGATCTTGCAGAATCCATTATCCCCGAGCTTTCCGTTTCGCCTCCATAGAATATCTGCACATTCAGATCCCGGGCCGTCTCCGGCACAAAGGTTTCGCGAAATCGTGAAAGCAGTCTTTCGAGCATGAATTGGTTGGGACCGTGGAAGAGATAAACAGGAAGGAAGTTCCCCTTTTTCAATTGCTGCAGGACGGCATCAGGCTGGAGGTCCCCTGCCATTAGAATCTTTCCATGGTCATGGCAAAAAGCCGATTGGCAATATTCAGGGCCATGCTTTTAACGGCCACCTGCCGGTTGTATCTCGTCTCAAGGGGGTCTTCACTCACGGCAAAATCCGCCTGTTCCCTCATGCCCTTCTCCTGCCAGAGGACGGTACCGGATTTCCCGTCTATCAAACGGGCATCCACCTTGACCCACATACGCCGCTTATTCGTCACCTCGTAGTTTATTGTTTGGCCCTGGATGGTGTTCTGGGTGATACCATAGCCGATGGCCTTGGTGTTGATTCGGGTGACGCTCGTCAGAAGAATCGCATCAGCCCTGTCCCTGGAGACCAGCTCAAGGCTGGAATGGGAAATAAACTCTTCACGAATGACCCGCGTGAATTCTCCCTCAAACCCCAAAGTGGAGGCAGGGCTCTTGACCAGTGGAATGGCGATGCTCTGAATTTTAAGCCCAAAGGGTTTTCCGCCTTGACGAAGATGGTAGCCGCAGCCCCCAACCAGCGCAATGAAAAGGAGCAGCAAAATCGAACCAACGAGGCCGTTGTTCAGATAGCTTTTTTGCCTTTTAAGCCCTTTCTTTTGGGCCCCCGGAACGCTTTTGAATATGAATGACACGGTCTCTCCCTCTTTCAAACAACCACATTCACCAGTTTGTTTCTGACAACGATGACCCGTTTGACAGGTCTTCCGTCCATGAACCGCTGGACCCTCTCATCGGCCAGGGCCATCTTTTCCAGTTCCGGATCTTCCAGGGTGACGGGGACTTCAATTCTGCTCCTCACCTTCCCATTCACCTGCAGGACAACTTCCCGGCTCTCAACCTTCAGGGCGTCTTCAATGAAATCGGGCCAGGGGGTTTCCAGGATGCTCTCATCGTGGCCCAGTCGTTGCCACAACTCTTCGGTTATGTGGGGAACAATTGGGGAGAGGAGGACAACCACGGATTCGATGGCCTCCTTCGCCACCGACCAGGCGAGCCCATCCATGCCTTTCTGCAGGGTGCCAAGGAACTGATACAGTTCGTTGACCAGTTCCATGACCGCGGAGATGGCCGTATTGAAATGAAAACGATCTTCTATGTCGTTGGTTACTTTCCTGATGGTCTGGTGCGTTTTCCTGTGGATGGCTCTCAGATCCTCCGCCAGTTTATGTCCTTCCCCGAGATCTTCGGCCATTTGGATCTCTTCCAAATGATCCACGATAAGGCGCCAAACGCGATTCAAAAACCTGTAGGCCCCTTCCACGCCCTGATCGCTCCACTCCAGATCTTTTTCAGGCGGTGAAGCAAAAAGGCAAAACATACGCACGGTATCCGCCCCATACCCATCAATCAGGGGCTGGGGATCCACCACGTTTTTCTTGGATTTGGACATCTTGACCGTTTTTCCCGTGACGATTTGGGCGTCACACCGTTTGCACCGCCCCTCCCGGACCTCATAAGGATAGAGAAACCCGTGTTCAGGGCATTCCTGGGTTTCCTTGCACACCATGCCCTGGGTCAACAGGTTAGAAAAGGGCTCCGCAATCCTCAAATAACCCATGTCTCTCAGGACACGCGTGTAAAAGCGGGAATATAGAAGATGCAGGATGGCGTGCTCGATCCCGCCGATGTACTGATCCACAGGCATCCAGTAGTCAACGCGCTTCCCGTCGAGCGGTCCTTTCGAATAGTCCGGACAGGCATACCTGTCAAAATACCAGGATGACTCAACAAAGGTGTCCATGGTGTCCGTTTCTCTTCTCGCTTCGCCGCCGCACTTTGGACATTCGGTGCGGTAGAAGGAGGCTGCAAACGGCAGGGGAGAACCGCCGTTCGGACGCATATCCAGATCCAGGGGCAAGATTACCGGGAGGTCCTTTTCCGGGACGGGGACGGTGCCGCACGCGTCACAATAGACTATCGGGATAGGGGCACCCCAGTAGCGCTGCCTCGATATCCCCCAGTCTCTGAGCCTGTAATTGACGGTCTTGTGTCCCATGCCCTCCGATTCAAGATATTCGGCGATCCGGTCGAGGGCATCGAGGTTCCCCTGGCCGTCAAAAGGGCCACTGTTCACCAGGACGCCTTCTTCCGTATAGGCCTCCGACATGTCCTCTTCCCTCAGATCCTCATCCGGGGGCATGATCACTACTCTCAGCGGAAGATCGTATTTCCTGGCAAACTCGAAATCACGCTGATCGTGCGTGGGGACGGCCATGATGGCACCCGTTCCATATTCGGCAAGGACAAAGTTGGCTACATAAATAGGAATCTGTTCTCTGGTCGCCGGATTCAGGCAATAGCGTCCGGAAAAAACGCCCTCCTTGGCCGTAAAGTCTGCCGTGCGCATATAGCTGTCCATTTTCAGGGTCTTATCTATGAAAGCCAGGACATCCGCTTCCTGGGGGAGACCTTTCACCATTTCCTTCACCATGGGATGTTCGGGTGCAAAGCAGAGAAAAGTGGCACCGTAAAGGGTGTCCTGACGGGTCGTGAAAGCCTCGATGACCTCATCCGAACCCACCAGCGGGAACCGGATGATGGCTCCGAAACTCTTGCCGATCCAGTTTCGCTGCATGGTCAGCACCCTCTCAGGCCATCCGACAAGCCTGTCGCAATATTCCAGAATTTCCTCGGCGTAGTCGGTGATTTTCAAAAACCAACTGTCCATTTCCTTGATGCTTACTTCCTGGTCCGTATGGCGCCAGCAGCAGCCGTTTTCCACCTGTTCATTGGCCAGGACGCTCTGGCACCTCTCGCACCAGTTGACATGGGTCCGCTTTTTGTATGCCAGTCCTTTCTCGTACATCCGCAGAAAAACCAGCTGCTCCCACCTGTAGTACTCCGGGTCGCATGTGGCCAGTTCCCGATCCCAATCATAACTGAATCCCATTCTCCGGAGTTGGGCTTTCATGGCCTCTATGTTCTCATAAGTCCACTTGGCAGGGTGGGTCTTGTTCTCAATGGCCGCATTTTCCGCCGGCATCCCGAAGGCATCCCATCCCATGGGATGCAACACATTCCTGCCCAGCATCCTCTTGTATCTGGCCACCACGTCGCCAATAGTATAGTTACGTACATGCCCCATGTGGATTTTTCCGGAGGGATAGGGGAACATTTCCAGGAGGTAATATTTTTCTTTGTCCGGATCTTCAGATACCTTGAAAACCCCCTCGTCTTCCCAGTACTTCTGCCATTTCAATTCCAATTGCTGAGGTTGATATTTCATGGTCTATAAATCCTTCCCATTCAAATGTATTAGATAAAGAATCGAAGTATAACGAAACCTTGCCATATCATTAGATTTCAATAAGTTAATCTATTTTCCTAACCCAGTTTCGAGCGTCGAGTATCAGAGACCCGCTCGTGCTCCTCCCCCATAACAACGACGGAGCAATTGTAGCGGGAGCTGAATTTTTTTCTCAAAAATGCGGCAGTTTTTTCCAGATCTATGGGTGATCCGTGGGGCATCGAAAAGACAACCTTGAGAAACGAATCCTGCGCGTTGTCGCCCTCTTTTTCCAGATAGGCGTTCAGAAGTGTTTCACAGGCACCCCTGAAGAGGACATCTAATTTTTTCCCTGATTCTCCCGGACAAGGAATCCATACGCCCAGATCATGACACTTGAGCAGGGCCAGGGCATTCCCAAGTTCCGCCACGTGGCCCACAAAGGACTCTGGAGAACAATCCGCCCGGGGGCCGAGCCCTCTAAGGACGATTTTATCTGATCTGATCTTCTTTTCCGACGCGAGGAGGAGTGTGCTCCCTTCAGAACCCATCCAGAACCCCCCCTCGCTGAGGAAGCTCAGATAGCCGCCCGTTTTGGTATCGAGAGCATAAATAGGTCCCTGTGATTCGAATGGTTCCTCAAAGACCAGTGCCGCAACAACCTCGCACCACAGTTCCTCAAGGGGAACGTTTACAAAACGCAAATCCAATTTCATCACTGCATCACCGCAGACTCAGTCCCGCAGGCAGAAAAAACGCATTGATCGTTACGGCAAACACGCATTGTCATGGGAAAATGTTCGACTTTCTCATACGTTATGGCGTAGCGGCTGTCTGTTTCAAACCTTTATAGATGTTGTCCAAGAGGCCATTTATGAAGCCGGCGGAATCGGTATTGCCGAATTGTTTCCCAAGCTCGACTGCCTCGTCAATAGATACTTTGGGGGGAATGTCGTCACAGAACAGGATTTCAAAGACGGCTGTACGCAAAATGGAGCGATCGATTCTCGAAATCCTTTCGAGACGCCAGTTTCTGGAGCTTCCCCTGATCAATTGATCGATCTCAGGCCTTTTTTCACAAACTCCGAGGACGAGATCCCGCGCAAAAGGAATCGACGTCTTCTTACCGAGAAAGTTCTCACAGACCCGATCGAAGACGATTCCGGAATCATCCCGGTCGAATTCCATGGAAAAAAGGACCTGTACGGCCAGTTCCCGCGCTTTTCTACGACTACCCATACCTTGGTGTTCAGCCCAGTTAGGCCAACTCAGTTCCCCATATCCGTTCGCCATCGTCCTTCCTTTGAATCGAGGAGACGATAAGTCAATCGGATGATCAGTTCAGTTCTTTAAACAGATTGGCCATTTCGATGGCGGCTACAGCAGCCTCCCACCCCTTGTTGCCGGCCTTTGATCCGGCACGCTCAATGGCCTGCTCCAGGTTGTCAGTGGTCAGCACACCAAATGTGACGGGGATCCGGCTTTCGAGGGCCACCATGGCAATCCCCTTGGAAACCTCTGCTGCCACGTAATCGAAATGGGGGGTTGCGCCTCTGATTACGGCACCCAGACAGATGACCGCGTCATAAGCGCCGCTTTCAGCAAGTTTCCTGGCGACAAGTGGTATCTCGAATGCACCCGGAACCTTCAACAGGGTTATCTCATTTTCGTCGGCCCCGTGCCGGACAAGGGCATCCACCGCCCCATCCACGAGTCTGGAACAGATAAAATCGTTGAACCGGCTTACGATAACGGCAAATCGCAGGCCTTCGGCAGATAGTTTACCTTCAAGCATCCTGGGCATGGAATCTCCCTCCCCTTCGTTTGTAGAGTTCTTTAATAAATGTTCGATGACTTCCAACCAAATCGCTTTATTCTACGGGTCTAAGAAAACGGATCTGAGAATCTTTTTCATGTGCTTTCTCATAGTGCACTTGGCAACTCACTTCTACATGGGCGACTATTTTGGGTTCACTCCTATCAAACCCTACGCGCTTCTATGGTGTAACTCTGAGCCCCAAATCGGCGCCCATCCCCTCCGGAGTGTTTAGAAAGCATTTGAAAAAGATTGTCAGGTTCGATTCCTCTTCGTTCCTCATAGGCTGCCGGTTGCGGCATATCCCAGCTTTTTGCGGATTCATCAGTTTTCCGGGAGGACATTCAGGAGATGCCCCAGTTTCTGGCACTTGGTCAGGAGGTATCTCTTGTTCTCCGCCCTGGGTTCTATTTCGATGGGGACACGACCCGTCACCTCCAGCCCGTATCCTTCGAGCCCGATAATTTTCTTCGGGTTATTGGTCATCAAACGCATTTTTCTGATACCCAGGGCCGCAAGAATTTGTGCGCCCACACCATAATTTCGCAAATCGGGCGCAAACCCCAGTTCCTCATTGGCCTGCACGGTATCAAACCCTTTGTCCTGCAAGGCGTAAGCCTTCAGTTTGTTGGCAAGGCCGATTCCCCTTCCTTCCTGCATGAGATACAGGATAACCCCCAGACCTTCTTCCTGCACTATCTCCATGGCCCTGTTGAGCTGCTCACCGCAGTCACACCTGAAAGAACCGAACACGTCGCCGGTCAGGCACTCGGAATGGACACGGACCAGGACGTCCCGGTCCGGATCGATGTCCCCCTTCACCAGAGCGAGATGTTCATAATCGTCGATGTCATTGACAAAGGCCATGGCCCTGAACTCTCCGAATGGTGTGGGTAAGACGGTCTCGGCGGCCTTGTGGACAAAAGACTCCGTTCGCATGCGGTATTCAATGATGTCCGCGACAGTGGCGATTTTCACATCGTGCGTCTCTGCAAATTCCATCAGGTCGGGGAGCCTCGCCATGGTCCCGTCATCCTTCATGATTTCACAAATGACAGCGGCCGGTTTGAGCCCTGCAAGCCGGGCCAGATCAACGGAACCCTCGGTCTGGCCGGTCCGGAAAAGGACCCCGCCCCTTCTCGCCCTGAGAGGAAATACGTGACCCGGCTGAACCAGGTCTTCCGGTTTGACATCATCCCGGGTTGCCGTCAAAATCGTGTGGGCCCTGTCTGCTGCGGATATGCCCGTTGTCACCCCTTTTCTCGCCTCGACAGACACGGTGAAGGCCGTATTGAACCTGGAGCGGTTGTCATAAACCATGAGGGGAAGGTGCAGTTTTTCCACGATCTCCGGGTCCAAAGCCAGGCAGATCAGGCCTCTCCCGAAACGTGCCATAAAATTGATTGCCTCGGGGGTGACCATTTCTGCGGCAATGGTCAAATCGCCTTCGTTCTCACGATCTTCATCGTCTACCAGGATAACCATCTTGCCCTTTTTCATGTCTTCCAGGACTGCACTTATCTTTGCGATTGTCATTTCACTCACCAAACCCGTATTTTGTCAGCATCTCACGATTAATCTCGGATGCTGCCCCTTTACGAAAAGATTGTTGTTGCCGAAAAAACCTCTCCACATACTTGCCTATCAAATCCACTTCAATATTGACCCTGTCCCCCAGTCGCCTGTCTAGAAGTGTGGTCTCTCTTCCGGTCTGGGGGATAATATTCACATCAAAAAACGTTTCGCCGCAGCGGTTGATGGTCAGGCTGATGCCGTCGACGGCTATGGAGCCCTTCTCGATGGTGTATCGGGAAAGATCCTTGGCCATCTCTATCCTCAAAAACCACGACTTTTCCCTTTGCTCCTGCTTAATGATCCTCCCTGTGCCATCGATGTGTCCTGAAACCAAATGGCCGCCCAGCCGGTCCGAAAGTCGAAGCGCCCGTTCGAGATTGACCTCCTCCTTTTCTCTCAGGGAGCCGAGGGTGCTCCTGGATAAGGTCTCGGCCGAAACATCCATGGCAAAGGCATCAGGGCCCAATTCGGTCAAGGTCAGGCAGGCCCCATTCACCGCCACGCTGTCTCCCAATCTCAGGTCTTCCATGGGAAAGAGGGGCATGATGGTCATTTTCATGTCCCCACCCGACCGTTGAATCGACCTGATGCGCCCTTTTCCCTCTATAAGACCTGTGAACATGATTCGAAGAACCCTCAACTTTGGTGGACACGTAAAAAGTCCTGTCCTCAGGACTTCCAAGGAAGTCGTCTTATGCACCGGAGCTCACGAGGAGAACCTGAGGGTCTTTTTCAGACGCTTTCTCATAGTGCACTTGGCACGAAGCTCCAATATGGACGGCGATTTGGGGTTTAGGCATCCCAAAGCCCTTGCGGTCTCTAATCGTTGCTCTTAAACCCCAAATGGTCGTTCATCCCCTCCGAAGTGTTTAGAAAGGGTCTGAAAAAGAGTGTCAGGTTCTCCTCCTCAGCGCTCCACTTTTTTCTACAGCGGACACGTGCTGACAACAGCCCTCGAAGTCAAGGCACTGCACCATAGTGCGGATAGCACTCCACAAGGATATCATTGCCGAAACGTCTCACCTTAAGATCCTTGAGGGGAAGACTTTTCCCCATCACTCGGGGACCAGGGCCGGCGGCCATGGGAATGCCGTCTCCACCCCCGAGGAGTTTGGGTGCCTTGAAAATGAAAAATTTATCTACCAGTTTTTCCCTCAGGAGAGAGCCCACAATACCTGCCCCTCCTTCCACCAAGACCTGCGTGATACCTCTTTTCCCCAGTATATCCATCAAGGCTGACATGTCAATTCCGGCTTTTCCGGTGGGGCAGACCACCACGGAGGCGCCCGTATTCTCAATCTCCTCGACGGTCTTTCCGTTCACCTCAGGACCCGCAACGAACAGCGTTGCGGCCGATGAATCAAGACCGAGCACGCGTGCCTGGAGGGGCGTCCGCAAATGGGTATCGACTACGATCCTGAGGGGGTCTTTTCCCTTACCACGCTTCAACCTGCAGGTCAATTGCGGATCATCGGCCAGGATCGTACCGACGCCGACCATCACGGCATCCACACGGTCCCTCAAGCGGTGGACAAAGGTCCGGGAACGTTCGTTGGTGATCCATTTGGAATCGCCCTCTACCGTGGCCGTCCATCCGTCCAGTGTCAGGGCGGATTTCACAATCATGAAAGGTCGGTTTGAGGTAACGTACTTCACAAAGGCCTCGTTGAGACGACGGCATTCCGGCTCAAGAACACCGGTCTTCACCTCGATGTTGTTTGCCGCCAGAAAGGAACACCCGCCGCCCTTCACCTCAGGGTTGGGATCTTCCATGCCCACAACCACCCTTTCAACGCCTCCATCCAGAATGGCCTTTGTGCAGGGTGGCGTTCTGCCGGTGTGGTTGCACGGCTCGAGGGTTACATAGAGAGTGGCACCTTCCGCCCTTCCGCCAATCTTGTCAAGCGCGTCAACCTCTGCATGGGGGGCCCCTGCCTTCCGATGGTATCCCCTTGAAACGGCCACTCCATCCCTCACAATGACCGCCCCCACTGCCGGATTGGGAGCCGTGCGCCCGAGCCCCTTTTCGGCCATCCGAATGGCCTCTCTCATAAATTTGGAATCTCTTTTTTCCTGCAAATCCATTTCGCTTTCAAAAAACCCCTTTTTATCCTGATCAACACATCCGGAATTTTCAGGAAGGTCAAAGGACAACTCGTAAAGGCAGATTCACCTTATCGGGAGAAGAAGGTGTGTGTGCTCAGCGGGAGCTGGGGAGTGATGAGACGGCCGACGGAGGTTAGCTAAGGTCCGCTTCCTTTCTCGATTTCAGGATATCTTCAAGCTCCGCCATGAATTCCTTGATGTCCTTGAACTGTCTGTAGACCGACGCGAACCGGACATAGGCCACTTCATCCCATTCCCTGAGTATTTTGATGACCCTCTCTCCGATCTCAGTGCTGTCAATCTCTTTCTTGCCCAATTCCTGAAAATGGAGTTCAAGACTGTCCACGAACTCTTCAATCTTGGTGGCGCTGACCGGTCTCTTCTGGCAGGCGCTGCGGATCCCTGAAATGATCTTTTCGCGGCTGAACGGCTCTCTTCGACCGTCCTTTTTTACGATCATGGGGAGAACATCTTCAAGCTTTTCATAAGTGGTGAAACGCCTGTCGCATTCAATACACTCGCGGCGACGTCGGATCGTACGGCCATCTTTGCTCAGCCTCGAGTCAATGACCTTATTATTAATCTCGCTGCAAAAGGGGCATTTCATGGATGAAACCTCGTCAGGACTATTTTTGCCTCATTCAACATCTGATCAGCCAGCGGATCATCATATCCCTCATCATAGCAGACGGAAAGGACCCCGGCATTAATGATCATCTTCGAACAGATAACGCACGGTTTGTTCGTGCAATAAAGTGTCGACCCCTTGATGGATATACCGTGGTAGGCGGCCTGAATGATGGCGTTCTGTTCCGCATGAAGCCCCCGGCACAACTCGTGTCTCGTGCCCGAAGGAATGGAGGTGTTTTCCCGGAGGCATCCCACTTCCAGGCAGTGTTTCATGCCCGCAGGAGCACCGTTGTATCCGGTTGCCAAAATCCTCTTGTCCTTGACCAGAATAGCTCCGACATGCCGCCGCAGGCAGGTCGATCGACTGGCGGCGACCCTGGTAAAGGTCATGAAATATTCATCCCAGGAAGGTCTATTCAAATCAGGCCCTCCCCGCCAGTTCGGCGTAAATGGGATAGGCTTCACACAGTTCAGATACCACCTCACGGGCTTTCTTCAGTACGCCCGCTGACGAAGGCCTGTCCAGCACCCTTACAATAACACCGGCAATGGCTTTCATGGCCGTCTCACCCATTCCCCGGGTCGTAAGGGCCGGTGTTCCAAGACGAAGGCCGCTTGTGGTTTTGGGGCCGTTCTTGTCAAATGGGATGGTGTTCTTGTTGGCCACGATACCGGCCTCGCCCAAGACCTTTTCCGCATCGAGACCCGTCATCTTTCCGCGACTCAAATCCACCAGGATCAGATGGTTGTCCGTCCCTCCGGAAACAAGGTCCAATCCTGCACCTGTCAGTTCCTCCGCAAGGACCTTGGCATTTCCGAGCACCTGTTCTTGATATTTTCGGAAATCCGGCCTGAGGGCCTCACCCAAGGCAACCGCCTTGGCGGCAATGATATGCATCAAGGGTCCCCCCTGTGTCCCTGGAAAGACCCCTTTGTCCAGCTTCCCGCCATGGACCTCCTCCGCCAGAATGAGACCTCCACGGGGGCCTCTCAATGTCTTGTGCGTGGTCGATGTTACAAAATCGGCCACACCTACCGGGGAAGGGTGCAGACCCGTGGCGACCAGGCCTGCGATATGGGCCATATCAACCATCAGGTAGGCGTCCACTGCGTGGGCAATTTCCTTGAAGGTCTGAAAATCGATGAATCTCGGATAGGCGCTGGCTCCGGCAATAATCATGCGGGGTCGGTGCTGCCTGGCCAGATCCATAACCTGCTCGTAATCAATCCGGTGAGTTCGGGGATTGACCCCGTAGTGAAACGCCTTGAACAGTTTTCCTGAAAAGCTTACGGGACTGCCATGGGTCAGATGGCCCCCATGGGATAGATCCATGCCCAGGATAGCGTCACCCGGCTTCAAAAAGGCAAAATAGACGGCCATGTTGGCCTGGGAACCCGAATGGGGTTGGACGTTGGCATAAGGGGCATGAAAAAGCCTTTTCACCCGTTCAATGGCCAACCTTTCAATGACATCGACGTGCTCGCAACCCCCATAGTATCGGGCACCGGGGTAGCCCTCCGCATACTTGTTTGTCAGCACGCTGGCCTGGGCCTGCATGACGGCCGGGCTGGCATAGTTCTCGGAAGCAATCATGACCAGGCGGTTCTGTTCCCGGTGCATTTCCGCCCGAATGGCTTCCTCGACTTCTCTGTCTTTCATCTGTAAATTGCGCCCCATAAGAAAAAGTCTCTATTCGATCTGGTCCAAGCGCAGTTGGTGCCGCCCCCCCTCAAAAGGGGTTTTCATGAAAAGCTCTACCATTTCAAGGGCAATCCCCGGTCCGATGACACGCCCCCCCATACAGAGGATATTGGCATCGTTGTGGGCCCGGCTCATCCTCGTAGTGAAGAGGTTGCAGCAAACGGCCGCACGAACGCCTTTGTGGCGGTTCGCCACCATGCTCATGCCCAGACCGGTGCCGCAGATCAGTATCCCCCGGTCACACTCTCCTCTTGATACGGATTGGGCCACCAGATGGGCAATCTTGGGGTAATCGACAGATTCGCGGTTATACACTCCCACGTCCTTGATCTGACAGTTGGGCAGGTCTTCGAGAAACTGTCTGCAAACCTCCTTTAAATCAAAGCCTGCATGATCCGATCCAATCCTAATCTTCATGAAAACCTTTCCTTCCCCTGATTTGATGTAAGCGTAAAAAGTCCGTGCCTGAACTTTTTGCTAACGAAATCCGAAATCAGAATAAAATCACAGACACATAAGACCTGGAACCGGAAGGGGCCGGTTGGACGGCAAGGGCTCAGATCAGTTGGAAAAAGACCTGAAAATCAGCGACGCGTTGGTCCCGCCGAATCCAAACGAATTGGACATGACGACCTTGACGTCATCCTTTCTAGCCACATTGGGGACGTAATCCAGATCGCAGTCCGGGTCCGGCGTTTCGTAGTTCAGGGTGGGTGGAATGATTCCATGCTCAAGGGTAAGCACGCAATAAACGGCCTCCACCCCACCAGCGCCTCCCAGAAGATGACCGGTCATGGATTTTGTGGAGCTTACCGCCAGCTTATAGGCATGCTCACCAAACACCGCTTTTATGGCTTTGGTTTCCGAGAGATCATTCAATTGGGTGGACGTTCCATGGGCGTTGATATACTCCACATCACCCGGTTTAAGTCCCGCATATCTTATGGCCATTTGCATGCAATTAATGGCACCCTCGCCTTCCGGGTGTGGTGCAGAGATATGGTAGGCGTCACCACTCAGGCCGTACCCGATAACCTCTGCGCGGATTTTCGCTCCCCTCTCCAGGGCGTGTTCCATTTCTTCCAGAACCAGTATTCCCGCCCCCTCTCCCATGACGAACCCATCCCTGTCCAGGTCAAAAGGGCGGGAGGCCTTTTCGGGTTCGTCATTTCGTGTGGAAAGTGCACGCATGGAACAAAAGCCCCCTAGTGCCAACGGTGTTACAACCGCCTCTGCCCCCCCCGTGATCATGGCATCTGCGATGCCTTCACGGATCATTCTGAAGGACTCCCCGATGGCATGGGAGCTGGCCGCACAGGCCGTCTCAATCGAGAGGTTCGGTCCTTTGGCCCCGAACTCAATGGCGATCTGTCCGGGGGCCATGTTCGCAATTATACCGGGAATAAAGAAGGGACTGATTCTCTGGGGGCCGCGATCCAACAGGGTGGAATGAAAATGCTCGAGCATCTCCAGGCCGCCCAAACCGGAGCCGGTTATACAACCCACACGGCTTCCGTTTGATTCGTCAATCTTCAATCCGGAGTCTTCCATCGCCATCCGAGCCGAAGCCACCGCATAGTGGATGAAGACGTCAAAACGACGGATTTGTTGTTTATCCATGAAGTCCTGGGGCCTGAAACCTTCTACTTGCCCTGCAATCTGGCAGGGAAAAGCAGAGGCATCAAATTTCTCAATCCGACCGATTCCTGAGCTGCCGGCGCACAAGGCCTCCCAGTTTTCATTTACACCGGTTCCCAGAGGGGATACAACTCCCAGGCCGGTTATCACAACCCTTCTGGCCATTTCAAACTCCTCTTCTCTATTTGAACATACCGCGCCAAGGCGCTCTGAAAAGGATCACGAGGCAATAGCGTTTTTGACATAATCAATGGCATCTTGGACGGTGCCGATCTTCTCGGCGTCCTCGTCCGGGATGGATATGTCGAACTCTTCTTCCATGGCCATAATCAATTCAACCTGATCCAATGAATCCGCTCCAAGATCATCCACAAATGACGCCTCTGAAACCACGTCCTCTTCGGATACATTCAACTGCTCACAAACAATTTTTTTGACCTTCTCCTCGACAACTGACATTTGCTGATACCTCCTCAGTATATTTAAGAAATGAACCTACTTGATTTTTCCAAATCGTGCGGGCCTTTTACATATACATCCCGCCATTCACATGAACAATCTGGCCTGTAATATAGCCGGCTGCATCCGAACAGAGCCAGTAAACCGTTTCCGCCACATCTTCGGGCTTTCCCATCCTGCCCAGTGGTATCTGCTGGATAAAGCTCTCTCTCACTTTCTCCGGGAGCACGGCAGTCATCTCCGTATCGATGAACCCCGGTGCAACGGCATTGACCGTAATGCCCCTGGGTGCGACCTCACGTGCAACTGTCTTGGTAAAACCCATGATTCCCGCCTTGGAGGCGGAATAGTTGGCCTGGCCGGCGTTTCCTATCTGCCCCACCACGCTGGCAATGTTGACAATCCGGCCATACCTCTCTTTCATCATCGCCCGGACAACGGCCTGGGTGCAATTGAATACGCTTTTGAGATTGACCTGGATGACCGTATCCCAGTCCTGCTCACTCATGCGCATCAAGAGTGTGTCTCTTGTAATGCCTGCATTGTTCACAAGCACATCGACCTTTCCGTAATCGGAAAGGACTTCTTTGAAAAAGGCCAGAACCCCATCCCAGGAAGCCACGTTCAATTTATAACTGACGGCTTCAAGCCCTTTTTCTTTCAGCAAGGCCAGGGTCTCTTGGGAGGCCTCTTCATCGGGATCATAGTGGACAATGACGATTTTGGGGCCTTCCTCGGCAAATCTCAGTGCGATAGAGCGTCCAATGCCCATGGAGCCGCCTGTTATTACCACCACTCTTTTGCCCTTATCATCCATTTGTTTTCCTTTCAAACAAAGAAAACTAGGTGGCCTTTGGATTCTTCAGTAACCTGGCCATCCTGACGGTGGTGTCATTCATGGCGTATCGTGCGGCCAATTTGATGGCATTCTTGATAGCCTTGGCCGATGAGGCGCCGTGGCAGACAATACCCACGCCATTGATACCCAGAAGCGGCGCCCCCCCATATTCGGCATAGTCCAGTTTTCCGATAAAATTCCTCAGTGCCTTGCGCCCCAGAAAAGACGCCATCCTTCCGGAGAAAGACCGCCTCAAATCCCTTTTTACCATAGTGGATACGGTTTCTGTCAGCCCTTCCGTCAATTTCAGGGCCACATTACCCACAAACCCGTCACAGACAATGATGTCCACATCGCCCGTGAAGATATCTCTCCCCTCTACATTTCCTGAAAAATTGAGGGGGCTCTTTTCAAAAAGTTCGTGCGTGAGCTTAACCTGCTCGTTTCCCTTGCTCCCTTCCTCCCCGATACTGAGCAAACCGATTTTCGGGTCCTGAACGCCGAGACAGACGCTTGCAAAGGCATGGGCCATGACGCCGAATTGGAAAAGGTGCTCCGGGCGACAATCCACATTTGCGCCCACATCAATGAGGATCACCGGGCCTTTTTGACCAGGAAAGATACTCGCAATGGCCGGCCTTTCCGCGCCTTTCATGCGTCCCAGGATCAGCACGCCGGCTGCCATGGTGGCGCCTGAATTTCCGGCACTCACAACCGCTGCGACCTTGTCTTGCTTGGCCAATTCAAAGGCTACTCGAATAGATGAATCCCTTTTATTTCTTACGGCCTTCAAGGGAGTTTCATCCATCCCCACCACTTCGTCGCAGTGATAGACGGACAGCTTCTCCGCTTTTGCCCTGGATCCCAGGGACCGTTCAATGGACGCCCGGTTCCCTACCAGTGTGATCTCGACGCCCAATTCCTCGACGGCATCCAGGGCTCCCTGCACTTCCACGTCAGGGGCACTGTCCCCTCCCATGGCATCCAGGGCTATCTTCATTCTATTCCTCTTCCGTTTTCAGGATAGTCTTTGACCGATAGGTCCCACACGCGGGACAGACATGGTGCGGCAATACAGCCTCATGGCACTGGGGACACTTGGTGACGCCGGTCAAGTTCACATGATCATGCGACCGGCGTGTGTCACGTCTGGCCTTTGATTTTCTTTTTTTGGGTACAGCCATGGTATTTGTCTAAGCTCCTTTTATTTTCAAATGTTTCAATTTAGAAAAACCGGGGTGACCCGTTTTCGCCATACACCGACATGTGCCCCTGTTCAGATTGCTTCCGCATAGGCGGCACAGGCCCGCACAATCATCGCGGCATAGGTTTTTCATGGGGAGGGCAAGGAAAACCTGTTCGCGGGCGATTTCATTAAGATCTATAACAAAACCGTCAATAAGTTCAACTGCAAGATCTTCCTGAAAGAGCTCAACCTCCACTTGACCGCTCTCCGACTGCCGTACCACGAGGGCCACAAGGAATCCGGTGTCCAGCTTATATCCGTAATGTTCAAGGCAACGATCGCATCGAACAGTGACCTCTCCGCTGAGATGCCCATCCAGGAAGTACTTGTTTCCTGAATTGGAAATGCCCACCCTGACCTTTAATGGTGACGCGAGGCCAATGACTGAGTCATTGAGGCCGTTTTCCCGCCACCAATCCCGGTCCATGAGGAAGTTAAATTCCCTGGTCCCATGGAGGATACTTCTGAGATCAATCACCATGAGTTTCAGATTTCGTCGAAGGTGAAGCCGGGTACTCATATGCTCGTATTCATGAAATCCCAGGTTCAGTATCGACAGGTAAAACTAAAAGGGTCAGTATATAAAACACATTCCCTTTGTCAAGGGAATTAATCCTTTGTCGAGTATTCATCATACACCAAAAAAATACTTTTTTTCAATAGCGATTTCCTTTGGGTCTAATTATTTTTATTGACACCGCGAAGATTTTCTATTATGTATCTAGTCAATATATCTAACATTTTCTCGCCTTTTCCAAGGGGGTAATTCTTACCGGCCATGTGGAAGTTCAGAGAGCAACTGCACTACTATGAAAGATTGAGGCGCTCCCTTTACGAAGTCCTCAGGGACGAACTCGAACGGCGCCTCATGAAGATCTCCCTCATCGATTCCTATTACAATTACGTGAAGAACGGGGTTGAATACACCTTCCTTGAAAAAAGCGAACTGAGGCCCAAATCAAAAAAGATGGAAAAGGAGTCGGAACTCTTCAATACCTTTATCGTCATCTTCTATGAAGACATCGTCCGGCCCGAACTGAAAAACTACATCCGTTTTTTTCCCGAGAACACTCTGCTCAAGAAAAACATCGAATATCTCGCCAATTTTTCACTTTTCGATCGGTATAACCGCAACTTGCGGTATTTTGACAATCCAGGTTTTCTCGGCCTGCTGGAAGACCTCCTGAATGTGGACTATGCCCTCCTCATCCAACAGGACCCTAATGTTAAGAAGAGGAATCGCTATTGCCTGACCCACTTCCACGTAAAAATTGACTGGCCGATCGCTGATGCGGCCGAAGACCTGGGAAAATGGCTCAAGTACATCCAAAACAATCTCTATGAAAAGGGTGACAACAAGGCCCGCATACTTCAAAACAAGCTTTTCGAATATTACGGCTGCCACCACAGCGTGGGCGGGAGAAGAACGGCCGGCCTGATCGCGGCCCAGCTCTTGAAGAAAATGGACTACGTATCAACGGTCTTCGTGTCCAGTTCAGAATCGCGGGCCATGTACAAATACTCGGAAAGAGGGGTATCAAAGTTCTTCCTGGTTCATCTCAGTGAAAAGGAAATCGAGGCCCTGGCGGAGCGAGAATCCATGACCCCCGAGACCTTTGTGTCCAACTACGTGTATCCCGCTCAGGATTACTATGTGGGTATTTCAGAAGTGTGTTACACCTACACGCCCTACTCCAAACCCCCGGAAGACGGCAGGCTGAGGAATCTCTGGCCGGCCTACAACTGGTTGAAACTCTGGTTTGAATATCTCCACCCCAAAGCCGCTGCCCTGAATGCGAGACCCATCAACTATCAATGGGTCTACAGCACCGAGCTCTAACCCATACCATCCTTGGACCTCTAACGAAGTCGCTTTATCTTATGGGTCTAGGGAAGCGGATCTGAGATTCTTTTTCATGTGCTTTCTCATAGTGCACGTGGCACTCTACTCCGACATGGACGGTTATTTGGGGTTTACACCTCCTAAACCTATGCGTTTTCTACTGCCTACCGCCAAACCCCAAATCGGCGTCCATTCCCGCCGGAGTGTTTAGAAAGCATTTGAAAAAGATTGTCAGGTTCGGTTCGGCTATTTTAGGGACTGGAAATAAATAACCCATCACTTCTTTCATATGACAAACCATCGATCCGCCTCTCGGTCTCGCTTCAACATGCGGACCTGCCCGTCCTCCGTCTCAACCTTGAAAAAATCGTCATCCGGTTCCCGCCATTGGTCCAGGACCCTTTTCACGACATGCTTCCGCTCTTCAAGAATAAAGTGGAGAGGCCTCTCATCCGCCTGGTATCCGGCATAGCTCGACACCCTCACTTCCTGCTCCCCACCCCTTTTGGTTCTGCTAGAGGACATAGACCGGCTCTCTCAATATGAGGCCGATGGCTTCTTTGGCAATGGTTGCCAGGTCCGGGTGCGTATCCTTCAGGCTGAATACCTGGCGCAAATGGTCCGCTGTCCGCATGACCAGGGAGGCCATATCTCCTTCTCCGACAGGCACAATCCGCAGGAGTTCATCCCATGATAGGCCACCCGCCCACAGGTGGAGGGCTGCCGCCGGCCAAAAAGAGATGGGGGGCGTTGGAAAACCCCACCTGGTCTTGAGTCCCTTAAGGCCATTGATAGAAACAAGTATAGCGTCAAAAAAGGACTCCATGTCCGCCAAATCGATCTGCTGATCAACGCGTAGTTCAACCTCCCGCGAGCGGTCCCACACAAAGGGAGCCAATCCGCCCGCAAGCAGCAACGGTTCAGCCCCCGCCAGACCTTCTTTTCGAATGGCCTCTGCAATGAGCAGAGGCTGGTCCACCCTGAGCTTGCTTGCCCAGTACCCGTCAGGCGTCAACTTCCCGGTCTTGTCCACAAACCCGGTCTTCTCGAGAAACCGCAAATGGTGTCTGAAGCTGTCCCAGAGGTCTTCGTTTCTGCCTTCAGGGTATCCAGCAGGATCTCCTCTCTTTTCTTCCTCCTGAAACCGGGCAAATGACCGCTCAAGCAGATCCCTGACCTCCAGAGGGGTGTGTGAGAGGAGCAGATTCAATGTCATAGAGAAATTGATATGGATCCGGCTGACGATAGGTTCCGGCAATGAATCACTCAGTTCATGGATCAGCTTGGGATCCTGATGAATTCCGGGAAGGACCACTGCAAAGCCTATATGATCTTTTCCCCGCCTCCCTGCCCGGCCCACCATCTGGTGGAGTTCCGTGGAGGTCAGGTCAACGAAATCATGTCCGTTGAACCTGTCGCTCTGAACGAGGACCACGGTCCTGGCGGGAAAATTGACGCCCGCCGCAACGGTAGAGGTGGAAAAGATGGCCTCCAGAACCCCAAACCCCATCATCCTTTCAATGAGTACTTTCCAGTAGGGCAACTGGCCCCCGTGATGGGAAGCCACCCGGGATTTGAGGAGTCTTCCCAACTGCCGATGCTCCCTGAGGTGGGGATACTCTTCCAGGAATGATTGCACTCCCTGCCTGAGGCGCATTTTCAGCTTGAGGGGGGTCTCAACCGATGGACAGGTTCGCAGGGCCTTGTCGCAGTCAGACCGGGATTTGAGAAAGAAAATGGCCGGCAGAAGATCGAACTGTCTCAGTTCCTCGATCACGGCCCCGAATCGTACAACGGACCGTCCTCTTCGCCCCTTGTGCCCGCTTGCACCCATGAATTTCTTGATCTTGGGTACGAGCCCTCTTTTACCTGACAGGGGGGAAAGCAGCCCGTCCGGGAAAAGGAAAAGCATGTTCAGCGGTACCGGTCTCTGGTCCGATCGCACCACTCGCATGGGTGTTCCGCGAATCTTGTGCAGCCACCCGCAGATTTCTCTGGCATTGGATATGGTTGCGGAAAGGAGTAAAAGTCTGACCCTCGAGGGGAGATAAATGAGGACCTCCTCCCACACAACGCCCCTCTCGGGATCGCTCAGGTAATGGGCCTCATCCAGGATAACAAGGTCGGACCGGAGGGTACCCCCCTGGTGCATCACATCGTAGAGCTGATTTCTCAGGATCTCGGTTGTCCCGACAATGACGGGAGCCTCAAGGTTCTCTTTTCTGTCGCCCGTCAGGATTCCACAATTCTGCTTTCCGAAATCGCCGCAGAACTCGGCATATATGGAATTGGTGAGAGCCTTGAGGGGAGAGGCATACCAGACCCTCATGTTTTTCATAAGACAGTTCCGGATGGCCTGAGATGCCACCCAGGTCTTGCCGGAGCCGGTGGGCGCACAAACCAGGACATCATGATCCCTGACGAGTTCCAGCGCCTCCAACTGAAAAGGATCGGGCTTAAAAGCCCCTTCTTCAGGGACGCCGATTCTGGAGAAAACACGCTTCAGCCCCTGTTCGATCCTGGGGTGTTCGTATCCACTTCGATCTTTTCCGCCCTCTTTCCTCCGAGACCTGTGTTGCGCCGACCTCATTCTGTAATGACTTTTCAAGGGGTATCCCAAACCTCTATTAGCTTACGAGACGAGTTCAGCGGAGACCTGGTTCATATCCTTGAGCGCATTCCTCATGGCCTCGCCAAGTTTTAACCCTTCGAGCGTCTCCATCATGTCATCAACCGTCTTTTCGCAGCCCTGAAGGATCCTGACGCCGTTCATGTAGGTTTTCTCCAGCGCTTCCCTGGCAAAAAGCCGCGCACAGGCCTTGATATATTCC
>Ga0307417_10000111_pt1 | contig 33577 bp, 26 predicted proteins | sample SalMarWE160210MG_2_FD_202514 | JGI IMG/M metagenome (GOLD analysis project Ga0307417, IMG submission 202514) | Salt marsh sediment microbial communities from the Plum Island Ecosystem LTER, Massachusetts, United States - WE1602-10 | ecosystem: Environmental > Aquatic > Marine > Intertidal zone... | reverse complement strand
GTCAATAATTCCTTATCGTGGAGACAATAAATGACAGAATTATGTAACTTCGATATTAAGGCCTCAAAATTATCACGACCAATCAGACGGTCAATCAAGTCTGAATCGATAGATGTAGAAGTCGAAATGGTGGATATTATTTCTTGCTGTAAGTATGAGAAATTAATTGAAATTTCGCCCAATAATTCTAAAATCTCTGACGGTATATTAGATTTTACAAACGATTTTTCTGGATTATTTCCCACTGATAAATCCTTAAGCGGTTTTATTCATCTTTATATTTCTCCTTATACTTATGAAGGCTTTAACACGATCGATCATAATGATATAAAGGAAAGTCTATTAAATTTACTAATATCCGTTGTCAGAGAGAACATTAATTTCCAATTAAATCCTGATAAGTCAAACGACCTTCAACTTGAGAAAGAGCAGAGGTAAAACATTGAGAACCATTAATATGTCGAGAATTATATCTATAAGCAAATTCATCTACGTACCTATGCAAATGGGTCTTGCTTACATTATGGTAAACGCCTACGATTCCACTCTTCAACAAGCTCCAGAAGTTCTCTATATTTTGAGTATGGACTCCGCCTCTAACATATTCCTTTTTGAGGTGTCCAATCCGTTGATGAGTGTAATCTTCAGACAATCCGTTATAAGCCAACCATTCATCGGTCATAATGCTGGAATGAGGCGTAACGTTAGCTTTAAAAAACTTTTTACCAATTATAAAAACAGAAGGCAAATAGTCATCTAAACCATTTGCCTTTAAATATTCCACAAAATGTAGTGGAACATTCAGTTCAAATTTAACCTAAATAATCTTAATGATAATGTCAATGGCATCTTAAATATTCAAAGCAAAATCGTTAAGTCAAAGCAAATTGAATTTCTGAATTAATTAAATCCAATCTTCAGGACAACATAGTTTTAGATTTACAGCAGATAACCTGACCAGTGGAATTTATCTTTATAGATTGACAGCAGGTAATTTTGGACAGAGTAAAAAAATGATTATCCTTAAATGAGATGACATAAATAATAAGCTTATTGTTAGAGTACAAAACCAACCCATTTGGAGTGGATATTAGCCCAATAGTCTAAAAATTATACTAATACCGCAAGGCCGGAATATTTTATAGTAACTTAATAATTACTATATTTTGACTTTAGAATGATTCATTTCTTATCTGTTACAGAAAAGTAGTTTAAACAAATTTAGGAGATTTAATGTATAAATTTCTTGGTTCGTACCAGGTAGTACCTTCATTGCCTGTAAATCTGGAAAATTTAAGAGAGATTGCATATAACTTATACTGGAGCTGGAGCTGGGATTCACGTGATTTATTTAAGAGGTTAGATGCGGAATTGTGGGATGGAACAAACCACAATCCAATTATGCTTCTTGGTAAAATTAGTCAGGAAAGACTTGAAGAGGCTTCGCGCGATGATGGATTCCTGGCACATCTTGACAGAGTATACACTAAGCTGAAAGAATATTTAAATGAAAAAACTTGGTTTGAAAAGAATAATTCTTCCTTTAATGGTTCTAATATAGTCTATTTTTCTGCTGAGTTCGGTTTGACTGAATGTCTGCAAACATATTCAGGCGGACTTGGTGTCTTATCAGGCGATCATCTTAAGGCGTGCAGTGATCTGGGTATTCCTTTGATAGGTGTAGGATTACTTTACAAAGAAGGATATTTTCAACAATATCTTACTTCAGATGGTTGGCAGCAGGAAAGATATGAGATAAATGATTTTGAAAACCTGCCAATGAATCTTATAAGAAAAGAAAACGGTGAGCCTCTTACAATTTCAGTTACACTTAATGATAAAAATGTTTTAATTCAAATCTGGAAGATACAGGTTGGAAGAATACCTCTATATCTGCTCGATACTAATGTTCCGCAAAATTCTGAAGCTGATAGGAAGATTACAGAAACCCTATACGGGGGAAACAGAGAAACAAGAATCCAGCAGGAAATAATTCTTGGCATTGGAGGAATTAGAGCAATGCACGCTCTTGGTACTAAACCATATGTATGTCATATGAATGAAGGACATTCTGCATTTATGGGTTTGGAAAGAATAAAATTTGCAATGATGAATGAAGGATTAACATTTGCCGAAGCCAAAGAGCTGGGGTATTACTCAAATATCTTTACGACCCATACTCCCGTACCTGCAGGTATAGATGTCTTTGCAAATGAACTTGTTGAAAAATATTTTGGAAATTATTACAGAAATGAATTAAAGATTTCTGATAAAGAGTTTTATTTACTTGGAAATATTAATAACGATAAAAATCCCCGCACATTTAATATGGCGCACCTGGCAATGAATACGTCCGGATATGTAAATGGTGTAAGCAAACTACATGGAACAATTTCAAAGAAAATGTGGGCCTCCGGTTATAGAGATATTCCCTTTAATGAAATTCCAATTGGTTATGTTACCAATGGTATTCACCCACGTTCTCACATGTCAGCTGAAATGGAAAGTTTATTTTTACAATATCTGGGACAAAAATGGTTAAACGATCCTTCCTCTAAAGATATTTATTTAAGAGTTGATAAAATCCCTGATGAAGAGCTGTGGAGAACGCATGAAAGACGCAGGGAACGATTAGTTGCATTTGCGAGAAGGAGATTAATCAAACAATTAAAAAACAGGGGGGAGAGTCAATATGAAATTGCTGCTGCTGCTGAAGTACTTGATCCTACAGTTTTAACCATTGGATTCGCGAGAAGATTTGCTAGTTATAAAAGAGCCACTCTGATTTTCAGTAATATTGATAGGCTTTACGAGATACTTATCAATAGGGAATTTCCGGTTCAGCTTATTATCGCCGGCAAAGCTCATCCTCAGGATGAACAAGGCAAAAAACTTATTCAGGAAATTGTTCAGATAGCAAAAGAAGATAGATTTAGGAGGAAAATAGCATTTATAGAAAATTATGATATGAACGTTGCACGATATCTAGTTGAAGGATGCGATGTATGGCTTAATACGCCAAGGCGACCTTTCGAAGCCAGTGGTACTTCCGGTATGAAAGTTATTTCAAATGGCGGACTTAATTTCAGCGTTCTCGACGGCTGGTGGGATGAAGGATTCGATCCTGAACTTGGCTGGAAGATTGGCAACGGTGAAGAGTACCAGGACAATGATTACCAGGATGAAGTAGAGTCAAGACAATTTTATAGTGTTCTTGAAACACAAATTGCCCCGCTTTTTTACTCGCGAGGGGATGATCAGATTCCAAGAAAGTGGATTGAAAAAATTAAGGAATCGATTAAGAAACTTGGACCAGAATTTAGCACTCACAGGATGGTTGAGCAATATTTTAAAAATTATTACAGACCCGGTTTCGAAAGGAGAGCGCTGCTTGAAGATAAAAGGTGGAAAAAGGCAAAGGAATTATCTTCGTGGAAAAAGAATATTGAGCAAAACTGGAAGTCCATTAAAATTCTGGCGATTAATTCAAATGGCTCGAAGGACATAATAATTGCTGGTAAGGATTACGCAGTAAGTGCAGAAGTAGACCTTGGCAATCTTACCCCAAATGATGTTGTTGTTCAGTTGTACTATGGGCTGTTGGAAAATAAAGATAACCCGGAGAATAACTTAACTGTAGATATGGAAACCAATGCTGCCAAAACAAAGAACGGTGTTCATACATACAAAGGCAAAATCAACAGTAAAATGACCGGTCACTTGGGTTATACGGTCAGAATATTGCCTAAGAATCCACTGCTAATCAGTCAATTTGATCTTGGCCTTGTTAGCTGGGCAAACCTGTAGCATTTATTACCATTTCATTCTGGCTGGAAGCGGATAGCCAAATTATTTTAAGGATTTATTAACATAAGTTTTTTTTCAGGTTGAGACTTAATTTTTGTATTTTTATATCAATCTGATAATTATTCTAATATATATGCTTCTTGAGACATTAGATATAAAAAAGAACGATATTATTATTTATTCGCAAAACATCTATAATCTTAACAATAATTTTAAAATTATTTTCAAGGATGACGAAGATAAATTACCAAGAAAAATAAGTTTTGATTATGTTTGTAGGTTTGTAGATGAATTTACCCCCAAGAATTTAATAGTATATAGATTACTTACAAATATTAAAGATTTTAAACTAGATGCTTCAAAATACGGTTATGTTCTGAGCATTAATAATCAGACGGAACTTATATACTATGATCCCGTATTTGCTGTTAAGGAATTAGAAAAATACGGCAAATTGACAAATTTGAATGATCTCAGATTTAGAATTCAGCAAGTAGGTTTAACAACACTAAATAGTAAAAGAAATTTGCCAAATTTTGCAGAAATATATGCAATTGATCTGGAGGCTATGGAAGCAAAATTTCAAAATGATAAAGTTTTTGCGGATGCCATCGTAACATTCATTCATAATAAAAGTAGTATTGCTAATAAAGAAGTTAAAACTTCAGCAAAAAGCATATCCGTTGGTGCCCAAAAGTCGACGGCGATGAAGGAGGTTACTTCATTTGCAGAAAGAATAAAACAAACTCAAAAGGTAATTACAACTGAAAGGGAAGAAAGTATTAAAGAGATACAACACGAAATTTCAGAGGATAAGGATTTTGACCATACACAGATAATGAAGTTGAACGTTGAAGACAAGAACCTTCTTAATGAAACCGGGATGCAGAAGGATGTAAAAGCTACAAAAGGGGAGGATGTTTCAAGTCCTTTTGGTGAATTTCTGAGAAAGAAACGACCTGATCAAAATGAAAAAAAGAGCAGTAGTGAGAAAAAAGATTTCATTGATATATTCAAATCATCAGCGTCACTAAAAGAATACATTACTTCCAAAGAAAACAAGAAAATTGTTTTACGACTCGATAAAAAATAATTTATCTGAAAATATCATTATCTTCCTCATCCTGGTCTTCATCAGTTTGTGACATTGTAAACATAGAACTAAGCATATCTTTAAATTGCAATCCCTTCTCAAGTCTGAATTTACTTAAAAGAGAAAATTCTGAAAGCCCGTGAAGCAAAAACTCCATAAAAAGAAAATTGTATCCATTCTTGCCCTTAATATATTTGCTGATGATATCCTGTAGCCCGGGAACTTCAGATAGCAATTTTTCATATTCCTTATTAGATGTGGAATTTAATATATCTATTTTATTCCCTTTACTAAACCAGTTAGTTATTTTCTGATATGGACTATCTGCTTTTGTCTTCTTTAACTGGTCAGGTGTCGGGAAGTAACTTTCAAAAATAGTTTTGATAGCTTTGCTGATCAATATATTTGCAACTTTATAAGGACCTTCCTGCTCGCCTTCATAAACCAATTCTACTTTTCCAGTAATTGCCGGTATAACCCCATAGAGATCTGAAATTCTTACAACAGTATTTTTATCATTATTTAGTATTCTTCTTCGTTCGGCAGTGCTGATAAGATTTTCATAAGCTGAAATAGTTAATCGCGCAGAAACTCCACTTTTCGAGTCGATATATTCACTCAGTCTTGCTTCAAAAGCAATTTGTTCGACAAGATCTTTTAGAATTTCAGGTACAATTACTGTTTCAACCTGTTCAGGCGAAATTGTTGCTTCCTGATTTGTTATTTGTTTCGACAACTCAGTTGTTTTAGGATAATGAGTTAATATCTGGCTGTCTATTCTATCTTTTAGTGGAGTTACTATTGAACCTCGGTTTGTGTAGTCTTCCGGGTTAGCAGTAAATACAAACTGTATATCAAGAGGTAAACGGATTTTAAATCCCCTGATCTGTATATCAGACTCTTGCAGCATATTGAAAAGGGCTACCTGTATTCTTGCCTGTAGATCGGGCAATTCATTAATTACAAATATTGAACGATGTGAACGGGGGATAAGTCCGAAATGAATTACTCTTTCATCCGAGTAAGGCAGTTTTAGTGAGGCTGCTTTTATCGGATCAACATCACCTATTAAATCTGCAACCGAGACATCAGGTGTAGCCAGTTTTTCGGTATATCTTTCGTTCCTGTGAAGCCAAGTTATTTTAGTATTGTCACCATCTTTTGTAGTTATTTCTTTGCCAAATTTTGAAAGAGGCTTGAATGGATCGTCATTTAATTCGCTTCCTTCAATTATCGGTATATATTCATCCAGAAGATTAACGAGTAATCTTGCAATTTTGGTTTTTGCTTGTCCGCGTAGACCTAATAAAATAATATTATGACGTGATAATATAGCAGTCTGTATATCTGGAATTACTGTATCATCGTATCCAAGAATTCCTTCGAAAGGATTATGTCCGTTCTGTAAACTATCAATTAAATTTTTTCTTAGTTCATCTTTAATCGGAACTGATTTATATCCGGTTTTCTTTAATTTCCCTAGTGTAGCTATATCACTATAATTCATAATTTAGGATTCTCCGATTCAAAATATTGTATTAATTAAAATGGAAAGAAGATTACTTTAAGCGTTTTCGCCTATTTCTAATATAGTCCTCAAAAATATAATCACCAAGCCCATTAAGACTACTATAAAAAGCTCGTCCTCCATTTGTTTTTGTAAACTCCCTTACGAATCTCTGTAAATAAGGATCACGGGCAATCATAAATGTAGTAATTGGTATTCCCAGTTTTCTACATCGGGCAGCCTGGTCGAGAGTTTTATTCATAATTTTTCTATCCAAACCAAAACTATTTTTGTAGTATTTCAATCCTTCCTTCAAACATGTAGGTTTCCCGTCAGTAATCATAAATATTTGCTTATTGGTAGTTTTTCTCCTTCTTAATATGTCTATCGATAATTCTAGCCCGGCTACGGTATTAGTATGATATGGTCCGACATTTAGAAAAGGAAGATCCTTAACTTCAATTGGCCATGCATCGTTACCAAATACAATTACATCAAGAGTATCTTTAGGATATTTTCTTGCTATCAACTCTGATAAGGCCATCGCAACTTTTTTGGCTGGTGTAATCCTGTCTTCTCCGTATAAAATCATAGAGTGCGAAATATCAATCATTAGTACGGTAGATGTTAATGCTTTGAAATCTCGTTCTTCAACCTCAAGGTCGTTCTCAGTTAAATTAAAATCATCAAGTCCATGATTAATTTGAGCATTTTTTATAGAATCTGTCATGTCGATCTGATCCATAGTGTCACCAAAATAATATTCACGTCTGTCGGATGTTGTTTCATCTCCCTGACCAGTATAAGGCGTTCTATGATTGCCGCGTGTCGATTTCCTAAGCTTTCCAAAAATTTCTTCCAGAGCTTGTCTGCGAATAGATTGCTCACTTTTTGCTGTTATGATTAGCCTGTCATTTTCGTCTTCATTTATATAATTTTTATCTTTTAGCTCCTGTATAAAATCACCAACTCCATATTCATTGTCAGTAAGCTGGTATTTTTGATCAATCTGATTCAACCAGTCCAGTGCCTGCGCAACATCGCCGGAGGCAATAGTAAGTAGTTGAAGAAATATTTTGAGTAAGTCTTCAAATCTCTTCTTTCCCGGGTCTTCAGGAATGAAATCTGTGAACCTTATTCCTATCATAATTTATTTAAAGTGATATGTAACTTAAAAATATTATAAAAGTTGAGTATTTCAAGTACAAAATTATAATTAAAATAATACCTGGCTTGTAAAAAAGGCTAACTGGCGGATAATATAGTATAAAATAAAATTAAAAAGGGATCAAATAATGATCCCTTTTATTGGAATTATTTTTTCTTGTCAAGAGATACCCGCTTTGCGAGAATATTATCTATTAACTTATATTCTTTCGCTTCGTCGGGAGTCAGAAAATAATCTCTGTCACAGTCTTTTGTAATTTGGTCCATGCTCTTGCCAGTATGTTCAACAAGTATTTTATATAGTGTCTCTCTTGTTTTAATCATTTCCTTTGCATGGATTTCGATATCAGTAGTCTGTCCCTGCAAGCCTCCAACCCAGGGTTGATGTATCATTATTTTTGCATTGGGAAGAGCAGAACGCTTTCCAGCTGCACCTCCTGCAAGAAGAATAGCTCCCATACTTGCAGCCATACCAACACATATAGTTGAAACATCGGGTTTTATGTATTTCATCGTATCATAAATTGCCAGACCCGCAGTAACGCTGCCACCGGGAGAATTGACATATAAGTTAATATCTTTATCCGAGTCCTCAGCTTCAAGAAAGATCAACTGAGCTATTATTAAACTTGCAATATGATCGTCAATTGCTGTTCCAACAAAAATAATTCTCTCTCTCAATAGACGCGAGAATATATCCATTCCTCTTTCCCCGCGTCCCGTTTGTTCGATTACATACGGTACAAGCTGGGCTTGATATTCGCTATTTGTACTCATTTAGACTCCTTTGATTCTGTTTTTGAATATTTTTCAGGATCAACATTTTTAATTTTATTATTTTCTTTTAAGAAATCAAAAAGCTTTTTGTCGATCAATTTTTCATTATAGTTTGATGATTTATAATAGTTCATTAGCTTCTCAATATCAATGCCGGTTTTTTCTGCATCTTTTTCAGCTAATTCCTTCAGGTCATCATCAGTGATATTTATGTTTTCCTTTTTTTGAATCTCCGATTTTAAGAGGAACCATTTTACTTCATTTTCGGCATTCGGTAACAGTCTTTTAGATGTTTCTTCTTTGTTAAAATCTTTATATTTCTCTTTTTTTGCATGCTCTTCTTCGTGCTTAACCAGTTCACTCAGAATATTGTAAACAAGAGTTTTTGGCGGTTCAAAGTCATTATTTTTAATTATCATTGAGACCAGCTTGTTGTTCAAAACTTCTTCCATTCTCTGATCATAAAATCCCTGAATATCTTTTTTGATGTCAGCACGCAATTCTTCTTCAGTTGATACTTTGTCCTTTGTAACTTTCTTAATTAATTCTTCAGTCAAATCAGGAAGAACAATCTTTTCTATTTCGTTTATTTCTGCTTTATAGTTGTACGCTTCTTCTATCTTTTCTTCCTTGCCTTCGCTGTTTTTAATAGTCCTTTCATCTTTAAATGAGAAATTGAAAGATTCGCCTTTCTTTTTACCCTTTGCATTTTCGATTATCTCAGGTTGCACTTTTTCATTTGAAAGATCAACTTGTATTTTTTCAGGTTTTGAGTCTTTGTAAAGCTCACCTTTATCATCAATTCGCTTTATTTCAAGATCGAGCAAATAATTCGGATCGTCTCCAACAATGTCAGCTTTTTCTTTTGTACTGTTTGCCCTGGAGATATATTCAATTTCTTTATTAACATCTTCATCCTTAACCTGGAAATCGGGTATTTCTATTTCCTGATCTTTATAATCTTTCACTTCCAGAACCGGGTAAGTTTCGTACAATACTTTAAAATATAAATCTGTGCCTGGGTTAAATTTTATGTCTTTCAAAAACGGCTGTCCGATCGGTTTTAACGCTTTCTCTTTTGAGATTTCCCAAAAGCGGTTATTGGCAATTTTTTCGGAAGCCTCATATTCCAGAGCATCTCCATACATTTTTTTCAAGACACTGATTGGAGCCTTACCTTTTCTGAAACCGGGGAGTTGTATTTTCTTAGTTTGTTTTTGGACTTCGGTTTCAATATCTGATTTTATTTCATCATATTTGAAAGAAACTTCAAGTTCTCTTTCAGATGCGCTTATGTCATTAATTTTTACGTCCAATTTAACCTCTTTTAATCAGTTACTACTTTAGTGTGCGAGAACGGGGACTCGAACCCCGACACCTTGCGGTACTAGATCCTAAGTCTAGCGCGTCTGCCAATTCCGCCATTCTCGCAAATAAAAATTTAATTTATTTAATAATTTTAGAATATTAGCATTTTGAAGGTTTCCTAAAGAAAATAATATTACATATACTTATAATAGATTTCTTCAGGGAATTTATCTGAAAAGATTTATTCATTTTCAAAATTTTCAATTTGAAATATACAGTTAAAGGCAGAGTTTAGCAAATTATAAAGGTCCTTGGTAAGACTCTAATGTATTAAAATAAAAGGGATTGTCAGGAAACCTTCAACTGAATTAGATAATAATTACATATTAGGATTTTTAACTTATATTTACGTATTTTGAATTCTTATCAGATGAATTTTTTGCCTTAAAATAACCTTTTGGTGATTAATGAAGTTCAGATATGTTACACTTACAGATGTTGGTCTTAAAAGATCCGATAATGAAGACTCATTTGGCGTTTACGAAGTCGAGAAGGGACTTCTCGTTGTAGTTTGTGATGGACTTGGCGGAAATAAAGCGGGGGACGTTGCTTCAAAGTTAGCTGTAGAAACGATTGCCAAAACATTCCAGAATCTAAAAAATATTGAATTTCTTGAAAGGATTAAACTTTCCATTTTAGAAGCAAATAAAATAGTTATGGAAGAATCCAGTAAAGATTTTGACAGAAAAGGAATGGCCACAACAGTGGAAACTTTATTCCTTAAGGATGATACAGCATATTGGGGACATGTGGGTGATTCCAGAATTTATTATTTAAAAGACAATAAATTGAAACAACTATCAAAAGATCATTCCTTAATTCAGAAACTTATAGATGAAGGTTACTTAACGCTAAAAGAAGCTGAGAACCATCCGAACAAAAATATAATTATGAGAGCACTTGGCGATAGTGAAAATATTGAAATTGATCTGAGCAAGTTAAAGATAAGTACAACCGATTTTGGAAAATTTTTTATTTGTACCGATGGTGTTACTACTGTTTTACAAAATGATGAGCTTGAAAAAATATTAGTGAATGATAATGTCCATTACATCTCTGAAGTAATTGCTAATCTTGTTGAAAAAAGGGGAGCACCTGATAACTTTACCTTTGTTATCATTACCGGGGGGTAGGACTTTATGGTTGGTGAAGTAATTGAAAACTATAAAATTGTAAGTATACTCGGTGAAGGGGGGATGGGTGTAGTTTATAAGAGTTTTGATTTAAAGCTTGAAAGATTTGTAGCACTGAAAATTCTAAGTGAGCAAGCCGTTAAAAACCCACGCTTTATTGAACGCTTTAAAAGAGAAGCCAGAAACCAGGCAAAATTAAATCACCCTAATATAGTTCCCGTATATGGATTTGCTGAAGATAAGGGTTTACTTGGTATTGTTATGGAATATGTCCCTGGTATAACCCTCGAACAAATGATTGAACGTAAAGGGAAACTGGAAGTATTAGAAGCAATAGATATCTTGAAGCAAGTTTTATCAGGTATAGGTTATGCGCACTCAAAGGGGTTTATTCACAGGGATCTTAAACCTTCAAACATCATTATAAACCACAGCGGTGTTCCAAAGATAATGGATTTTGGAATTTCAAAATCATTGAATGAGGTCAAAGGAATAACTAAAACAGGAACGAAGCTAGGTACAGTTCTTTATATGAGCCCTGAACAAATTAAAGCGCAGGAACCAACTATACAAAGTGATATATATTCTTTAGGTATAACTTTTTATGAAATGCTTTGCGGGAAAACCCCATTTGAGGCTCCGACAGATTTTCATATAATGGAAGCTCATTTAAAAAAGAATCCATTAAAACTCTCCAGCCAGCTTGATAATATACCAGCTTCTGTCGATGTAGTTTTATCCAAGGCTTTAAGTAAATCTACAATGCGAAGGTTTCATACCTGTGAAGAATTTATCGTTGATCTTGATTCCATCTCATTAAAACCTAATAAAAAACCAAGGCGTACGAAAAGAATTACCGGGCAAATAAAATCCAAAATTAAACCTAAAAGATTTCTCAGAAGGTTAAAGATTTTTACAATCTCGGTATTTGCTTTAGCTGCTCTTGGTACATTGGGCTATTTTGTTTATCAACAGGTTTCAGAACTCCTTGCGCCCGGTGGTAATAAGGATTCTAAATTGCTTGATGATGGGACAAATTCATATAGTTCTAATCCATCATACTTAGATAGATCAGGCTGGAGATTGGCAACTTGTCCGGTTCGAACCGATCTGAATGGAGTAACTTTTATAAATGACTCACTTGGTTTTGCTTGTGGAACTAACGCAGCCCTAATAAGAACCACAGATGGAGGGCAAAAGTGGTCTGCGATTCCTTTTAGCGATACTTCAACAACCTACTTTGACGTTAAATTTTTTAATGCGTCTACTGGAATTATTGCAGGTGGAAAGGGGACGATACTTATCACATATGACAGTGGTAAAAATTGGCAGCATGTTAAAACGGGTGTTGACGAATCCCTGTTCGGGATTAAGATATTGCCAAATACAAATATTGGATTTATGGTTGGCGGAAGCGGAACAATTTTGAAGACTACAGATTCTGGAGCCAGTTGGAAAAGAGTTCTATCTCCGTCAAGGGATTTACTCTATAACTTGGATTTTTCAACCGACAAAGTCGGCTTTGCGGTGGGTTGGAATGGCGAACTGCTCAAGACTACTGATCAGGGACTTACCTGGAATAGGATGGATCAACTCAGTGATTCTTACTTTCGTGGTATATGTTTTGTTAATAGCAATCTGGGCGTTATTGTAGGTGGTGGTGGCGAAATTTTTAGAACTGATAACGGAGGCTCTGATTGGAGTGAAATATCATCCGGTACAATATCGGGACTATATGCAGTTTCATTTGTCACCAGAAATAATGGATTTATATTAGGCAGCAAGGGTGATATTTTAGCTACTGTTAATGGAGGGAAAAGTTGGAAATCAAACCTCAGCGGAAAATTTGGAGCATTGACTCAGCTTTCAGTTTTACCTTCAAAGAAAGTTGTTGCCGTTGGATATGGGGGGACAATTCTTCTGAGCCAGCATTAACTAAATTGTTTTTGCCTCAATGTATCTTTAATTTAGCTTAATAATTAAAGTTTAGTTTATCAATTAGTAAAAGAAAAATCTTGGATAAATTTGTAATTCACGGGGGCAAAGAGTTAAACGGCGGCGTTAAAATTAATGGCGCTAAAAATGCTTCTTTGGTGTTGATGCCTGCCACATTACTGGCTTCCGGGAAATCAGTTTTGTACAATACACCTGAACTAAACGATGTCTATACAATGCTTAAGCTGTTAAATCATCTGGGTGTTAAATCCGTATTTGGGGACCATATTCTTGAACTTGACACAACCAATATAACCAGTCAGGAAGCTCCCTACGAACACGTAAAGAAAATGCGTGCTTCTGTGTATGTACTGGGTCCACTTTTAGCTAGATATGGAAAAGCTAAGGTATCTTTGCCAGGAGGCTGTGCCTGGGGGCCGAGGCCGATAAATTTGCACCTTGAAGGTTTAAAAAAAATGGGCGCTGAAGTTGAACTTTCAGAAGGATATATTATAGCTAAAACAAAGAAATTAAAAGGTACTAAAATAAATTTTGATGTATCATCCGTGGGAGCAACTGGGAATTTATTAATGGCTGCCACACTTGCAGAAGGAACTACAGTAATTACAAACGCAGCGAAGGAACCTGAAATAACTAACCTTGCTAATTATCTTTTAAAAATGGGAGCAAAAATTGACGGTGTTGGCACTTCGGATTTAACTATTGAGGGAGTAGATCAATTATTTCATAGTGAAATTGAAACAATCCCTGACCGGATAGAAGCAGGAACTATTCTTATAGCAGTGGCCTTAACTGGTGGGAAAATAAAGATAAGCGGCATTTTACCTGAATATTTTGAGACTGTTCTTTTAAAGCTTGAGGACAGCGGCTGTAAGGTAGTAAGAGACAATAATATAATTGAATTAATATCAAGCAAAAATTCCATAAATTCAACTGATATTGTTACATCTATTTTTCCCGGCTACCCTACAGATATGCAGGCTCAATGGATAGCCTATATGTCATTGTCTGATGGAATATCGAAGGTTAGGGATACAATTTATATTGACAGGTTCTCACACGTCCCGGAACTTGTCAGGTTGGGAGCAGACATTACAGTCAGAGAAAATACAGCTATAATTAAAGGTGTGAAAAAATTAAGGGGAGCAAAGGTGATGTCAACTGATCTTAGAGCCAGCGCTAGTCTTGTCCTTGCTGGCTTGGCAGCCGAGGGGACTACCGAGGTGCTGCGTGTATATCATCTTGACAGAGGGTATCAAAAAATTGAAGAAAAACTGCGTGCACTGGGCGCAGATATTGAAAGGGTGACGGGAGCTGAATTTTAGTTGTGAAGTCATTCACAATTATATTAAAAAATTTTAGAAGCCTGTGGATCTATCTTATTGTAATTTTGGCTTTTAACATCTTTTCCCTTTTCCTGCCTTTGTTAAATGTTTTCGGGTTTGAATTCTCTTTAGCGAACTCTATGCTTTTATTCTTTGTATCCGGAATTTATACAATAAAGTATTTCTCAAGAGAACAGAGTTTATTTAATGCAAGTAGTGCCGGAATTAAGAAGATTGGATTTACATTTTTCATTTTTTTAGTAATTCCGCTTATAATTTCCCTCGTCTATTCTTCAGTCACAATGATGTGTTCACTAAAAGACGGATTTTTATTTTACCTGGTTATTACAGTTCCGTCTGTAATATTGGGAGGCAGCACCGGACTTCTGGTTTTTACTCTTTTCAAAAAATTCAGGATTTTACTCTTTATAGTAATTACTATTTTGATCTTGATAATTCCTCTTCTTGAATTCTATTATAATCCTCAAGTCTTTTTCTTTAACCCTGTATTTGGGTTCTTCCCCGGAACAATATACGATGAGGGTATCAAGGTCACCTCAAAACTGATTTTGTACAGGCTTCTGAACCTGGTGTTTTTCGGCAGCATTATTTTATTAATTCTCAAAAGCATAAAGAAGAATTATCGTAAAATATTTATTGCCATATATACAATTGTCATAGCTGCTCTGTTTTTATATATCTCACCTGTATTTGGGTTTTCTACAACAAATACTAGCTTGCAAAAAGAATTAAACGTCAATTTTGAGACAGCACATTTCAGTATATATTTTTCCGCGGATATACCGAATAATCTGGCCAAGGAAATTGCACTTGAACACGAATATGATTTTGTGCAATTAAGAAAATTTTTTAGAATTCACCCGAGGGGTAAAATAACTTCATATGTTTTTGTTTCAAATGAACAGAAAGGGAAATATTTCGGTTCAATGAATGCAGATGTAGCAAAGCCCTGGTTGAAACAAATTTACATTTCTGCTGATAGTTACGATCAAACTTTAAGGCATGAACTGGCACATGTTTTTACGGCTCGTTTCGGGGCCGGTATTTTTAAAGTCGCTGATGGACTAAATCCGGCAATGATTGAGGGGGCAGCCGTTGCTGCAGCCCCTTTTTATGGCGACAACACTATTCATTATATGGCCAAGCTTGCTTATCAAAATGGTTATAAGATTAAGATTGAACATCTTTTTGCTGGATTGAATTTTTTCGGAAGCGTATCATCTCTTTCTTATATATATGCAGGCTCGTTTTCAAAATTTCTAATTAACTGTTATGGTGTTAAAAAATTTGAGGAATTATATTCAAATCTGAATTTTAAGAAAGTTTATAATGAACCTGTAGAAAACATTACACACGCTTACTATAATTTTATAGATTCACTGCAGATAGATGAGAATATAAATAAGGCTAATTATTATTTCGGTAGACAGACTATCTTCCAGAAAGTATGCCCGAGATATGTAGGGGAAAAATTAGAAACAGGAAGAGATTATTTCATAGAAAAAGATTATGTGAATGCTGAAAAAATATTCAGAGAGATTCTACAAAAAACAAATAATTATTCTTCGTTAATTGGATTATCTTCTACATTATTAGAAATGAATGACACTTCCGGAGCGGCAGAAATTATAAAGACGCATATTAATCAATTCGTTAATACAGCGTACTTTTACAACCTTGAATTCAGGCTGGCGGACCTGGAAGTTTTAAATTCCAATTTTATCTTTGCAGATTCACTTTACACAAAATTATCGGCTGAAAGACCTAACAGATTATTATCAAATATTTCTGATTTGAGATTACGACTATCAAAAGATACCTTACTTCTTAAACAATATGTAGCAGGTACTGATATTCAAAAATTTGAAATTCTAAAGAAGTTCAATTCTGTCAAGATAGTTTACAGTTCTATTCCTGTGCTGGTTGAACTTTCCCGCAACCTTGGTCAAAATTACAATAAGTTTATTGTTGGATTTAATAATGAATTCAGAGTGGAAGATTATACAAGCAGCTATGCAATGTTTAAGCTATCGAAGTATATGATGGATAACCTGGACTTTTCTCATGCCAATAAAATTGCTAAATTATCAATGAATTATAACTCTGATAAAAATTTTAATGAAATACTTCAGGCAAATTTTGAAAAAGCTAATTGGTTTTATTATAATGCTGATAGAATATTAGACAACATAAAATAACGACAGAAGGCGAAACCTGAGATGGCGGACCAGGAATTAAATCCTACAAACAATACCACGATACTAACATACCTGGTAGGGTTTATCGCATTTGTAATATTTGTTTATGTACTTGTTGTGTTAAAAGCTATACTTATCCCTGTTACTATTGCCATTTTTATGGCATATCTTTTATATCCTGTCCTCGAATATTTTAATCATAAGTTGAAACTCCCACGCTGGCTGACTGTTTCATTTCTTCTTATAGCGATGTTCGGTTTATACTATCTATTGGGCCTTGTGCTTATTTCTAACTATGAAATATTCGCCAATAAAATTGTATCCTATGGTGACAAACTTATTGGATTTCTTGAGGGAATTTTAGCTTCGTTTAATATTACTTTAAAAGAAATGGGAGAGCTTTTAAACTTCCGGATTGAAAAGTTCGATGCTGGTTCCATCTTCCAGGGTTTATTTAAAGCAGGGATTATCCAGGGGGTATTCACTTCGCTAACAACTCTGGTAAATTATCTTTTTATCTCTATGCTTTTCTGGATATTTATGGTGCTTGGTAAAAATAAATTTGAGGAAAGAATAAAGTTTGCATTTAAGTCAAGGCAAGGAGTTGTCGGAAAAATAATTAGTACAATAAATACACAGCTTCAATCTTACCTTGTTATCAAAACAATTATAAGTATTATTACTGCAACTGTTGTTACAATTATTTTATGGATTTACGGTATCGATTTTCCAATAGGTTGGGGAGTGTTAACATTTCTATTCAACTTTATCCCTAATATTGGTTCAATATTAATATCAATTTTCCCAATTCTGGTTGCACTGATTGATTTTGGGTTTGGATTTACATCAATCTCGTTAGCTGTTTTATTATTTTTGAATCAGAGCATAATGGGGAATCTTGTTGAACCGCATTATCTTGGTAGACAAATGGGATTAAGCACAGTCTTCGTCCTTTTTTCTCTTATATTCTGGGGATGGGTTTGGGGAATTGTCGGAATGTTTTTATCTGTACCAATAGCTGCTGCTGTGAAAATTATTTTCAGCAATATTGAACCACTCAAACCTTTCGCTATCATAATGGGAAATAAAGTTGATGACCAAACTGTAAGCTGATTCAGTTAGTTTTCTCCCCCAATTTTCTAACCAATTTCTCAGTAAAATATTTTATCTTTATAATCTAAAATTGAAAATTATTTATGAATTTCGAAAAGAATCTAAAAAAATATTCCTTTCTGAAAACAGCTTCTGAATTAGCCAATTCGATGAACTGTGAAATTTTCATCGTGGGTGGATTTGTAAGAGATACCATCTTAAACCGTGAACATAATGAGATCGATTTTCTTGTGATTGGTGATGGTCCTGGTTTTGCTTCGGCGTTCGGGAAGAAACTCGGGATAGAAAAGATCTCGATTTTCAAAAACTTCGGTACAGCCCATTTCAGGTATGATGATTTCGATCTTGAATTTGTAGGGGCCAGGAAAGAATCATACCGAAAGAATAGCAGGAATCCATTAGTTACCACAGGTACTTTTGATGACGATATAAACCGTCGTGATTTCACAATCAATACTCTTGCTGCTTCTATAAACACAAAAGACTTCGGTAAACTAACTGATAAATTCAATGGACTGGATGATATAAAAGGAAAGATAATAAAAACACCACTAAACCCACTCGAAACATTTAACGATGATCCGCTTAGAATTTTGCGAGCATTCAGATTTTCCTCGCAGCTTCATTTCGATGTAGATGAAAAAATATTACAAGCGGCCAATACTTTAAGGGAAAGATTAAAGATCGTTTCACAGGAAAGAATAACAGATGAGTTCTTTAAGATATTAGGTTCTCCAAAACCATCAGTTGGATTGAAGTTGCTTCAGGAAACCAATGTGATGGAGATCATTTTCCCTGAGGTCTCAAGACTGGCAGGGCAGGAACAGAGACAGGATTATCATCATAAGGAAGTTTTTCTTCATACTTGTAAAGTTGTTGATAATATATCTAAAGCTACGGATGATGTATGGTTAAGATTTGCGGCGTTGGTTCACGACATAGCTAAACCGCAAACGAAAAGATTTGTTGAAGGAGTTGGCTGGACTTTTCACGGTCACGAAGAAATTGGTGCAAGAATGATGAAAGGAATCTTCAAAAAATTAAAATTGCCTTTAAATAAGTTAGAATACATTGAAAAGCTTGTAAGGCTGCATCTTCGTCCAATTGCACTTGCAAAAGATGAAGTTACCGATTCTGCAATTAGAAGATTTATTGTAGATGCGGGTGAAGATCTTGAAGACCTCATTACTTTGTGCAGGGCAGATATAACTAGTAAAAATGAAGCGAAAGTAGTGAAGTATTTAAACAATTATGAAAGGGTAATGAAAAAAGTTTGGGAGGTTGAAGAGAAGGATAAGCTAAGAGCGTTTCAATCTCCTGTGCGTGGAGATGTAATTATGGAAGTATGTAAGTTGAAGGCGTCTAAAAAAGTCGGGCTCATAAAAACCGCGATTGAAGATGCTATACTTGATGGTAGAATTGGTAATAATTATAAAGAGGCTTATGAATATATGCTTAAGATAAAGGATGAAATTATTTAAGTAAGTTAGTGAGGGGTCATTTAAGTGTTTGATTGGAATTCTCCTGCCAATAATTAATTTATAAACCCAAAGCTTAATTAAGTTGTCAAAGAGGGAAGAAATAGAAGGTGCTTAAAAGACCGAATATGTAATTATTCTACCGTTCGTACTTAAATTAACATTAGGGGCTAAATAAATACTATTTTTGACCCCGGATGCAGTTAATTTTAACGAATTAATAACTTTTACATTTGAGGTTCTAAGTAACCTTTTAAGTTTAATAAACGTCCTAATAAATTATATATCAATGGAGAGAAGATGCGAAGACTTATTAGTATGCTACTCGTCTTATTTTTTACAGTAGCTTCATTCGGGCAAAATAAACTTTCTCTGGATCAAGCCATTAAAATTGCCTTACAAAAAAATACTACATTAAAAAAAGCAGAAAATAATCTTGATGTTTCAGAGTCAAATGTTAAAGTTGCTTATGGTAATTTTTTGCCATCGTTAAATGTTGGTGGTGGATGGAGCTGGAACAGATCGGAAGACGCCGGTGGTTATAGAAATCTTGGTGGCTCTGTGCTTTTAGTTCCGCCTACAACCTCGGAAAGCCGATACTACAATGCAGGGGTCAACTCATCAATTACACTTTTTGACGGATTATCAAACTTTGCAACACTTTCCCAAAGCAAGGAGAATCTTGAATCAGCCAGGTTGCAATTAGAAAATCTAAAACAAAATATTGTTTTTCAGACTATCAGTTTGTATTACTCAGTAGAAAATGCTATGCAACAAATGAAAGTTCAGGAAGACAATGTAAAATGGAATAAAAGAAATCTTGAAACAATTACAGAGAGAAATAAATTAGGTTCAGTTACACTCGCTGACGTATATTCACAGCAGGTGCAGGCAGGTAACGCTGAACTTGCATCCATACAAGCAAAAAATAATTATGAAACTGCAAAAAGTAATTTATTAAGTTATCTGGCATTAGATGTACTGGAAGATTATTCACTAACGGATTCATTAACTTCCCAGGAAAAAGATATTCTAAATCGAAAACTTAGCGAAGATTATAATAACCTGACCGAGTTAGTTAATAAGGCACTTAATACAAGACCCGATTATAAAAGCGCGCAGTTAAATCTTGAAAGCGCACAAAACGGTATTACCATTGCGAGGTCAGGACATCTACCCAGTCTGACAGGATCAGCAAGTTATAATTTGAGCTCAAACACATTAAGTTGGACTGATCTTCAGAATTCAAAAACATATAGTGTAGGTTTAAGGTTAAGCATCCCTATATTTTCCGGATTCAGAATTTCCAATGCAGTTCAGGCTGCAGAAGTAAATGAAATGAATACTCAGTTAAATCTAAATGATCTTGAAAGAACGGTAAAACAGAATATTCAGCAGACATATCTGAATTTGCAGGCAGCCGAAAAAAGCCTTGATGTAAATAGAACTAACATAGATGCAGCTGCTGAAAATCAAAAAATTCAGGAAGAAAGATATTCGCTTGGTTCCAGTACATTACTTGATGTACTAACTGCAAACTCAAACTATACAGCAGCTCGTTCAAATCTTATAAGCGCGCAATTTTCATATATACAATTAAGCCAGCAACTTAAGTTTTACTTAGGCGAGCTTGAATACAAGAAATACGAATAAAATTTAACATAGGAGAATAATTAAATGGCTAACGGGAACAAGAAAAAATCGAAAAAGAAACTTTTTATATTCGGCGGAATAGGAGTATTGATTCTTGCGTTGATTATTATAGCTTTTGTAGGAGGCAGCAAGGATGATATAATTGCCGTTCAGGTTGAAAAAGTCATGAAGCGAAATATAACCCAGACAGTTTCAGCGACAGGTACGATTAACCCGGAATTCAAAGTTGTAATAACTCCGGAAGTCAGTGGTGAAATCGTTTCACTGCCGGTTAAAGAAGGCAATGTTGTTAAAAAAGGTGAGTTGCTTTTAAAGATAAGGCAGGATGCATATATTGCACAGGTTCAGCAATCAGAAGCAAGCCTTACAAGTACAAAAGCAACACTGAGCATGAGGAAAGCCGATCTTGATAAGTTGTCGGCTGATTATAACAGAACTAAAGAACTTCACGCGAAAAGACTTTCCAGTGATTCTGAACTTGAAGCAGCAAAAAGTTCTTATCTTTCTGCAAAAGCACAATATGAAGGAGCTGAAGCTAATGTGGCTCAGACTGAAGCTGCATTAAAAGTTCAACAAGATAACCTGAGGAAAACAACAATCTATTCTCCTATGGACGGTATAATTACTCAGCTTAATATGGAACTTGGTGAAAGAGTTCTTGGTAGTAATTTCACTCAAGGAACAAACATTATGACTGTTTCCGATCTTAATAATATTGAAGCAGTTGTCGATGTGGATGAGAATGATGTTGTATTGATCGCCATCGGGGATACAGCAAGGGTAAAAGTTGATGCTTTTGGCGACAAAATATTCAGAGGACTGGTTAAGCAAATAGGAAATAGCGCACAAGCAACAGGAGCCGGAACCCAGGATCAGGTTGTTAATTTTGAGGTGAAAATAAAATTAATTGATACAGATTCTAAATTGAGACCGGGAATGTCTTGCAACGCAAAAATTGAGACAGCAAGAATTAAAGATGTGCTAAGTGTGCCGATACAGAGCGTAACTGCCAGGACCGCAGGTGACATGAAGCCCGCGTCTACCTCCGGTGATGACGCGGCAACTGTTAAGAAAAAAGAGAGCAGTAAACCCCAGGAAATAGTATTTGTGGTAAAGGACGGAAAAGCTAAAACAATGAATGTTACAACCGGTATAAGTGATGATAATTATATTCAGGTTAAATCCGGTTTAACCGGCGATGAAGAAGTTGTTACCGGCAGTTACAAGGCAATTTCGAGAGAACTAAACAATGGTAGTACAGTTAGAGTGGAAAAAAAGGGACAAGCATTACAACCAGAAAAAAAATAAACGGAATTAAAGATGAACATTATTAATATAGAACATATAGCTAAAATTTATGAGGTTGGTTCTGAGCAGGTTCATGCTTTACGCGATGTATCGTTAAAGATTGACAAAAATGAATACGTAGCTATAATGGGGCCATCCGGATCAGGTAAATCTACCTTAATGAATATGCTAGGATGTCTAGATACTCCAACCTCCGGGAAGTATGACTTTACAGGACAAAGTGTTAGCGAAATGACTGATAATGACCTTGCGAAGATTAGAAACAAGGAAATCGGTTTTGTATTTCAGACATTCAATTTGCTGTCACGATCAAATGCGATACACAATGTGGAACTGCCGCTAATTTATGCGGGCATTGCATCAGCGGAAAGACGCGAACGGGCAGAGCAAGCTCTTATCGATGTCGGTCTGAAAGACAGGATGGATCATAAGCCAAATGAACTTTCCGGCGGTCAGAGGCAAAGAGTCGCTGTGGCACGTGCGATAGTGACAAGGCCTTCTATAATACTGGCGGATGAACCTACAGGAAATCTCGATTCAAAAACAGGCGAAGAGATTATGATTCTCTTCAATGAAATTTATGAAAAAGGAAATACCATCATTCTGGTTACGCACGAAGAATATATAGCGGAACACGCCGCAAGAATAGTAAGGCTAAAAGATGGTTTAATTGAATCGGACAAACGGGTAGAAAACAGGTTTATTCCAAAGCCGAGAGCGGCAGTGGTTTAACTTTTTTTCTATCACGGGTAACTCTAAAAATTAAAAGAGTAAAAAATGGATATAATTTTATTTGAACTTAAAGAAGGATTGTTCATCGCATTGAGGGCAATCCGGTCAAACAAGGTAAGGTCTATACTTACGATGCTTGGTATTGTTATCGGTATTACCTCAGTTGTGCTTATGACTACTGCGATAAACGGAATAGATAACTCCTTTAAGAAAGGAATCAGCGCACTTGGATCCGACGTGTTATATGTGGGCAAATGGCCCTGGTTCGGTAATACTGAATGGTGGAAGGTAAGGAACAGAAGAAACATTACAATGGAAGATTATGAAAAGTTTAAAGAACTCGCCAAAACACCAATCGCGATCGCCCCGGCTGTAAGCAGCAACAAGAGTGTAAAATACAAAGACAGAACGGTAGATAATGTATTCCTAACAGGATCAAACGGCGATTATGTGAAGACCACAAATTTTACATTTGACCTTGGAAGATTTTTTTCTGATGTAGAAAGCAAATCTTCCCGGAACGTGGTGGTTCTTGGGAGCGAAATCGCCAAAAACCTGTTTCCCAGGGGCGACGCGCTCGATAAAGAAATAAAGATTGGAAATGAAAATTTTAAAGTTGTGGGCGTATTGGCAGAGCAGGGCAGCTTTATTCTTGGTCCCTTCAATCCTGATAACCAGGTATATGTTCCTATAGGCTGTGTATTCAAATATTTTATGAGCCGGCGCAGTAACAGTATCCAGATAAATGTGCGTGCGTCGAGTCCCGCAATGGTAGCACAAACAGCGGATGAAGCCGAAGGTGTTATGAGAAAGGTTAGGGGACTGAAATATGATGAAGAGGACGATTTTTCTATAAATCAGCAGGAAGCACTTATGCAGAATTTTAATTCTGTTGTTGGTGTTATACAAATTGCCGGTTTATTTATAACCGGTCTCTCTTTGTTTGTCGGCGCAATAGGAATTATGAATATAATGTTTGTTTCGGTTAGGGAAAGAACAAAGGAGATCGGACTAAGAAAAGCTATCGGGGCAAAGAGAAGAACAATACTCGCTCAGTTTATCCTGGAATCTTCCACTATTTGTTTAATGGGAGGGTTTATAGGTCTTATTCTCGCGATTATACTTAGCATGATAGTTAACCAATTTATACCTACTTCCGTGGAGTACAGCGCCGTTGTTATAGCGATAATTGTTTCATTAATAACCGGAGTTGCTGCAGGATTTGCACCCGCTTATACTGCCGCAAAAATGGACCCGGTTGAAGCGTTGAGGTACGAATAATGAAAATCAGCCAGATCTTTTCGATGTCGATGCAGTCAATTCAGAACAACAAGCTGAGAACAATGTTAACGGTTCTTGGAGTTGTAGTGGGGATATTTTCTATAATCGTTATTATGACAATTATAACTATGCTTCAAAAAAGTATTGAGAATGGCGTTTCGCAGCTCGCAAAAAATACTTTCCAGATACAAAAATATCCGCAAAACGGCGGAGGCGGACCCGGCTGGAGGGATAGATTCAGGAACAGGAAAGACCTGACGCTCGAAGAGTATTACAGACTTGAAGAAAATATGAAGGACAAAGTTCTTTATATGGGCGCTGAGCAATGGCACGGGGGCGTCGTTGTTAAATATGGTAATATTGAGACTAATCCAAATATACAATTGGCGGGGGAAACTCTTGGAGGCGTAAAAACCAATAACTGGCACGTTGATTACGGTCGTGACTTTATGCAAACAGATGTTGACCGGGCAAACAATGTTTGTATAATCGGGAAGGATATTGTCGATAAGCTATTTACGAGCATAAACCCGATAGGGCAGATGGTAAAAGTTGACGGGCGCCCGATGAGAGTAATTGGTGTGCTTGAAAAACAACCGCAGATGTTCGGAAACGGCAGGGACAATTATGTTATTACTCCGATAACCACTTTTCAGTCGATGTATGGAAAGTACAGCTACAGTGTAAACATAATGGTAATGGCTAAGTCGAAGGCAGATTATAATTCCACCATTGAATCTGCCATAGGATACCTGAGAACAATACGTAAAAATCAACCAGGCAAAGATAACGATTTCGAAATTTTCAGTAATGAAACCATAATTACCCAGATCAACGGAATAACCGCCGGAGTAAAAATAGGCGCGCTTGTTGTTTCAATAATTGCTTTACTTGCCGCTGGAATCGGGATTATGAATATTATGCTCGTATCAGTTACTGAAAGAACCCGGGAGATTGGAATTAGAAAAGCCATCGGCGCGAAAAAACTTTATATCCTTTACCAGTTTTTGTTCGAAGCGATTATGCTTTGCCTGTTTGGCGGCTTTCTCGGAATTGCTCTTGGAGTTGGAATCGGTAACCTTGCGGGTGGATTGTTAAACGCTCAGTCCGCAATACCGTATGACTGGGTAGCGATTGGATTAACATTATGTGTTTTTGTCGGAGTGGCCTTTGGTACATATCCGGCGTACAAAGCCTCAAATCTCGATCCGATTGAAGCTTTAAGATATGAGTAATTGAATAGCCGCAGAAATTACAAAAAATGCCCGTCACTTTAACGGGTATTTTTATTATTTGTTTAGTATCTTGAAGAAATATTTTTCCAGTTTTAATTTAGATTATCCCGTTGTTCAATATTAGGGGGCCTGCAATAATGAATATATTAGAAATCATTTCCCAGTCTGTTCGCTCCATCAAAGAAAATAAACTTAGGACACTTCTGACAGTGCTTGGCATTGTAGTCGGCATATTTTCAATAATTGTTATAATGACAATTATAACCATGCTGCAATCTACAATAGATAACGGAATTTCCTTCCTCAGCAAAAACAGTTTCCAGATTCAAAAATTTCCCGCAATAAATACCGGCGGGCACAACGCGCGTGAAAAATACCGGAACAGGAAGGATATAACATTGGATGAATTTTACAGACTGGAAGAACTTCTGAAAGATGCCAAATATATGGGCGCGGATAAAGCAAGAGGGGGAATTATTGTTAAGTACGGGAACAAAGAGACCAACCCAAATATATATATCAGCGGAATAACCGCCGGTGTTATGAGAACAGCCAACCTGACGGTTGAATACGGAAGGGAAATTAATAAGACCGATGTGGAGCATTCTTCCGATGTTTGTTTGCTCGGCCCAGATGTAGTTGAAAAATTATTTCCAAACATTTCTCCCGTTGGACAATACGTTTCGGTCAGCGGGAGACCGCTTCGGGTAATCGGGGTTTTTGGAAAACGTCCCCAGTTTTTCGGACAGAGTTTCGACAATTACCTTGCAATCCCGATTACAACTTTTCATTCAATGTACGGTGGGAAAAACAGCAGTGTCGATATTACGATTATGTCATACAGCAACGACGATTATAATAGCTTAATTGAATCGACTATTGGCTATATGAGAACGATCAGAAAGGTTCCTCCCGGAGAGGAAAATGATTTTGAAATTATGAGCAATGAATCTATTATTGGACAGATCAACGATATAACCGGCGGGGTTAAAATAGGTGCCATGGTTGTTTCAATCATTGCGCTGCTTGCTGCTGGTGTTGGGATTATGAATATAATGCTTGTTTCGGTAACCGAAAGAACGAGAGAAATAGGGATAAGGAAAGCCGTCGGGGCTAAAAAGAAAAATATTCTCGTTCAGTTTCTTGTCGAAGCGATATTTTTGTGTATAGCGGGAGGAATCGTCGGAATTTTTCTCGGCATAGGTATAGGAAATATGGCCGGCAGCCTGCTGAATGCTGATGCGGCAATTCCGTATGACTGGGTTCTTATCGGCCTCGGCCTTTGTATCTTTGTAGGCGTAGTCTTCGGTACATACCCGGCTTTTAAAGCCGCTAATCTTGACCCCATAGAAGCGCTCAGATATGAATAGATTAAACCTTTCATATTGTAAAGTTGTCTAAATCCAGTTGTGTAATTTTAGTTTGAACTGGATTACATTTCTATTATCTTGCAACAATTAATTGAAATTATAGGTTTTAATCCCCGAACACTGCATGAAACTCTTCGAAATAATTCAAATGGCTTTTCAGTCAATAAAAGGAAACAGGTTAAGAACAATATTAACTGTTCTTGGTGTTGTTGTCGGTATTTTTTCTATTATAGTAATTATGACAATAATAACTATGCTTCAGAACAGTATAGAAGGCGGTTTATCAGACCTTGCCCAGGATACTTTCCAGGTTCAGAAATACCCGGCTTTCAGGGTCGGTGGGCATAGAGATCACGAAAAATACCATAACAGGGCAGACATTACTCTGGATCAATACAACAGGTTAAAAGCTTTATTGACTGGTGCCAAGGAAGTTGCCGCCGAGCAAAGAAGAGGCGGGAAAATAGTTAAATACGGAAATGTTGAAACTAATCCGAATATCAGGGTATATGGAGAAACTGTCGGAGGGTTAAAAACCAATAACTGGAATCCGGCTTATGGCAGAGGTTTGAGACCTACCGACGAAGAAAATTCAGCATACGTCTGCCTTTTGGGGAAAGATGTTGTTGATAAACTTTTTCCGAGTATAAATCCCGTGGGTCAGACGGTAAGGGTTGACGGCAAACCCTTGAGCGTAATAGGAGTTTTAGAACCGAAGCCGGCTATGTTTGGCGGCAGCCAGGATAATCTTGTTGTAATGCCGATTACAACGTTCCAGTCATTTTACGGGAAATACCGGACAAGCGTAAATATTATGGTTATGGCAAAGAATAAAAGTGATTATTCAAGGCTAATAGAGGCGGCTATTGGTTATCTGAGGACTATAAGGAAAGTTGCGCCGGGTGAAGAAAACGATTTTGAGATATTCAGTAATGAATCTTTAATCGGCCAGATCAACCAGATTACCGGCGGCATTAAAATCGGGGCGATGGTAGTATCAATTATAGCGCTCCTAGCCGCTGGAGTTGGTATTATGAATATTATGCTCGTTTCTGTTACGGAAAGAACAAGGGAAATTGGAGTACGGAAAGCAGTAGGGGCAAAGAGAAAAAATATTATGGCTCAATTCCTGATAGAAGCAATTGTGCTTTGCATGGTTGGTGGTATAATTGGAATTGTTCTTGGAGTTGGAATTGGAAATCTTGCAGGAGGCTTCCTTAATGCTAAATCCGCTATCCCGTATGACTGGGTAGCAATTGGCCTTTCGCTTTGTGTATTCGTTGGGATTGTATTTGGAACTTATCCAGCATACAAAGCTGCTAACCTTGACCCTATAGAAGCACTTAGACATGAGTAAATAAAAAGAGAAAAAGCTGTCGATTAACTTATGACAGATTTTTTATTGTTTATTACCTATTCTTATTTTATTTTTCATTAGAGGGTAGCTGTAAACAGATTTTTATAGGGGGTTTTATAGTATGAATCTCTTCGAAATAATTATTCAGTCTTTTCAATCTATTAAAGAAAATAAGCTCAGGACATCTCTTACTATTCTGGGGATCGTTGTTGGTATATTTTCCATCATAGTTATTATGACCATAATAACTATGCTCCAGACTACAATAAATTCCGGTTTTTCATTCCTTAGTAAGGACAGTTTTGAAATAATGAAATATCCCCCGCTTAACAAAAATAATTCCAAAGAGTTCAGGAACAGGAAGGATATAACTCTCACTGATTTTTATGAGCTTGAAGGTCTGCTTACACAGGCCAAATATATGGGAGCGGCTTTGTCACGCGGAGGTGCCGTGATTAAGTACGGTAGTATTGAAACCAATCCTAACATAGCTGTTGCAGGAATAACCGAGGGCTTCCTAAATACTGCAAATATAAAAATTGACAGGGGTAGGGAAATAAGATCAAATGACATTCGGTATACAGCTAATATTTGTTTGATAGGACCGGATGTAGTAGATAAATTATTCCCGGCAATAGACCCGATTGGACAGTACGCGAAGGTGGATGGAAGACCTTTGCTGATTATAGGAGTACTTCAAAAAAGGCCGGCTATATTTGGACAAACTATGGATAATTATATTATAATTCCGATCACAACATATTACTCAATGTATGGAGGGAGAAGAAGCAATGTTAGTATAACAGTAACGACTTACAATGATGACGATTATGATGCTACCATAGATGCTGCAATAGGATATATGAGAACTATCAGGAAAGTCCTACCCGGAAAAGAAAACGACTTTGCAATTATGAGCAACGAATCTTTAATAGGGCAGATAAATGATATAACAAGCGGCGTTAAGGTTGGGGCGATAGTTGTTTCTGTCATTGCGCTGCTCGCCGCCGGCGTTGGAATAATGAATATTATGCTTGTTTCCGTTACGGAGCGGACAAGGGAAATTGGCATTAGAAAGGCCGTTGGAGCAAATAAATGGAATATACTCTATCAGTTTCTTGTTGAAGCTATTACATTATGTTGTGCAGGAGGAATAATCGGAATAATACTAGGCATTGGAATAGGGAATCTTGTGGGTGGTCTTTTAAATGCAACTTCAGTTATTCCTTACGACTGGGTATTAGTGGGACTGACAATCTGTGTTTTTGTCGGCCTTGTTTTTGGTACTTATCCGGCTTATAAAGCTGCCAATCTTGACCCGATTGAAGCGTTGAGGTATGAGTGAAATACGTTTTTTCAGATGAAATTATTTCCATAACAAAATTTTTTTTCAAACAAATTTCAAATTCAAATTAGAATTTATAGGCGACTATTTGTTTTATCAAAGAAAATCCCTACCGGCTTTATTTATTATATTAATTACTTTCACAATTATTTCCTGTAAGGGGGATATTAACGGGCCATTTGTATCTGAAGATGAAATCATCGGAAGCTGGCAATTGACAAAAATAATTGCCTCATATTCTTCTGGCACAAAAGAACTGACTCCTGAAGAAGAAAATATAGAATTCACTATTACACTGGATAGCAGCCGGACTTACCAGCGGTATCAAAACTATAATGGGGATATAATAAATGATAATGGTACATGGAATCTGGAAAATGGAAGACTTACACTAATTTCTGATTCAGGATCAATAACCTTTCTGATTAAATTAAATGGAGATAAATTACAGGTAGCTGCTACATTAACCGACCCTGACAGCGGTATTTTAGTGCCAGTAACTCTTGAATTTTCAAAAAATATATAAAGGAAAGTTAAACGAAGTGTCTAAATTTACAATATTTCAAGAGAGAATTGTCCTTTGCGGACTCCTTCTGTTGATATTTTCGGAAGTTGGTAAAAGCCAGGTTTTTAATTTTAATGGACAGATTTCTACGTGGGGATCCGAGGTAAGAGTTCACAATAAATGGAATGGATATTTCGGTATGCGCTATATACCTCATTTAAATTACAGTATTTTTCTTAATGAAAATGATGTATTAAACTCCGAACTAATGTTCAACACATATTATGAAACGAATTTTAAATCCGGAAATCATAACTTTAAAACTTACCGTGCAATCCTTCGTTATTCTTCAACACAATCTGAAATGCAACTGGGTCTTCAAAAAATAGATTTCGGTCCGGCTCGGCTTTTACGTTCCCTTATGTGGTTTGATAGAGTTGATCCCAGGGATCCGCTTAACTTAACTGATGGAGTTTATGCTCTACGTTTTAAGTATAATTTCCTGGATAATTCTATGTTATGGTTCTGGTGTCTTTTCGGTAATACGGATAACACGGGTTATGAAATATTACCTACCGTTAAAAATGCTCCCGAGTTTGGCGGACGTGTACAACTACCTTTGCTCTCGGGTGAAATTGCAGGTACATTTCATACCCGGAAAGTCGATGCAATGCTATATAACTACAGTGAAAATCGCTATGCTCTGGATGGACACTGGGATGCAGGAATTGGTCTCTGGTTTGAGGCGGTTTTTCAGCAGAGCATCTCTGATTTGGTTGCCTATAAGTGGAACCGAATGACTACAGTAGGTACGGACTACTCAATCCCGGAGGGAAGCGGAATCTATGTTATGGCAGAACATATGAATATAACTTTTTCTGAATCGTTTTGGGAAACGGACCAAAGCTGGAATATATCGGCGATGATGATAACATATTCTCCCGATTTGCTCGATAACCTGACGCTCCAGGAATATTATGACTGGCGCAACAAAAATATTTTTCATTATTTCCAGGTTAAAAGAACTTACGATAATTTTATTATAAATTTGTCTTTGTTTCATTACCCGGAGTATGGCAGGAGTATTTTTTTTAATGGTAATTCGTCTCTTCTTTCAGGTTACGGTTTACAACTGATGCTGATCTATAATTATTAATTCTGCCACACATGGAACATTTTATGAATAATTCCTGCATAATTAAAATAAATGGCCTCGTTAAAGATTACCCGATGGGGAAAAAATTCTTCAGAGCTTTAAACGAAATTAATCTCTCAGTAAATACGGGAGAGTTCTGTGGGATTGTCGGCCCGAGTGGTTCCGGGAAAACAACGTTATTAAATATTGTAGGTGCATTGGATAATCCTTCGGATGGCGACGCGATTGTTATGGATAAAAATGTTAATGATCTGAATCCAAAAGAGGCAGCAAAATTGAGGAACGAATCAATAGGGTTTATTTTCCAGACATACAACCTCTTGCCTGTCTATTCGGTTTTTGAAAATGTTGAGTTTCCTCTTTTACTTTTGAAAAAAAATAAGGAGGAAAGAAAAGAACTTGTTATGCGTGCATTGGAATGGGTCGGCATTACGGACAAAGCAAATTCGAGACCAAATCAATTATCCGGCGGTGAAAGCCAGAGAGTTGCCGTTGCAAGGGCAATGGTGAAATCACCTACAATAGTTATTGCCGATGAGCCTACTGCAAATCTTGACGCTGCAAATTCTCACAACATACTTGGAACTATGCTGAGATTAAATAATGAATTAAAAACAACATTCCTGTTCGCTACGCATGATGAAAAAGTTATTGGCTACCTGCGCAGGAAGGTTGTACTTAATGACGGCAGAATAGTAGACGATGTAAAAGTAAATTAAGTAACCGGTTCTAAAATGTTTTTACTAAAATTAGCTTTCAGAAATATTGCTCATTCCGGTATCAGAGCCTGGTTAAATATTATTGCACTATCATTCGCATTTGTTGCAATAGTACTTACTGAAGGATTGTATGATGGACTTTCAGAACAGGTTAAAGATGCTGAGATAGACTCAAATGTCGGGGGCGGGCAGTTTTGGCAGAAAAATTTTGATCCTTATGACCCCTTTACTTTTGATATGTCGCATTCTGTAATTCCAGCTGATCTGAATAAAGAAATTGAAAAAGGTAATGCCTCACCTGTAATGATCGTTTCTGCATCAATATTTCCTGAGCATCATATACAATCCGTTCGAATCAATGGAATAGACCCGGATCAAAAAGTAGTAAATCTTCCGGCTGCAATTCTGAAAGGATATTCCGATACCGATTATATACCTGGATTCATCGGTTCGAGGATGGCAAAAAATTCCGGTTTGAAAACAGGTGATTATGTCAGTACTAGGTGGCGTAATATCAAAGGAACTTTTGATGCAGGCGATATCAGGATAATTAAGATAATAGATATCGCTGCGCCTCTTAATGATAGGGAGCAAATCTGGATTCCCTTGGATAAACTTCGTAAGATGATGCAGGCCACAGGGCAGGCGACTTTAATAATTTTAAAAAAGAATGTGGATAAAATTAATACAATCAGCTCCGACTGGGTTTTTAAAGATCAGGATTTCCTTCTAAAAGATCTTAATGAAAATATAAAAAGGAAAAAAATATACTCTACTTTTTTCTACATCATTTTACTCGGGATAGCCTTGCTGGCTGTATTTGATGCACAGGTACTTTCCATTTTCAAGCGTCGAAAGGAAATTGGAACCTTGATTGCGCTTGGAATGACAAATTGGAGCGTTAACCTTTTATTTGCTTTTGAAGGGTGCATGATAGGTTTATTCTCCCTTTTTGCAGCCGTTCTTTACGGATTTCCACTTTTGTATTACCTGGCTAAAAAGGGGATAGTCCTTCCTACAATGGTGCAGCAATCCCAATTTGCTATCGGTTTAACTCTTTATCCCAAATACGGATTAAAACTATTTATTATGACCGGTATGATTCTTATTGTTTCTGTTTTTATTGTCAGCTTTCTGCCCACACGCAGAATAACGAAATTAAATCCAACAGCTGCTCTTAAAGGGAAATGATCATGCTAGGATTTTTAATTAAAGGTATGATAAGGGATCGTCACAGGAGTTTGTTTCCTGTCATCGTAGTTGCATTCGGAGTATTGTTAACCACGGTTGTGTATTCATTTATTAATGGCCAGATAAATGAATTGGTTCATTCAAATGCAGTTATGGATACCGGGCATCTAAAGGTAATGACAAAGGAATATTCTAAATTGGCAAATCAAATGCCGAATGATCTTGCGCTTACAGGTGTAACAAATCTTATAAAGTCATTGAGCAATGAATATCCCGGGTATGACTGGACACCCAGGATAAAGTTTACAGGATTGCTGGATGTACCGGATGTAAATCGTGAAACAAAAGCACAGTACCGTGTTTTTGGATTCGCTGTGGATCTTTTCAGTAAGGAGTCTAAAGAAATCGGGAGACTTAACTTAGGTAAAGCAATTCTAAAAGGACAAATGCCCGAAAAAAGGGGGGAGATTCTTATAAGTGAAGTACTCGCAGAAAAAATGGGTATAAAGATAGGCGAACCTGTTACACTCCTTTCGACAAATTCTGGCGGCTCTATGACAGTACAGAATTTTATCGTTTCGGGTACAGTAAGATTTGGAATAGCAGTGATGGATCGAGGCGCAATTATTTCAGATCTCTCTGATATTCAAAACATGCTGGAAATGCCTGACGGTGCCAGTGTGATTTTAGGTTTTAATAAGAATAATTTCTATTTATCCGGAGAAGCTGAAAAAATAAAAAATAATTTTAACAATAAGCTTGACAATCTGAAAAATCAGTTT
>Ga0307417_10000110_pt1 | contig 33622 bp, 33 predicted proteins | sample SalMarWE160210MG_2_FD_202514 | JGI IMG/M metagenome (GOLD analysis project Ga0307417, IMG submission 202514) | Salt marsh sediment microbial communities from the Plum Island Ecosystem LTER, Massachusetts, United States - WE1602-10 | ecosystem: Environmental > Aquatic > Marine > Intertidal zone... | reverse complement strand
TTCTCGATGACAAGACATTGCTGCTCGTCTCTTCGGATCTCTCGCACTACTACGACTCGAAGATTGCACGTCGCCTCGACGCGGCCACCGCCGCGGCCATCGTCCGGCTCGACTGGGCCGCGCTCGAGCATGAGTCCGCCTGCGGGCGCACGGCCATCCAGATTGCATTGGAGCTGGCGACCCGTCTCGGCTATCGGGTGACGATGCTCGACCTGAGAAACTCGGGCGACACGGCCGGGCCATCCGATCGGGTGGTGGGATACGGAGCGTTCGTCCTGGGACTCTGAAGCCGGAATGCGGCTCAGGATTTGTAGCCGTTGATCCGGACCGGGCGGCGGGCCGCTCCCCATGTTCCCGGCTGCGACTCGAACACGCCGGCGCATCCGGTCCCGCAGGATGTGCAGCGACCGTTGCCGTCGAGCCGCCAGTCGCCGAGCCGGTACCAGTCGCGCTCGATAAGGGCGGTTCCACAGTTGTGGCAATAGGTGGTCTGACCGTCCGGGTCGTGGACGTTCCCGGTGTACACGTAGCGCTCGCCGTTGTCGAGAGCGATCCGGCGAGCCCGGGTCAATGTCGCCGGCGGCGTGCGGGGAACGTCGAGCATCTTGAAGTCGGGGTGGAAAGCGGAGAAATGGTGAGGTATGTCGGGGCCGAGGTTGGTGACGACCCAACGGGTCATCTCGTCGATCTCCTCTATGGAGTCGTTGTACCCGGGGATGAGGAGCGTTGTGATCTCCAGCCAGACGTCGGTCTCGTTGGCGACGTATTCGAGCGTGTCGAGAACGGGGCGGAGGGCGGCGGCGGAGACACGGTGATAGAACTCGTCGGTGAAGGCCTTGAGGTCGATGTTGGCAGCATCCATGTGCTCGTAGAACTCGCGGCGCGGATCCGGCATCACATACCCGGCCGTCACCGCCACCGCTTTCAAGCCCTGGTCCCTGGCCGCGTCTGCGGCGTCGATGGCGTACTCGTGGAAGATCACCGGGTCGTTGTAGGTGAAGGCGATGCTCCGGCACCCGGTCGCTTTGGCGGCAGCTGCGATCTGCTCCGGTGAAGCCTGGTCGCTGAGGGTGTCGAACTCCTTCGACTTGGAGATGTCCCAGTTCTGGCAGAACCGGCAGGCGAGGTTGCATCCTGCGGTCCCAAACGACAGCACCGGAGTGCCGGGCAGGAAGTGGTTGAGCGGCTTCTTCTCGATGGGGTCGATGCAGAATCCGCTGGAGCGCCCGTAGGTGGTGAGGACAATCTGGTCGTCTTCCCGGGTCCGCACGTAGCACATGCCACGCTGGCCTTCGCGGAGCTTGCACTGCCGCGGGCACAGGTCACATTGAACACGCCCGTCGTCCAACTCATGCCAGTAGACGGTGGGAACGGTTGATTCGAGTGTCACCACACACACCTCCACCCCCAATGCTACGGACCTCCCCGAAGAATCGGAGGAACGTGTCGAGATTCCCACCCGGCTCGCCATCTCGCGGTGATGCCCTGTATATGATCGCGGGGGTTGTCCCTCTGGAGGAGCTGTGAAGTTATTTGTGACCGGGGGGACAGGATTCGTCGGCAGCAACATCGTGAAGGTGGCCGCCGAACGGCACGGCGCCGACGTGATCACCACGGCACACAGCTATCGCAGTGACGGCAGAGAGCAGTTCTCGATCGTGAACCTCGACATGACCGACCGTGACGCCATGCGCACCGCGGTGCTCGATGCTCAACCCGACGCCATTGTGCACTCGGCGGCGACTTTGGACTGGGACGCGATGCACAAGGATCGGATGTCCGCCTGGAACGTATACGTAGAGGCCACAAGGACCCTGATCGATGCCTCCAACGAGGTCGGGGCCAAGATGGTGCTTGTCTCCACCGACTGGGTCTTCGACGGTGCGCAACCCGGGGCGACGGAGGCAACGCCACCCAACCCGACCAACCTGTACGGCGTGCTCAAGGTCGTCTGCGAAACGCTGGTGCAGGCCACTGCCGACAACGGGGCGGTCGCCCGGGTGGCCGCGGTGAGCGGGACCCACTGGGCGCGGGAGGATTGGGTGCCCACCCAGAACGTCGGAATGGGGTACTTCGTCGGTGCCGTGGTGCACGAGTTGCAGGCCGGGCGGCAATTCCCGGTGTGGACCGGACCGCTCAACATGAGGGCGACGCCGAGCCTGGCCAGCGAGAGCGCCGAGATGATCATGCGCATCATCGAGAAGGATGTGCGCGGGGTGTTCCACTGCGTTGGCGGCTTCAGCATCGGAAGGGTCGCTCTCGCCACGGCAACCGCAGAGGCTTTCGACCTCGATCCCGGGTTGATCACTACAAGCACCGGCGACTTCAGCGGCACCGGAGGGATGCGCATCCCCATCGACACGACGCTCGATGCAGGTGCCACCGCATTAGCGCTCGACTACGACCTCCCAGATCTGGAGCGGTTCCTAGCAACCTTCCGGCACGAGGTGGAGCACCACGAACTGGCGGGGGTGTGACATGGCATCGGCCGAGCTGATCCTCGACGCAGGCGCCAAGCTGGGCGAGAGCCCGGTGTGGAGCGCGGAGCAGGGTGTCCTCTACTGGGTCGATATCGACGGCTGTGCGGTGCACGCCTTCTCACCGGAGACGGGAGACGACCGCAAGTGGGATCTGGAAGGCAAGCCGACCGCGCTCGGCAAGACGGCCGACCCGTCACGTCTGTTGGTTGCCGTCGACGTCGGGATGGCCTGGCTGGACCTCGACAACGGCGAGCTGACGCCGTGGATGACGCTCGAGGAGACGCAGCCGAACGTCCGGCTCAACGACGGGCGGTGCGATCCGGCAGGTCGCTTCTGGGTGGGCGGCATCTACGACCCGACGTCCGCTATGCAGTACGTGTCCTACCTGCACCGGGTGGAGCCCGACGGGAGCTTCGCGACGGTTCGTGACCATGTCGGCTGCGCCAACGGCACGGCCTTCTCGCCCGACGGCAAGACGATGTACTGGGCGGAGACCCTGGACAAGACCGTGTTCGCATACGACTACGACGTCGACACGGGTGAACGACACAACGAGCGGGTGTTCCTGGAGTTCGGAGCTGCGGGGCTTCCCGGAAAGCCGGACGGCGCATGTGTCGACGAGACGGGCTGCTACTGGGTGGCGTGTGTCGGTGGGGCGGCGGTGGCGCGGATCACGCCGAACGGTGCTGTCGACCGGGTGGTCGATGTGCCGGTAATTCGCCCGACCATGCCTGCGTTCGGTGGCCCGAACCTCGACACGATGTACATCACCAGCATCGGAGTACGCGACCCGGAAAAGGACGGTCCCGGCCCCCACGGCGGCCTCTTCGTATTCGACCCCGGCGTCGGTGGCCTACCCGAGCCCGTGTTCGCCGGCTGACCCCTGCCGTTCTGGCGTCGCCAAACCGGACCATTTGCGACGCTAGAGGCCTCTGGTGCCGGTCGACGGTTCGAGGACGACGACGGTGGTCTCACCGGATCGGAGCGCCGCGTAGTCATCGAGTTTTGCGTCGAACTCTCGCCAGCGGTCCCACAGTCGTTCCCGTTCGTCTCCCTCTGCGGCTCGACCCCTGACGTTGCGGCTGCCGCCGACGAGATTGACGGTGACGTCCGGGTGCGCCTGTAGGTTGAGCCACCAGGCGGGTTCGGCTTCGTCCCAGCCGTTCATCGCCATCGTGACCAGGTTCGGTCCGTCGTCGAAGTAGCCGAGGATGACCCCTCGTTCCTGCCCGGTGCGACGCCCGATGGTGGTGAGATGCATCATTCCCCAGCGGCTGCCCTTCACCCGGCGCAGCCCGAACCGGTGACCGGTCACGCGGTACAAGCCGCGGTGCACGGACCAGGCGGTGCGAACGAACCATCGTGGGGGAATCCGGGCCGGCTTCTTGCGATCGTCTGCCATGCATCGCTCCCTATTGGCTGCCCCGTCAAGGCTAGTGACCAGTCCCAACCAGGATCCGGTTTGATTTGGCAGATCCTTAGTCCCACCAGACGTCCCACCAGACGTCCCACCAGACATCCCGCCAGACGTCCCACCAGACGTCCGGGCAATCAACTTCAACACGAGGGAGTGAATCCAACTCCTCGCACCATCAGACAAGTAGAGGAAGGAGTCAGCCATGGCGGTTCTGCGTGCGGCACTGTCGGGCATGACGTCTCCCTTCTCCCGGTCGGGACCGCTTTTTGGGTCAATCGCTCCGAATGGTTGGGATCTATCCGCCCGGCGCGAGGTCAGCGACCGAGGTGCTCGGTGAGCACGGCGGCCTCGTGGCGCAGTGCCCGTGCCCGGTCGTGCCGTCCGGCTTGCTCGTAGGTTGCGGCGGCCCGTTGCCGTTCGGCTATCTCGCCGCGCACGATCTCGGTGACGTGGGCTTCGCTGAGATCACGGCGGGCAACCTCCGTGGCGCCGACGCCGATGGCAGCACCGGCGACCCCGCTGTTGCCGATCAGGGGGGTAGGGGCGTCCGGGGTAGCCACCGCCCCGGCATTCTCGATCGCGGCCAGCGCGGATCGCAACGCGGCGACGGTGATCTTGTCACGCGCCTTCATGGCTGCGGGCAATGCAGCACGCATGCGATCCTGGATTCTTTCCGGTTGCTGAGTCATGGCCGGATGAGCCTAGCCGCGGGTGCGACGCGCCCGGGCAGAAGGCACCTACTCGGCTTGGAACGTTCCAATCGCACGATGTAGTATGGCAGGACAATCGGAGGACCTGATTGCCCGCGTCGTTGCCGCCTGTATGGTTTGAACGAGAGATCCTGCCGGATCTGCGCGCCCGCGTCGCCGAGGAGGCAACCATCCTCGGACCGGCCTCGGCTACTCCAGACGATCCCTATGCGGGCCTTCCGGGGGCGTTGGGTATCGTCGCTTCCCAGCACGTCTACGACGGTGCGCTGATGGATCTCGCCCCTGGTCTCCGAGTCATTGCCCGCACCGGGATCGGCTACGACAAGGTGGATGTTGCTGCCGCCACGGAGCGCGGAATCGCGGTCACCAACACGCCGGATGCTCCCACCATCTCCACTGCAGAGCACGCCGTCACGCTCCTGATGATGGTCGCCAAGAACGTCAAACGCTCTGAGAGTGAACTGCGGGGAGGCGGCTCGGACTTCTACGCACGCCACGTCGGAATCGAGCTTGCCGGGTTGACGCTGGGTCTGGTCGGCTACGGGAGGATTGCCCGGCGGGTCGCAGAAATCACTTCGGGCCTCGGCATGAGCATCGCGGCTTACGACCCCTATCTCGATCCCGACCGGTTCGATGGGGTCACCCGCAGCGACACCGTCGAGGAGCTTGCGCAAATCTCAGATGTGCTGTCGCTTCACATCCCACTGACCGAAGCGAGTGCAGGGCTGGTCGGCCATGACCTTCTCGCCGCGATGAAGCCGGGTGCCATTCTCATCAACACGGCGCGCGGCGGACTGGTGGATGCGGAAGCGCTGGCAACGGCTCTCGACTCCGGCCACCTCTTTGGGGCGGGGCTGGACGTCACCGACCCGGAGCCGCTGCCCCCCGATCATCCGCTGCTGCACCGCCTTGACGTCGTCGTCACCGCACACGTGGCCGCCGGGACGGCGGGTGCCAAGCGGCGCATCTTCAACTCAGCTTTCGACCAGGTCATCCAGGTCGTGAACGGACAAAGACCACCACATCTCGTCAACCCTGAGGTGTGGGCTAGATAGGAGAAACAGTGAGTAAGACCATCGGTGTCGGCGTCATCGGTTTCGGATGGATGGGGCAGTCACACAGCCGCGCCTATCGCAGCATCCCGGCGTACTTCCCGGAGCGAGGCCTCGCCCCCAGGCTCGTTGCCATCGCCGACAACGTCCCGGAACGGGTCGATCTGGCCATCAGCAACTTCGGGTTCGAATCCGGAACCGCCGATTGGCATGACCTGCTGGAACGGGACGACATCGATGTCATCGACATCACCGCTCCCACCAGCATGCACGAAGAGCTTGCGGTAGCCGCCGCAGCCGCGGGCAAGCACATCACGTGTGAGAAGCCCGTCGGCATCTCCCCCCAGGCCACGGCCGTCATCGAGAAGGCGGCACGGGACGCCGGCGTTGTCACCGGCTGCGGCTACAACTACCGCCAGGCACCGCTCGTGCAATACACCCGCCGGCTCATCGACGACGGCAGGCTCGGCGAGCTGACTCACTATCGGGGCCGGTTCTTCTCGATGTACGGGCGTGATCGGCTAGGTCTCCTTTCATGGCGCTTCAAGCAGGAGGCGGCCGGATACGGGGTGCTCGCAGACATCATGTCCCACGCCCTCGACATGGCCCACTACATCAGCGGGCCGATCAAGAGAGTCGTGGCCACCAAGGAGATCTTCGTCAAACAGCGTCCCCTGCCGACACCGGGCAAAGGCACCCACTACGACCGGGGCAAGCCGGGTGACCCGATGGGGGAGGTCACCAACGAAGACTACGTCGGTGCTCTGGTCGAGTTCGAGAACGGAGCGCGCGGCACGCTCGAAGCAGACCGCTCGATCTTCGGGCCGCAGAGTCAAATGCGCTTCGAGGTCAACGGAGCCAAGGGCGCCGCAATGTGGGACCACGAAAAGCTCAACCAGCTCCAGCTGTATCTCCCCGAGGAGCAGCCGGCGGATGGCTTCATCGAGGTTTTGTCCGGCGACCAATTCCCTCACCACGGCAATTTCGTCCCCGGTGGCGGCAACTCCATCGGCTACGAGGACTTGAAGGTGATCGAGGCGCTGGAGTTCATGACGGCCGTGGCCGCAGGTGGCACGAACTACCCCAACTTCAACGACGCGCTCAACGTAGCCTCAGTGATGGCCGCCATGATCCGGTCCTTCGAGTCCGGAAAGTGGGAGGACGTCGTCAGCTTGCGTATCGACTGAGGAAGCACATGCTCACAACCAACACATCCAGGAAGAAGCTCGAGAACGGCGAGGCCGTCTACGGCTTGTTCTTCCGATACGCCGAGCCATCGCTGGCCGAGCACGTCGCCATGCAGGGCTGGGACTTCATCATCTTCGATGCCGAGCACGGTTCGCTCGAAGCCCGTGACATCGAAGGGCTCTGCCGTGCCGCCGAGTTACACGGGGTGACCCCTATAGCGCGCGTCACCACCAACGAGCCATCCACGATCCTGCGCTTCCTCGATGCGGGGGCGCACGGCGTCCAGGTGCCGTGGGTGAACACTGCAGAAGCCGTTGAGCAGGTGGTCCGCTCCGTAAAGTACGGGCCGCGCGGGCTCCGCGGTCTGGCCGGGAGTCGGCAGGGTGGCTGGGGCAACACCGAGTCACTGGCCGACTTCACCGCCCGCGCCAATCGGGAGACCATGGTCATCATTCACATCGAAACCACCGATGCCGTGGCAGCAGTGGAGGACTACACGACGATCGACGGCGTAGACGTGCTGTTCATTGGTCCCACCGATCTCTCCCACTCGCTCGGTCATCCCGGCAACCCGGGCCATCCCGAGGTGAAGGAGGCCATGGAGCGGGTGGCGGATGTGGTGACGAAGTCGGACAAGACCCTTGGCATCTATGCGGGAACGCCGGAGTTCGCTGCCGAGTGGTACGACAAGGGTGCCCGCTATTTCACGTCGGGCGTCGAAGGATTCATTAAGCAAGGAATGCAAGCCTATTTGTCCGCGGTGCGCGGCTGAGGAGGAGAACTCGTGGAAACAATCCGTTTGACCACAGCCCAGGCCATCGTCAAGTGGCTGCTGGCGCAGCGAACCGTTGTCGACGGTGAAGAGGTCTGCGTCTTCGCCGGTCTCTTCGGCATCTTCGGTCATGGCAATGTGACCTGTCTGGCTGAGGCTCTCGAGCCCGTCCAGGAACAGTTGCCCACCTACCGCGGGCACAACGAGCAGTCCATGGCTCTAGCCGCCGTTGCCTACGGCAAGGCGATGCGGGGACGGCGGATCATGATTGCCAGCTCCTCGATCGGTCCGGGAAGCACCAACATGGTCACAGCCGCAGCAGCCGCACACGCCAACCGCATCCCCGTGTTGCTCTTCTCCGGCGACACCTTCCAGCACCGCATCGTCGATCCCGTCCTGCAGCAGGTCGAGAATTTCGAGGACCCCACTGTCACCGCGGCGGACGCTTTCAAGCCGGTAACTCGCTACTGGGATCGGATCAGTCGCCCCGAGCAGGTCATCCAGTCATTCCCGCAGGCACTTGCGGTGATGCTCGACCCGGGAACTCGCGGGCCGGTGTTCTTCGCCCTGCCTCAGGACATCCAGGCCGAGGCATACGACTACCCGGCGAAGTTCTTCGAGAAGAAGATTCACTACGTGCGGCGGCCGGGGCCCGATCCGCGGGATATCGCAGCCGCAGCCGATCTGTTGATGAAGGCAGACAAGCCGATGATCATCGCCGGTGGTGGCGTTCACTATTCCGACGCCGTTGCCGAGCTCACCGATTTTGCAGTCAGACGGGGAATCCCTGTCGTCGAGACGGTTGCCGGGAAGGCGGCGTTCGTCCACAACCACCCCAACTATGCGGGCCCGATCGGTGTTACCGGATCGGAAGCTGCCAATGCGGTCGCCGAGGATGCAGATCTGGTGCTTGCCGTCGGTACCCGTCTCCAGGACTTCACCACCGGGTCGTGGACGGTGTTCAAGAACCCCGACACCAGGTTCGTTGCGATCAACACCACGCGGTGGGATGCCTACAAGCAACAGTCGCTGCCGGTGATCGCCGACGCCAGGGCCGGGATCGAAGCCCTCGACGCCGCCATCGGCGACTACAAGGCACCCGGGGACTGGCTGGCGTTTGCCCAGAAGCGCATCGCCGAATGGCACGAGTACCTCGACTCGTGGAAGAGCAAGCCGCAAGATGGCAAGTCCGCGTATGCCCAGGTGATCCAGGTCGTCAATGACATCTGTGACGAAGACGACTACTGCCTGTCGGCGGCCGGCGGTCTCCCCGGCGAGCTGGTGATGGGGTGGCGGTCGAGGTCTGTCGGCTCGTTCGACTCCGAATACGGCTACTCGACCATGGGCTACGAGATTGCAGGCGCCTGGGGCGCCAAGATCGCCAGGGGCGACGGAGACGTCATAGCCTGGACCGGGGACGGCTCGTATCTGATGATGAACTCGGACATCTACTCCACGGTGATGACCGGCGACAAGGTCATCTTCATGGTCTGTGACAACGGCGGGTTTGCCGTCATCAACAGGTTGCAGATGAACGTCGGTGGCGTCGAGTTCAACTGTCTGCTCCGGGACACCAAGCAGGTGCGGTATGTGCAGATCGACTTCGTCAAGCACGCCGAGTCGATGGGAGCCATTGCCGAGAAGGTCGAAAAGCTCGAAGACCTGCCTGCGGCATTCGCCAGGGCCAAGGCCGCCGATCGCAGCTACGTGATCGTCGTCGATATCGACGAGTACACGTGGACCGAAGGCGGAGCATGGTGGGAGGTCGGCATCCCTGAGGTCAGTGATCGGGAACAGGTGCGGGTGGCCCGGGCCGAACTCGATGCCGAGAAGAAGCACCAGCGAGTAGGCGTGTAGTGGCCGCTGAGCTCGAAGGTAAAGTTGCGTTGTTGAGCGGCGCCGGCTCATTTGTCGGCGCCGCCATTGCCGCCAAGCTCGTCGAGGCTGGAGCCCGGGTCGTCCTCGGTGGCCGAAACGAGCAAAACGGGGCTGAGGCACTGGCACCGCTCGGTGACTCGGCCGTGTTCGTCCGTGCCGACGTGACCAGCGACGACGATCTCGACGACATGGTCGACGCCGCGGTCACCCGCTTCGGCGGTATTGACTTCGTAGTCACCGCGGCCGCGATCTTCGACTGTGGCATGCTGGAGACAACCCGCGACAATTGGCGACGGTCCTTCGACGTGAATGTGATCGGCAATGCGATGCTCATCGAGAAGGCCATCCCGCACATGCGGCGGCGGGGCGGTGGATCGGTGGTCATCATCGGATCGATCTCCGGCAAGCACTCCCAGCCGAACCGGATCGTCTACCCGACGACCAAGGCGGCGTTGCTCGGGTTGACCCGGAACATGGCCCACGCTCTGGCACCGGATCACATCCGGGCCAACCTCATCACTCTGGGCTGGACGTGGAGCCGCAACATCGAGCGCAGGCGTGGGACCAGGGAAGCTGCGGACGCCTTCGCCGCCGAGTTCCAGCTGATGGGGCGTATGGTCGACCCCTCCGAGGCGGGAGACGCGGTCGTCTTCCTTTGCTCGGATAGGGCGTCTGCCATCACCGGAGCCGATCTCGCAGTTGATTGCGGATATGACTCCGTCGGCCCCGAAGCAATGGGTCAGGCGTTTGTGAACCACCCGTATCCACCCGGTGTCTGAACTCGACGGAATGACAATGGAGGCGCCCCGGGAGGGCTGTCGTTGCGCTAGTTGTGTGCGGCCGATCCCTGGAACGTTCCAAGTCTGGGGGATATACTGCACTGTAGATCGAGGCGGGAGGAACCATGGGTCGGTTTGACGGTAAGACGGCACTCATAACAGGAAGCACCCAGGGGGTCGGCGAGGCCGTCGCTCGCCGACTCGCCGCCGAAGGGGCGCGGGGCATCGTCGTGTGCGGCCGTAATCGAGAGCGGGGAGAGGCGGTCGCCGCGGACCTGGCAGCACAGGGCGCCACTGCTCGATTCGTCCAGGTCGAGCTAGCCGACGCAGACAGCTGCAGGAGGCTCATCGCCGAGACCGATGCCGCACTCGGCCGTATCGATATCCTGGTCAACTCTGCCGGCCTCACGCTGAGAGGCACCATCGTCGACACGACCGTCGAGTTGTGGGACGACATGATGAACATCAACGTCCGTGCCCCATTCCTGCTGATGCAGGGCGCTATCGAGATCATGCGCCGCGAGGGCCGGGGCGGTGCGATCGTCAACGTCGGATCCATTTCCTCTCACGGCAGTATCCCGAGGCTGATGCCATACGCCGTCTCCAAGGCCGGCCTGGCCGTGCTCACCAAGAACGTCGCGTATTCCGTGGCTTGGGACCGCATCCGCGTCAACTGCATCAATGCCGGTTGGATGGATACACCGGGCGAAGCCGTGATCCAGAAGCAGGTCGAGGGCAGCGATGACAACTGGCTCGAGAGGGCCGAGGCAGCAATGCCGTTTGGCAAGATCATCAAACTAGATGAGATTGCGGCGCTGATCGCGTTCGTCGCCTCCGGCGAGGCAGGTGTGATGACCGGGTCTGTCATCGACTATGACCAGTCCGTGATCGGCGCCGGCTACCAACCGATACCGAAGCGTGACATGACCCCGTGAGTATCGATCTGATCACGGTCGGCCGGGTGAACCTCGATCTGTTCGCACAGGACATCGGGGCGGAGTTCGCCGACGTGACCGGTTTCGACGCGGCCGTAGGCGGTTCGCCGACGAACATCGCCATGGCCGCCGGCCGCCTCGGGCTCAGATCGGCCGCGTTCACTGCCGTCGGGGACGACACCGTCGGCGAGTTGGTGCTGCGGTATCTGCGCGACATGGGCGTGGGCATCGACTACGTCTCGGTGAAGACGGGGACGCATACGTCGCTCGCTCTGGTCGGGGTACAACCCCCCGACCGCTTCCCGCTTACCTTCTATCGCGAGGACCCCGCGGACACTCATCTCACAATCGACGACGCGGCCGCGGTGCCGATGGCCGACACGAAGGCGGTGCTGCTCTCAGGTGATGCGTTCAGCCGCGGTACGACAGCCGACGCGGCCCGCAAGATCGCACAGACCGCAGCGCAGTACGACACAACGACGTACATGGATCTGGACCTACGACCGAGCGAGTGGTTGCATCCCCATGCATTCGGCCTGACCCTGCGTCCGGTGCTTCCGTGGGTCGATGTTGTGATCGGCACAGAAGAGGAATTCTATGCGCTGCTCGCCCCGGACCCGGGCCCGGTGGCGGTTGGAGCCAGGATCACATCCGTCGATCGAGAGGTGCTGGAGCAGTTGGTCGAAGTGCTACTCGACACGAGGACTGTCGAGACCGTGGTGGTGAAGCGGGGTTCGGCAGGTGCGACGGTGCTCAACGCCGGCACCAGAACCGAGGTGCCCGGATTCCCCGTCGATCCGGTGAATACCGTGGGGGCTGGTGATGCGTTTGCCGCTGGCCTCATCTGGCGGCGAAACGCCGGCGACGACTGGATACAGGCATGTCGACAGGCAAACGCCTGCGGTGCGATCGAGGTCACCCGGCATGGCTGCTCGGTGGCCTTTCCGACGGCTGATGAGATAGCCGCCTTCATCGAATCTACCGAGCGGGAGCAATGAATCATCATCTGAACCCTGCTCCAGGTTCGGGGGTGATCCTCGAGGTAACCCCGGAGGTCGCCGGATGGCGGACACTCGACTTCTCCATCGTGGCTTTGGAGGCGGGCGAGTTTTGGATGGGCGATACGGGAGTACGGGAGGTCGCCATCGTTCCGCAACAGGGCGAATTCGCCATCGATATCGACGGCGAGATCTTCCCGATGGGCCGGGCCGGTGTCTTCGCCGAGATGGCAGCCGTGCTCTACCTCCCCCCGGGCACGGTGTTTCGGGTGGACGCTGTGGAGCGGAGCGAGTTTGCGATTGGCGGAGCCCCGGCCGAAGGCATGTACCCGGTCCGGCTGATCAGACCCGACGAGATGAAGACCGAGGTACGCGGCGGCGGTGGGGCGCAGCGTCAGGTGAACCACATCCTGGCGCACCCGCTCCCGGCCGAGCGACTCATCCTCTATGAGGTGTATGTGCCGCGGGGCAAGTGGTCGGGTTGGCCGCCACACTGTCACGACGGCTACGAGGGATCACCCTATCTCGAGGAGACCTACTACTTCCGGTTCGACCCTCCGAACGGATGGGGTATGCACCGCAACTACCGGGTGGACACAGCATTCGACGAGAGCTTCGCCGTGGCCGACCGCGACGTGGTCATGGTCACACAAGGCTTCCACTCGAGTGCGGCCGCCCCGGGCAGTCATATGTATTTCCTCAACTATCTGGCAGGCGATCCCACGGGAGAGGACAGATCGATTCCACCGTTCTTCCAACCCGAGTACCGCTGGATCGACGGCAACTGGGACCAGGACGCGATGGAGTTGCCCCATGTAGGCCCGGGCTCCGGCGTCATCGAGCAGGCACGATCATGACTCGGCCCACTCTCACTCCCGGCAAGGCCCGCGGTCTCTGTGCGACGTCCTCTCCGGAGGGCATCTTCAAGGTCCTTGCGCTGGATCACCGCGATTCAATGCGGGTGCTCATCTCACCGGGCAATCCCGCTGCGGTGTCGTCGTCCGAGCTGACCGGGCTGAAGCTAGATCTGCTCCGGCAACTCGGATGCGAGACGACGGCCGTGATGCTCGAACCGGAATACAGCATCGCTCAGGCGATCATGACTCGATCCCTCCCGGGATCCATCGGCTTTATCGCTGCGATCGAGGCTCAGGGTTATCTCGGTAATCCGGCAGCTCGTAAGACTTCGCTGCTCGAGGGCTGGTCGGTGGAGAAGGCGAAGCGGGTAGGTGCGAGCGCGATCAAGCTGCTCGTCCTGTACCGGCCCGACGCAGGAGCCGTCACCGAGGAACAGGACGAGTTGATCAGGCAGGTGGTCGCCGATTGCGCCCGGTACGACATTCCGCTCTTCCTCGAACCGCTGCCGTACCGTACGGATGGGCACGGAAGTGTCGACGATTCTGAGTTTGCTGCGATTCGGCGCAGGGTCATCATCGAAACCGTGCGGCGTCTGGCTGCCCTTGGCCCGGACGTGTTGAAGGTTCCTTTCCCGGTTGCCACCATGTACGAGACCGATCGGGCAGTCTGGGCCGACGCCTGTGCGGAGCTCGATGAGGCGACTCTCGTTCCCTGGGTGTTGCTTTCCGGTGGCGATCCGTACGAGCTGTTCCGTGACCAGGTAGACATTGCCTGCCGGGCCGGGGCGTCGGGTTTCCTCGTGGGTAGGGCGCTGTGGGGGGATTTCGTAGCCGCTTCTCCCGAGCGAAGAGCCCGGGTCATGGAGCAGACCGTCCGGCCGCGCCTCGCCGAGTTGTCGCAACTCGCTGTCGACCATGGAAGAGATTGGGGCGACGTGGTCGCCCTCGATGACGTGACCGAGCGCTGGTACTCGTCGTATTGACGGTCTCGGGGTCGTATCTGGAACGTTCCATTCGTTGCTAGCATTGCCAAAAGCCAAGAGGTACTTGTGAAGCGACCCACCATCCTCGACGTTGCCGAGCGGGCCGGTGTCTCCAAATCACTGGTCTCGCTCGTTATGCGTGATCCTGACCGGGTCAGCGACGCCAGCCGGGAGGCGGTGCTGAAGGCGGCTTCCGAGCTCGGGTACCGGCCGAACGCGGTCGCCAGAAGCCTGGTGCAGCAGCGATCGCACGTTATCGGCGTTGTGCTGGCAGATCTCCACAACCCCTTCTATGCAGACGTAGCCGACGGCATCGAGGTCGCCGCCACAGGTGCCGGGTTCCGCACCATGCTGTCCTCCGGATACCTCAGCCCGGATCGGGAGAAGGCGTCGGTCGAGACGCTACTCGAGCGAAGGGTCGACGCCCTGATCGTGACCGGAGCGACGATGGACATCGGTGATCTCGAGGAATTCGCCAAGATCGTCCCCGTGACGGTCGTCGGCCGCTACACGGAGTCTCCCGCCATCGACATGGTGGGTGTCGACGACGTTGCAGGCGCGCGGGAAGCGGTCGAGTACCTGATCGAACTGGGTCACCGCAACATCGTCCATATCCACGCCGGAACGGCGGCAGGCGCACCGCGCCGGTGCGCCGGATACGAGCAGGCGATGACCACGCACGGTCTCGCCGACAGCGTCCGCAGCTTCCCCGGTGCGTTCACGGAAGCAGGCGGGGCCAAGGCGATGGCCGATATCCTCAACAGCGGTGACGTTCCCACGGCCGTTTTCGCACCCAACGACGCGGCGGCGCTCGGCGCCATGGACGTCATCGACTCCGCCGGACTCGCTATCCCGGACGACATCTCCCTGATCGGGTATGACAACCTCGGTATCGCCGGTCTCCCCAGGATCTCGCTGACGACGGTGGGTCAGCCCCGGGCCCGGCTCGGCGAGGATGCCGTCAGGCTGGTTCTGGAACGTCTGCGTGACAACCGCACCATCGCCAGTCACGTTGTCGTCCCCCCATCGCTCGTTATTCGGGCCACTACCGGTCCGCCTCGCCGGATCCCGTGACGCCGCGTGTGGGGGGAGGCAACTACGCTCGGAGCCATGTTCCGTGTCGGGCTGGTGCTGCTCATCGTCCTCGTCGCCGGGTGCGACTCCGCCTCTGGGGCCGGGTCGTTCGACTCCATTGCTCCTGCGGCCACGACAACCACCGTCGGGGCAACGACCTCCAGTACGCCGCCGATCCCCGACGAGCTCAGCGGCTTTGCCGTGACGACTGTGAGCCTCGACGGGGAGGACTTGCTGGTTGCCGTGGCCGATGACGGCAACACACGCCGGCAAGGCCTGATGGGGGTGACCGATCTCGGTGATCTCGACGGCATGCTCTTTGTTTTCGACGAGGACGTGTCCGCCGCGTTCTGGATGAAGGACACGCTAATCCCGCTCGACATAGCGTTCTTCACCGCAGCGGGGGATTACGTAGATGGGTTTGCCATGGAGCAGTGCACCTCCGACCCGTGCACCTCGTATCGCCCCGACCGTTCATACCGGTTCGCCCTCGAGATGCCGGCGGGTGCGATGCCGGAAGGCGTCGAGCACATCACAGTCGACCGATAGGAGACGGCAGTGGCCGAACGAAACATCGTGGCGATGGGCGGCGGCGGGTTCAGCTCCGGTAACCGCACCCTCGACCGGTATGCGCTCTCGCTGGTGCATGCCGACCGGCCCCGGGTGTGCTTCATCCCGACGGCAAGTGGTGACGACGCCGGCTACACGCTCGCTTTCTACCAGGCGTATTCGAGCTACGGATGCGATCCGTACGTCCTCAGTCTGTTCAACCGGGAGATCGCCGACGTTCGCAGCTTCCTCCTTGGTATGGACATGGTTTACGTAGGCGGCGGAAACACCGCCAACATGCTGGCGGTGTGGCGGCTTCACGGTGTCGACGGGGATCTCGAGGAAGCCTGGTATGCCGGTGTTGTTCTCAGCGGGTTGAGCGCGGGCGCCAACTGCTGGTTCGACTCGTCGACCACCGACTCGTACCTGATCGGCAACGCCGATCCTCTCCACGACGGTCTCGGGTTCATCCCCGGCAGCTTCTGCCCGCACTACTCGTCCGAGCCGTCGCGCCGACCCGAGTATCTCGGGCTGGTGGCCGCCGGCGCCCTGCCGGCCGGATACGCATGCGAGGACGGAACCGCGGTGCACTTTGTCGGTACCGAGCTGAAGACGGCTGTGTCGGTCGACGGCGACGCCGCCGCGTACCGGGTCTACCGTCTCGGCGACGGTGTTTCGGAGGAGCAGCTGCCGCTGGTCACACCGAGTTGACGATCGTCGCCAACCTGATTCTGAGCCGGTGATAATGAACCGGCGGCAAAGAAGAAATCTCGCAGGAATCGTGTCGATTTCCCGGGGCCCGTTCGTGGACATGGTGTCGGAAGTTCCGGCACAGGTCCCAACGAAGGAGGATCGCAATGGCTCAGTATCTGCTCTCGGTGTGGCACGACGACACCTATGAGGTCGATTTCAGCAGCGACGAGATGAAGCGAGTTGTTGCTCAGGTCGACGACTTCAACAACGAGCTCCGGGCCTCAGGATCGTGGGTCTTCGCCGGTGGGCTGCACCCGGCGACTTCGGCGACCGTGGTCCGCACCGTCGGTGACGAGGTATCGATGACCGACGGCCCCTATGCGGAATCGAAGGAGCAGATGGGTGGCTTCTGGGTCATCGAGGCCCCGGATCTCGACGCCGCTCTCGATTGGGCACGCCGCGGCGCCGCTGCATGCGAGGGGCCGGTCGAGGTTCGCCCGTTCGAAGGGTGAACGACCCGTCGCTTGCCGCCGTCTTCCAGCATGAGGCCGGTCGTTGCACCGCAACACTCATCCGCATCCTCGGCGACATAGATCTCGCCGAGGATGCGGTAGCCGAGGCTTTTGTGATCGCAGCCGAGAAGTGGCCGGTGACAGGGATCCCGCCAAACCCGGGCGGCTGGATAACGACCACGGCACGCAACCGGGCGATCGACTGGCTGCGCCGCGAGTCGACACGAACGGATCGTCACATCGCCGCCCACCGACTGAACGAGACCATGGATTACGACGAATCCCCTGAGATGCAGGCACTCGACGCCTTCGTCGATGTGGTGCCGGATGATCAGCTCAGATTGATGTTTCTGTGCTGTCACCCCGCCCTGTCGGCAGATGCCCGGGTCGCCCTTACGCTCCGGCTGCTCGGCGGGCTGAGCACCCCCGAGATCGCCCGCTCGTTTCTCATCCCGGAGGCGACGATGGCGCAGCGGATCGTTCGGGCCAAGCACAAGCTTCGGGATAACCACGCCCCGTACCGTGTCCCGTCGGCCGCCGAGCTCCCCGACCGGCTTCGAGCCGTGCTCGCCGTCATCTACCTCGTCTTCACCGCCGGGCACACCGCCCCGGAATCTGACGAGCTGGTACGCGCTGATTTGTCGGAGGAAGCGATCAGACTGACCCGGGTACTGGTGGGGCTGATGCCCGACGAGCCGGAAGCGGCCGGTCTTCTGGCGCTGTTGTTGTTGACCGATGCCCGACGCCGGGCGCGGACCACGGCAGACGGTGAGCTGGTCCCGCTGCGCGACCAGGACCGTGGACTGTGGGACCGCGATCTGATCGCCGAGGGGCACGCGCTGGTGCGTGCCTGTCTACGTCGCAACCAGCCCGGGCAGTATCAGATCCAGGCGGCGATCGCGGCTGTGCACGCCGATGCCGCGAACGCAGAGGCTACGGATTGGGCGCAGATCGTTGCGCTGTACGACCAGCTCTACATGCTCCGCCCCAATGGGGTGGTGGCGATGAACCGGGCGATCGCCGTCGGTGAGCACGATGGGCCCGTCGCCGGTCTTGCTGCCCTCGGCGAGGTTGAAGCCGGGCAGCTCGACGAGTACCAGCCATTCCACGCCGCAAGCGCCGATCTGTTCGCCCGGGCAGGGGACGTGGACTCCGCTCGATTCGAATACGACCGGGCGATAGAGCTGACCGAAAACGAGGTCGAGCGTCGGTTTCTCATCAGAAAGCGCAGCCGCCTGACCGGGTGACGCGGGCCCGACACAAGAATTCTTCCGCGTTCATGTCGAATCCCGGTTAGTTGGCCGTATCACGGGGGGCGGAGGTGACTCCTGTATACGAACCGGGGACGGGTCGGGTCAGGAGAGTGGTTCCTCAGCACTCACCCAGGGGGAAGATGCGTCACCGGGATCCTCCCGGGCTGTGCCGGACGGCGATGAGATCGTCCGGCACAGCCACCTTTCGCGATGTGGCTAAATGGCCTCCGTCCCGTTACACTCGCTACCCGCACGAGGAGTGCGTCGGGCATCACCAGCCCGGCACCCTCCCAAACCCCTGCTCCCGGAGAGACCGGGGGCCTCTCGCAACAAGCGACTGTCCACAGGAGGTGAGATATTGCGTTCGTATGAGTTAATGATGATTCATCGTCCCGAGCTGACGGAGCCCGATGTGCGGACTCTCGTCGGCGAGGTGGAAGGTGTGATCGCCGGTGCCGGCGCCGTGACCGGTACGAATTTCTGGGGCAAACGCCGATTCGCTTACGAGATCGACCATCTGCACGAGGGCTTCTACTCGGTCATTGAATTCGAATCAGAGACCGACACCGTGGAGACGCTCGACCGGGCCCTGGGTCTGCACGATGCGGTTGTTCGTCACAAGATCACCAGGCTCGGTCGCAAGTAGCCCGAGAACCTGTCACACCTTTGTTGCACACTGTCAATGAGTGCGCGGAAAGTAGAGAGATTAGGTGATGAGAGATAACAGTGTGACCCTCGTCGGCAACCTCGTCGATGACCCCGAGTTGCGGTTCACCCCCAACGGTGTTGCCATGGCTCGTGTCCGTTTCGCCGTCAGCCGTCGCTTCCAAGATCGGAACAAGGAGTGGCAGGAAGAGACCAGCTTCTTCGGCGGTACTTGCTGGCGTGACGTGGCCGAGAACGTCGCGGAGTCCCTGCAGAAGGGGATGCGCATCATCGTCGTGGGCAGCCTCGAGCAGCGGTCGTGGGAGAACCAGGATGGCGAGAAGCGCTCCACCATCGAGGTCCGCATCGACGACATCGGTCCCTCGGTGCGTTGGGCAACCGCCTCGGTCACCAGAACGCCTCGCAGCGGCGGCGGCGGAGACTGGAACGGCGGCAGCGGCGGTGGCAGTGGTGGTGGCAGCGGTGGTGGTGGTGGCGGCGGCTCCGTGCCCCCTGCCCCGGTCGCCCGTGACGACTACGGCCCGGACGAGGCCCCGTTTTAGGAAGGTGGTCGGCAGCGGTGCGTCGACCCGGGGTCGGTGCCGCCAGATGTCGAGCAGCAGAAAGAATTATCGACTTCCCCAAGGAGAACACTTATGCCCCCGAAAGCACGCACCAAGCGGCGTCGCATATCGGCTGCCGACGCCCGGCGCCGTCCCAAGGTGTGTCAGTTTTGCAAGGAAAAGACGCGCTTCATCGACTACAAGGAAGTTGCGGTGCTCCGTAAGTACATGTCCGACCGGGGCAAGATCCGGGCGCGCAGAGTGACCGGTGCTTGCCCCAAGCATCAGCGCGAGCTGGCGGTTGCAATCAAGAACTCCCGCGAGATGGCGCTGCTGCCCTATATCTCACAGAGGGGCTGATGAACGTCATATTGCTGAAGGACGTCGCCGAGCTCGGCGGCAAGGGCGACATCGTCGATGTCGCCAACGGATACGCACGCAACTACTTGCTTCCCAAGAAGCTGGCAACAAAGGCCACCGCCGGTGCTATCCGGCAGGCGGATACGGTGCGCAGGCAACGGATCGAGGCGGCTACCAAGCTCAAGACCGAGGCTGAAGAACTGGCCAGGAACCTGGTTGGTTCCCGGATCGTCATCGCTGCCCGTTCGGGCGACGAGGGCCAGCTCTTCGGCTCAGTCGGGAGTCATGACATCGCCGAGGCGGTGAGGAAAGTCAGTGGTGTCGAGATCCCCAACGCGTACATCGAGATCCCGACACCGATCAAGGAGATCGGGCTGCACGAGGTGACCATCAAACCCCACGAAGAGGTGGAGTTCAGTGTGACCCTCGACGTGATCCCCGCATAACGGCCCGGGTAGACGGCAGGAGGGCATGGCATTGGGAATCGACGATCCTCGATCGGGTTCCCTGCGCGTTCCTCCACACAGCGTCGAGGCCGAGGAGTCGGTTCTCGGCGCTGTTCTGCTCGACAGCGACGCCGCCAACATCGCGCTCGAGCGGCTCCAGCCTGATGACTTCTATCGCCCCTCTCATCAGGCGATATTCGATGTCGTGCTCGACCTGTTCAACAAGAACGAGCCGGTCGATGCGGTCACGGTCGCCGAAGGTCTGCGTCGCAGCGACATGTTGGAACGTGTCGGCGGGCTCGCCTACCTGACCCAGTTGCTCGACGCCGTTCCGGCTACCTCCAATATCGAGCAGTACGCGGCGATCGTCGAGGAGCATGCGCTCCGACGAAAGCTGCTCCGGGTCGGCGGCGACATAGCGAAGCTCGCCACCGAGGTCAGCGAGCCGATAGGCGACGTTATCGACAAGGCAGAGCAGTCGGTGTTTGCCGTGTCGGAGAAGCGGGTTGGTGACGGGCTTGCACCCATCGACCCGCTGCTAGGCCCGGCGATCGAACGAGCCGAGGAGCTGCACCGGCTGGGCCAGGAGGTGATCGGGCTTTCGACAGGTCTGCGTGACCTCGACAGGAAGCTGGCCGGTCTGCATTCAGGAAACCTCATCGTCATCGCGGCCCGACCGGGGATGGGGAAGACAACTATGGCGATCGGGATCGCACAGCACATTGCGATCCAGGGCGATCCGGTGGCGATCTTCACGATGGAGATGAGTCGCGAGGAGATCGTCACGAGGATGCTCTGCTCGCAGGGGCGGATCGATTCCCAGCGGCTCCGCACGGGACGGCTCACCGAAGGCGATTTCTCCAAGCTTTCTAGTGCGGCGAACGTGCTGTACAAGAAGCCGATCTATGTGGACGACTCGTCCGGGCTCACCGTCACCGAGATTCGCGCCAAATGCCGCAGGCTGAAGCGCCGTCACGGGCTGGGGTTGGTTGTCGTGGACTATCTCCAGCTGATGCACGGCAGCGGTGGCGAGAACCGCCAGCAGGAGATCGCCATCATCAGTAGAAGCCTCAAGAGCCTGGCGAGAGAGCTCGAGGTCCCTGTGATCGGTGTCTCCCAGCTGAACCGCTCTCTGGAGCAACGCGAGGACAAGCGGCCCCGTCTCGGTGATCTACGCGAGTGTCTCGCCGCCGACACTCAGATCAGGCGCCGCGACACCGGGGCAGCGGTATCGATCGCCGATCTGGCGCGATCCGGACAGACGGACATACCAGTGTGGAGCCTGAGCGACGAATACAAGCTGGTGCCCGGCGTCATGTCCGAGGCGTGGTCGACCGGAGTGAAGCCTGTGTTCAAGATCACGACCAGGTCAGGACGCACTCTGCGGGCGACAGAGAACCATCCGCTGAGAACCTACGCCGGCTGGACGATGGTCGGTGACCTGAGCGTCCGTGATCGGATAGCGGCAGTTGGTACGGACGAGCTTCGTGAACCCGCCAGCGTGCGGAGCGACCGCGCACGCACCGATCCCGCACTTCGGTCATCCTTCGACCGCGCGGTCGCCGTTGCGGTGGCTACGCCGACGGCCGATATCGACATTGCCAACAGCGATGTCCTTTGGGACGAGATCAAGTCGATCGAGCCCGATGGGGTCGAAGAGGTCTTCGATGCTCGAGTTGCCGGCACGCACAACTTCCTTGCCAACGGAATTGTCGTGCACAACTCCGGCGCGATAGAACAAGATGCGGACGTCGTCCTGTTCATCTACCGGCACGAGTACTACCACCCCGAAGCCGTCGAGACGAAGGGAATCGCCGAGGTTGCCATCGCCAAGCACCGCCAGGGTTCCGTGGGCCGGGTCGATCTGACCTTCCTCCCCGAGTTCACCTTGTTCTCCGATATGGGACGGGACACACCGGTCATCTGAGCTAGCGCCGCCTCTTGGCTCCCCGGGAGGCACCGCCAAACGCAGTGCTGACGCCGAGTACGAAGCCAAAGTCGTACCAGTTGCCGTTGTTGTGCACGTCGTAGACATTGACCGTGTCCCTGAAGAGCGAGATCAAGAACGTGATCGGGGCAATCAGGCCATGCCACAGACCGAGCCAGAACCCGGCAACGCGACCGTCCACAGCGGCAACCCCGGTTTCGGGATTGGCTCCCGCCGAACAGGCAGCGAGCAACAAGACGAGCAGCACAACGAGCGGGACTAGACGACGCACCTTCACCGAAACCTCCAGGACGGGCCTCTGCTCAGAGTAACGATGGGCAGTTGCCGCGCAACGTGCCGTTTGTCACTTGTCTGCGGCTGAAGCTGTCGGTGCCATCGCGTATGTTGTAGATATGGAAATCAGCAGCATCATCAACACAGGTGGCTGGAGAGCTGCCTTTATCCAGATCGGGCTGGTCGTCCTCGGAGGATTCAGCATCGTCATCCTGCTGTCGTTCGGAGGGCAGGTCATCGTCGCTCCCGGGCTCCTGCCGGCGCAGTGGCTTGTTGCCCGTTCCACAGAGGGGTTGGTATCGAGGCTGTTTTCGATTCTGGGCGGGCTTCTGCTTCTCGAAGTCGTCCCGCTCGCCGCGGTGGTCCTGGTGAGCGACAGCATCGCGGCGACACTCGGCGGGGTCCTGGTCGCGATGGCCGGTGCGTTTGCGTTCTATCGAACGAGCCAGGAGAGGCAATGACGATCGACACCTCGACGATTGCCGCTGCAGGTGCCGACATCCGGTCCGTCGTCAAGGAGGTGGTGGTGGGTGCCGCTCCCCGCGACGTGTGGAGCGCGTGGACATCGAGCGAGGGGATCGCGTCCTGGTGGGGTCCGCCTCGATCCAACATCGAGCTACGGATCGGCGGACCGTTCGAGTTGCTGTTCCTTAGCGACGCCCCACCGGGCAAACAGGGTTCGGAGGGCTGCCGCGTCCTGTCCTACGTGCCGGGCGAGTCGTTCTCATTCACATGGAACGCTCCGCCGCACCTGTCCTTGCGGCAGACAAACACCTGGGTGGTCTTGACGTTCACCTCCACCGATGCCGGCACCCGGGTTCGGTTGGTCCACACCGGGTTTCTCACCGGACCCGACTGGGACGAATACCTGGCCTACTTCGAGGATGCCTGGGGCATAGTGCTGGATCGGCTCGTTGCACACTGGCCATCGGAGTGAGACGGTGACCAGGGCCCTGGTCCTGGGGGAACGGCCACGCCCGTTGCCGGACGTGGCCGTTCCAGATCAACGACCTCCTAGAGCCCTGCGGCCGTGAACGCTCTTCTGAAGAACGCAGCCATCTCGCCCCTGGTCACGTTGGCGTTCGGGCAGAACGTGTCTGCGCCGCACCCCTTGGTGATACCGGTATCGGCCAGCCACTGGATGTCGCTGGCGAACACGTTTCCCTGCGTATCAGTGAACACAAGGCCGCTCGACGCCGGTGTCGGGATCATGTCGCCGAAAGCCCGACGGATGAACGCAGCCATCTGGCCTCTGGTGACATTGCCCTCCGGGCAGAACATGTCGTTGGCGGGCGGGTTGCAGCCCTTGGTGATACCGGTTGCGCTCAGCCACTCGATGTCGCTCATGAAGACGCTCGCACGGGTGTCGTCGAACACGATGACGTTGTCGATATCAACCGGGATGACGTCTCCCAGGGCCCGGTGGAAGAACGCAGCCATCTGGCCGCGGGTCGTCGGAGCATCGGGACAGAACATGTCATTCACCGGTGGGTTGCATCCCCGGGTGATCCCCCGATCCGCCAGCCACGCGATGTCGGCCTCGAAGACCGAGCCGTCATCGTCGGTGAATGTTGGCGGGGGAGTGCTGTCGACGACCGACACGGTGCGGATCACCGTGATGGCCGCGTTCCCCGCATCATCGGTGTAGTCGTATGCCACCGAGTAGTTGCCGGGTGTCCCGGTGTTGACCGTGCCTGCGCCGACGATCGTCGACGTGGCGTCGACGTTGTCGCTGACAGACGCCCCCGGGTCGGTGAACGCGTCGCCGACGTCGATCGTCATCGGGTTGGTACCGAGCAGAGTGATCACCGGCGCCGTCGTGTCGACAACGCGGGCCGTTCTGGTCTCGGTCGTCGTGTTGCCGTAGGAATCTGTCACCGAGTACTCGACCCCGTAGTCACCGACCTTGCTGGTGTCGACCGCCGTGGCGTCGATCACGATCGATGCCGTCAGGTTGCCGTCCTCATGGTCGGTAGCCGTTGCCCCGGCTTCCACGTACGCAGCACCGCCCTCAATCACCTGCGGGTTGCTCCCGAGCAGGGTGATCTCCGGGGGAAGGTCCGACGTGACTATTACGGTCCTGGTGACCTCGCCGGCGCAGTTGTGAGCGCTGTCGCAGACGTTGTACGTGACGCCGTAGTTGCCGGCGACCTCGGTGTTGACCGTGTCGCCGCCCACGACGATTGACGCGGTCAGATTGCCGTCGACCGTGTCCGTTGCCGTCGCTCCTGGATCGGAGAAGCTCGTCCCCTGGAGCACGTACAACGGGTTGCTACCGAGCAGCGTGATCACCGGGGCTGTCGTGTCAACGACCTCGACATCGCGAACCACGGTGGTCGCCGCGTTTCCGGCGGTGTCGGTGTGGTTGTAGGTGACCGTGTAGTCGCCCGGAATGCCCGTGTTGACCGTCGACACGCCTGTGATGGTCGTGGTCGGGTCGACGTTGTCGGTCACCGTCGCACCCGGATCGGTGAACGAGCTACCGGCTTCTACCGTCATCGGGTTGGCACCCAACAAGGAGATGACGGGCGCTTCGTTGTCCTCGGCTTCGATGATCTCGATACCGCGGATGTTTGCGTAGCTCTCGACGTTGGTGAAGTCGATGTTGAGCTCACCATCGTCGACCGCGACCAGTACGGACTTGGTCAGCGCCTTCATGATGCCGCCGGCCTCGTCGTACACATCGAGGTCATTGAGTCGGACGGCACCCTCCATCGCCACGTCAACGAGTCGGTCGCCCTTCACGAAGTCGGCCTGCTGCTCGATGAGATGCAGCTTTACCTGGTAGATCCCGTCGGCTACATCGAAGCCCCACGACATGGAGTCAGTCGTGTATAGCGTGCTTTGGAACAGGGCCTCGGCGTTGGCGTCGGTCAGGTCGAGGTCGACCGCGGACAGATCGACAGCCTCCGTGGTCGAGTTCGAGGTGGTCCCGCTCACCGTGATGCCACCGGACGTGCCGTCACCGCTGATGCCGGTGAACGATGGTCCGTAGGTAGAGGCGAGGGCGGGACCGCCCGCATTGACCCGGTAGACAATGCCGGTCTCGGGCGTGACGTGGACGGTTCGCGTCTTCTCGATGGCGTGGTTGTCTGCAGCGTCGACGGCGTTGTAGGTGATCACATAATCACCGATGGTCGAGGTGTCGACGGTGTCGCCACCCACCACAACCAGAACGCTGCCGTCGACGGCGTCGTAGGCAGTTGCCCCGGGGTCGACGAATGAACCACCAACCTCGACCCACATCTCGGCAGCGCCGCTCAGAGTGATCACCGGCGGGGTCTCATCCGGTCCCTCTGTCTGAATGACCTCGATACCCCGGACGTTGGCGTAGCTCACGCCGTTGGTGAAGTCGATGTTGAGCTCGCCGTCGCTCACCGTGACCGGGACGGTCTCGGTGTACGCCTTCATGGCAACGCCACCGTTCCTCGCCAGCACATCGAAGTCGTCGAGCAGGACGTCGCCCTCGAACGCCACGTCGAACACGCGGTCGCCGGGTTCGAAGCTGGCCTGCTGCTCGATCATGTGCAGCTTCACGTCGTAGTTGCCGTCCGGTACATCAAACGCCCATGACATCGAGCTGGTGGTGTACAGGGTGGACTGGAACAGGTCCTCGGCCGCCGCGGAATCGAGATCCAGCGACACGCCGGAGAGATCTACCGCGCTGGTGGTCGAGTTCGAGGTCGCGCCACTGACTGTGATTCCACCGGTGGTGCCGTTGGCGCTGATACCCACATAGGCGGGGCCGGACAGAGCCGTGAGCGTAGACCCACCAGCGTTGACCCGGTACAGGATCGGGCTGGCAGACTCTTCACCTTCGGCCATCGTATAGGTGTACGACACGGTGCCGTTGATGCCCCCACCTGTGGAGCTGGATCGCACGTAGTCGGCCGTCGCCAGCCCGGTTGTGGGCGAGACGGTGACACGCAAGTAACCGGCGCTCGGGAGCACCTTGTAGGTCTCCGGATCACTCTCGGAGTAGAGGTTGAATCCGTTGCTATCGGTCATGCTCGCCGAAGGCATCGACTGGTACACGACACCGTCGACTATCTCATAGGCGTACTGGTGGTCGTGGCCGTGGAAGTAGGCGGTCACGCCATTGTCCACGAACAGGTCCTGGATCGGCTCTCCCCATCCGGGGCGCTCGGTGTCGAACGTATAGGCGCCCGTGCCGTCGTGGCCACCCCACTCCCAGTAGTCGGCGGCGTTGGCGCCACCCCGTACGTACGAAGGGGCACCCGCCGACCCGCCGGTCACCAACTGACCGCCGGTGACTTGGTGTGAGAACACGAACTTGAACGGGGCATCGCTGTTCTGAAGTGTCTGCTTGAGCCAGTTGTACTGGTCGGCACCCAGGGTCCACACCCACTGGTCGCCGGAGACGACCTCGTCGTTGTCCTCGCCGGCTGTTGCGCCATACGGGTTCGTCATGGTGAAGTGGAATGGATTGATCACGACGAAGAGGGCGTCGCCCCATTCGAACGCGTAGTAGCCCTCTGCATAGCCGTCGCCGGCGATCTCCGGATGCACCACGCTGTCGGTGGTGTAGAAGCTACCGGGTGTCGTTGGGTTTGGCGTGGGATAGTACGCCTTGCGAGCCTGAATGCTGGCCACTGCCTTGCTGAACGGCGAGTCGTCCCAGTTCCACCCCTCTTCGTTCTCATGGTTTCCCGGCGTCAGGAACACCGGCGTCGAGTCGCCGTAGTTGCCGATGTACGGCCTTTGGGTCAGATAGACCTGGTCGACGTCCGCCTGGCTGGATGTGTTGTTGGTGATGAACGTGTCGCCCAGGTCGAAACTGAGGTCCGGCTGATCGGCAGCAACATTCAGCGTTGTGTTCTCGTAGGTTGCCGAGGAACCCATCATCCCGAGGTGCGAGTCCGATGTCACGGTGAAGACGAAGTCCTCCCCCGAGGCACGGGCAGTGTGGAACGTGTGCTCGTCACGCACGACCCACCCGCTGTCGCCAGGGATCTGGTACTGCATTCTGTAGTAGTACCGGGTGTCCGGGCTCAAGCCAGAGACGGTCGTCTCGTGAGGCTGGTCGGCAACGGCCAACTCCGTTGAGGTGCTGGCCGTGTATGTGCCGGGGCTTGTCCCGTACTCGTAGTACAGGTCGATGTTCGCATCGGGCACCACGTTGATCGCAATCGATGTATCTGTTGGCGTGCCGAGTAGCTCTGTGCCCGAGAAGCTCACCTCAGTTGCCGCGTTGGCCGGGCTCACCCCGACGAACGCCATTAGGGCGGCGAGCAGCGTCATCGTGCATGTTGCAGCGAGACTGCTTCGCCAACGTCTTAGAGCAGAAATGCTCATCGTTCCCACCTTCCTATATTCCCCATCGGGCAGCCCCTGCCCGATCCGGCGCGCCTCTGAGCGCAGTGGGCGGGAGGGTGGGTGACGATTCGGCGAGCCGATCGCGGCCCCCACGTACCCGTCCAATCTGCTGAATGTACAGCGAGATACTGTAGATTGACCAGTCCGCAGTCGATCGGCTGACGTGCCACGGGCCATGTGAAGGTGCTTACTACCCGTGTTCGGTCAGCAGCAAGACGACCACACAGCGTTACATACATTGAAACGAGCTCGACCATCGGCGATCGGTCCGTCGGCCTCGTCACCGGGCCGGTGTGGGTGAGCCCGGTGTCTCGAGCTAAGGATGCGGCGGTGCCAGATCCGGTGAGGCTACGGCCTGAGAGGCGTGCAACGCGCCTGCCTCGAGAGCAGCCCGCAGGTTGGCCCGGCCCATCCACTCGACGGCGAAGCCGGCGAAGAACGCGTCACCGGCTCCGTTCGTGTCGACCATCTGCCGGGGAGGCAACGCCTCCACCTCGATCCAACCTTCGCTTGCTGTGATCCCGCTGGCGCCTGCGGCACCGTGGGTTGCTACGGCAACCGTCGTTCCCGCACCCACCCGGTCCTCGAGGAAGCCGCGCCAGCCAGGATGAAGCTGGGAGCTCATGAAGAGAAAGTCGGCCGCCTCGATGAACTCCTGGTGGTGGAGGTTGACCCCGTCGTAGTCGTGGATGTCGATCCAGATGGGCTTGCCCATGCCCTGCAACATCGGCAGGAACGCCCGGCCGTAGTTCATGATCGTGACGGAGACAACATCGGCTGTGCGCGCAACCGGCCTGATCTTCTCGACGTCGACAGGGAACTCATGCGATCCCGGGTTGGCGAAGATCGAGATCCGCTCGCCTGCGGTGTCCATGAGGTTGACGTGACGCATCGTCCCCAGCGGATCGACCTCGGGGATGAGCTCGACGCCGTGCGCTGCCAGGTACTCGCGAACCCGGTCGCCCGGCTCGTCGTCACCGACCAGACCCCACAGTGACGAGTGCGCCCCCAGGCTGGCAAAGTTGAGGGCCTTGCCGGCACCGCTCGACCCCACCGTGGTGTGACTGCCGCGGGCAAACACGGTCTGGGGGCGGGGCTCGGGGAAACGGTCGAGGTAGACCATGGTGTTCCAGGCGATGCCGCCGAGAGCCAGGGTGCGCAAGGTCATCCCGGGACTGTACCGGAGGGAGACACTGTCTACGTTGAGGTTGCAGTGACGCTCACTCGTTCCTCTTTCCTCCACCCCATAGAGGGGGCTTGGCCGCGTCTCCCACCACACGAACGTCCAGAAGGCCAGAAGTGTATAGCTGCTACCGTGCTGGAACCAGTTCCAGGAGTGCCATGGCAACCATCGCGGATGTCGCCGCCAGGGCCGGGGTAGGGGTGGGGACCGTATCCCGGGTCCTCAACAACAGCCCCCTCGTCAGCGACCGCACCCGTGCCCGGGTGCTCGCCGTCATCGAGGAGATGAACTACCGCCCCAGCGCGCTTGCGCGCGGTCTCTCCATCGGAACTGCGGGCGTGCTCGCCGCGGTCGTACAGCGCATGACGTCGGCGTCTGCCCTGCAACGGCTCAGGGGCATCCTCGATGTTGCTTCCAAGGCCGGGTTCGACGTGATCCTGCACAATGTCAACAGCGTCGACGACTATCGCGATCAGGTCCGTGGTCTGCTCCGGCCCGACCGATGCGCCGGCGGTCTTCTCGTGTCGATCAAGCCGGACGATGAGGAAATTGCCACCCTGGCCGACAATCCGGTGCCTGTTGTTGTAGTCGACGGCCGGCTACCGGGCATCTCAGGGCTCTACGTCGACGATGAGCGGGGCGGGAGGATGGCGACCGAGCATCTGCTCGCGCTCGGGCACAAACGGATTGCGTTTGTCGGTGACTGGGAGGACACCATTGGTTTCCGGCCAACCGCAAAACGCCGCGTCGGCTACTTGAAGACGATGGCCGATGCCGGCGTCGAGATACCCGGGGCGTACGTGCGAACCGGCCCGCACGACCATATGGTGACCCGGGCAGCCACCGAGGCGCTCCTCGCGCTCACCGAACCACCTACCGCCATCGTCGCCTCGGCCGACTCGCACGCCATGATCGTGGCCGAGACGGCGAGAGCGCACGGGGTGCGGGTGCCGGAGGATCTATCGGTGATCGGATTCGACGACCTCGAGATCGCCGAGCATCTCGGTCTCAGCACGGTGCGTCAGCCACTTTACGAATCAGGGGCACGAGGGGTGCGGATGCTGGTCGAGCAGATGCAGACGAAGGTGCGAACCGCCGAGGAGGTCGAGCTTCCCCTGGAGCTGATCGCCCGTACCTCGACGATGCCGGTCAGCCCCGATTCCCAAAGCGGGTGAAGAACCTCTCGGGACTGGTCATCAGCACGTGCTCTACGAGGCCGTCGTCGAGACCGATCGACTCGAGCTGCGTGAAGATCTCGTCGAGTGTTCCGATCCCTGCCGGGTAGTCGGTTCCCAGCAATACTCGGTCGGAGAACAGGCCTACTCCGGTTTGGAACATGTTGACCAGCTCGGACGGGGAGTTCGACCAATCGAACGATCCGGGGAGGTTGGTGAGATCGAGCCACACCTGAGGGAACCGATCCGCCAATGCGAATCCCCACTCGAGATCGGGGAAACCGACGTGGGACAGCACCACCGGCAGCTCCGGATAGCGATCGAGCATTTCCTCGAGCCCGACTCGGTCGTACTCGAAGCCGTACCACTTGTCATAGCCGGTGTGCACGTACATGGGCAGCCCACGGCTATTCAGATACGACAACACCGCCGCCAGACGCGGGTGCCACGGGTAGAAACCCTGCACCATCGGGTGGAACTTCAAACCCGCCATGTGGTAGACCTCGACCGCTTCCTGCACCACGCCGAGCGGGTTCTGGTCGTCTACGTGGACTCCGCCAAACGGTACGACCTCGGGGAATCGGTCCGCCAGTTGGCGTCCCCAGGCATGGAGACCGGGTGCCTCGTCGGGGCTGAGCGGAAACAGGAGATTCGCCAGGCCGACAGCGCCGGCATCGAGGAGATCGGTGACAGCCTGTTCGGCAGTGATGTCTATCGGGACATCGAAATGCAATACGGCGCGATGGACCCAACGCATCAATCCGTCCATGCGATCTGTCGGGAACAGATGAGTGTGACAGTCGTAAAAACGGCGTTGCATACCAGAATCTTCTCCCCCAGCCGGTCCCCCTCATAGGGGCATTCGTCCCGAAGATGGTTCGGCGAGGCGACGTCCGGTGGGGTCGATTGGTCCTCGGGCGCCCCACGACAATCGATGTGCAATCTTGGTGCAAAGGACTTAGTATGGGTTCCGATCAAAGCCGTCGACCTAGAGAGGGGTTATGGCAAGTATCACGATGAAGGATCTCGGAAAGATCTATCCGGACGGCACCCGCGCCGTCGGTGACGTCGATCTCGAGATCAAAGACGGTGAGTTCCTCGTGCTGGTGGGCCCGTCGGGTTGTGGCAAGTCCACGATCCTGCGGATGATCGCCGGGCTCGAGGAGATCTCGGAAGGCGAGATGTACATCGGCGAGACCCTCGTCAATGACGTTCAGCCTAAGGACCGCGACATCGCCATGGTGTTCCAGAACTATGCCCTGTACCCGCACATGACGGTGTACGACAACATGGCATTCGGTCTGAAGCTGCGGAAGATGGACAAGGACGAGATCGATCGTCGTGTCAAGGAAGCCGCCCAGGTACTCGAGATCACCGACTTCCTCGACCGCAAGCCGAAGGCTCTTTCCGGAGGGCAGCGGCAGCGTGTCGCGATGGGCCGCGCCATCGTTCGCGAGCCAAAGGCTTTTCTCATGGACGAGCCCTTGTCGAACCTCGATGCGAAGCTGCGCGTCCAGATGCGGACCGAACTGAGCGAGCTACACAATCGTCTCCGCACCACCACCGTCTATGTGACCCACGATCAGATCGAGGCAATGACCCTCGGTCACAGGGTTGCTGTTCTCAAGCCGGTCAGCGCGGCCCGACCGGACAACCTCCAGCAGGTTGCCTCACCGACCGAGCTGTATTCCAATCCGGTGAACATGTTCGTCGCAGGTTTCATCGGCAGCCCTGCCATGAACATGGCCAACGCGACTCTCGAAACCGATGCCACCGGCCTATACGTGAAGTTCGCCAACGAGCGTGTCGTTGTCGACGCAGCCGCCATCGAACGGCACCCCGGTCTCCGCGACTGGGTAGGCAAGCCGCTCGTCATGGGCATTCGTCCGGGCAACTTCGAGGCCGAGTCCATCACCGGCCCCGCCCAGGACCGGACCATCACCGCCACGGTGACCGTTGCGGAGATTCTCGGTTCCGAGACGTACGTGCACTTCGAGCTCGAAGTCACCCCTGTGGTGACCCCCGATATCGAGGAACTCCTCGCCGACACCGGTGCCGACGTGTCCTCGCTGGGTAACACGACCAAGTTCACGGCCCGTGTCAGCTCGGATGTGCCGGTGTCGCTCGGAGAGCAGATCACGGTCACCGTGGACACTTCGAAGATGCACTTCTTCGATCCGTCCACAGGCACGCGGATAGGCGCCAAAGCGTAGCCAACGGTCACGATGAGAAACGGCGCCCGGAATCCGGGCGCCGTTTGCTTGTCGACCCAAGACAATGACTCTCACTCCGGGGCTCCACCCGCAGGGCAAGACCCTGCACGAGGAAACCAGACGCAGCAATCGCCGGCTGCTGCTGCAGAGCGTGTTCGACGCGGGACCGATCAGTCGGGCCGATCTCGCCCGGGCTACGGGGCTGGGCCGGGCAACCGTCTCGCAGATCGCTGCCGACCTGATTGGTCAGGGACTCATAGTGGAGTCCGGGCCAGGACAATCGACCGGTGGTAAGCCCCCCACGATGCTCGAGCTCGACCCGGCCGGTCGGGTCACTCTGGCCGTTGATCTGTCGCGACATCCGATCGAGGCGGCACTGCTGAACCTGCGGGGTCGGATCGAGGCGCGGGCTACCGGTAAGACCCTTGCCGCGGTCGGCCGGGTCGCAATGCAGGAGCTGCACCGTGTCATTGCCGACCTGATGGGGACGGCGACTACGCCGGCGCTCGGCATCGGATTGGGTGTGCCGGGCACCGTCGCCGCCGATGGTCACATCGTCGCTGCCGCACAGCTGGAATGGTTCGACGCCCCCCTACGTGACGAGCTCGAGGACGTGTACGGCCTGCCCTGCTATGTCGTGGGCGACGCCGAGGCTGCCGCCGCAGCTGAAGTTGGCCGCACCGGGTCGGACCCTCTCGGCCGGATGGTGTATGTGAAAGTGGACGATCGGATCTCGGTGGCGCTCGTCACCAACGATCGGCTCAACCCCACTCCGACCCATGGTGGCGATCTCACCCACCTGCGTATGCCCGGGTGGCGAGATGCGTGCGGCTGTGGGCAAGAAGGCTGCCTCGGGTCACGGGTGTCCATGATCGAGATTCTGGGCGCGGATCAACTCGATATCAGCACCGAGGCCAGGAAACGGCTGGCGGTCGAGACGACACCCGGGATCGATCGGGCAGCCGAGTACCTGGGGGAGGCGCTGGCGCCGATTGTCATGGCGGTCGATGCCGACCGGGTGGTGGTCGGTGGCCAGATGGGCGAGTGGGCGTCGGTTCCCGATCATGTCGCAAAGGGCATCGCGTCGCGAGCCGGTTGGTGTCCCGAGGTGACCACGACACGCCTGGGATCGTCGGGAGTTGTTCTCGGAGCCGCCGCCATGGTCCTGAGCGGCGAGCTCGGTGTCGTCTGGGGCTAGACGCGCATTCGCCCTGCGGGCGAATACTCACGCAGTTACTTCTAGAAACACGCTCAACGGCATAACTCCGGCAACGATGCCTGCTTGCGGATTGCGAATGGGTACCTGAGTAGGGCTGAAAAATGCAGCCCCCACGAGGGGGGCTGCATCT